>OLII01000706.1_pt1 | contig 12336 bp, 6 predicted proteins | sample 1609481 | NCBI WGS metagenome assembly OLII01 (sample SAMN05416859, study PRJEB24817) | seawater metagenome | isolation source: Sea water | place: Canada:Atlantic | collected 2013-11
CAGAACGCTTCGCGTCATACATGGCTTGGTCGGCATATTTATACAAGTCTTCAACAATGCGACTGTCTAAGGGGAATTGAGTGATACCAATACTGGCACTGATATAAGCATTTTCATCATTCAGCATAAATGGTTCGGCTAGGTTTATAATGATGTCATGACAAACTCGTTTGATAATGGTGTTGTTATCCATACCGGTTAAAATCACGGTAAATTCATCACCGCCAAAGCGGGCCACTATGTCTGAATTTCGAACGCAGTGCTTAATGCGCGCGGCTGCCTGAATGAGTAATTCATCTCCGGTTTTATGGCCGAGGGTGTCGTTAATTTGTTTAAAATGATCAAGGTCAATAAAAAGCAGGGAAAATGCTTGATCGCTTTTCACAGCTTGATGAAGGTACTGTGTAAAGCTATGGCGATTTAGTAATTGAGTAAGGTTGTCGTAGTGTGCTTGTTTCCATATTAGTTCTTGGGTTTGTTTTTGATCGGTAATATCGGTAAATAATGCGATAAATCGCACGGTGTTATCATTATCGTCTTTAACTGTATTGATCATTATGGATTCGGCAAAGTCATCGCCATTTTTTCGTTTACTCCAAATTTCTCCAGACCAATAGCCAGCACTGTTTAGTGAGTTTCTAATGCTGGTAACCAATTTCTTTTCATTTTTTCGGCTATTTAAAAATCGATAATGTTTGTTTACTACTGCGTCTTGTTCGTAACCGGTTAGCAAACAGAAAGCAGGATTAACGGCTTCTATGAAGCCTTTTTGGTTAGTGACAATGATCGCTTCACTACTTTGTTCGAATACCATATTAGCGAGATTTAGACGCTCTTGGGTATGCATTTGTTCGGTAATGTTAGTATGGCTTCCCGCCATTCTATAAGCGCGCCCTTTTCTATCTTTTAACGCTTTACCTACTGCTTGGTACCAGTGGTATTGTCCATTTTTATGACGCATACGATATTGCACGCGATAGGGAATCAAGTCTGAACCAAAATGCAATGCCACTGCATTCCTTACGCCGGCCACATCATCAGGGTGCATATGGCTATAGAATGCTTCACCATCATTTTTAAATTCATGATCGCTGTAGCCCATTTCATGCTTTAGCTCGGGTGCGTAAAATACTTCATTATTTCTTAGGTCCCAATCCCAAATACCCACACTACTGCCGTTCACGGCGAGCGTAAAACGCTCTTCACTGTCTTTTAATGAACGCTCAATTTCTTTAAGTTTTGTGATGTCATATAGGCTAACCGCATATCTATCCCCTTTGCTGTCATGCAGTGCGGTAGGAGACATTAATACGGTTTTCACTTGCTTGTTCTTACAGACGATATTTACTTCTAATGTGGCAATGCAGGTGTTGTCTTTTTCAACCTTTTCTATTTTTTCATTCCATTTGGCTAATATTTTTTCTCTATAACGTTTATTGGGGTAGGCCTTGGCATGCCAGTCCGATACTTTCGCTATGTCTTCACGGGTGTAGCCAAATGTATTAATAAATGCTGGGTTTAAATATACAACATCATCATTAATGGCTCTTACTGCGTAGGGGATTCTAGATTGTTCGATAATGGCCCTAGCGCGCCCTTCACTTTCTATGAGGTGTTGTTCGGTAATTTTATTTTGACTGATATCTTGAATGACGCCCACGTAACCGGTGACTTGGTTTTGTTTATTCTTAATGGGATTAGCATTGCACTGTATGTGGCGTACTTTACCGTTAGGAAGCTGTAATTTGAATTGAGCACAAAATACTTGCTGATTATTAACAGCTGTATTCCATTGAGTAGTTACTTGCGCTTTGTTTTTCGAGTGTAAGCGTTGACTCCAGCCTGTGCCTTGAGCTTCTTCGAAACTTAATTGAAAAATATCTTGCCAGGCGTTATTGCAATAAGTACACAACCCTTTTTCGCAGGTATGAAAAATTCCAGCCGGAGAACTTTGCACAAGTTGGCGGTATTGATCGTTAAAGTCATTCATAACAATAAGGGATAACGCAAATAGTTAATGGCCTATCTTTCCTCATTTTATAAGACTAGTGCAAAATGACAGGGGGAATATTAATACAAGGTTAATCAGTCAAGACAGGCAAGTATGGACTAGGTGAATCGCGACATTGAATTATCAAAAGCAGATTTGAGCCTAAAGAAAGCACATTGCCAAATAAAGCGCCCATAAAGCTCCGCGTAAATAGAGCTTTATGGGCGTTTTAGAATTAATTTTCTAAGTGTTCTCGGGCTGCACCTTCTAGTATGGGCTCTTCTTCTTGAGGCTCGGTAAACCCCATGTCTTCAAGAATTGAAAACAAAGAAGGTACAATAAACAACACTAATAGGGTTGAGCTCATGAGGCCAAATACAATGCTGCACACCAGCGGAATAAGTACTTGTGCTTGTGGGCTACTCTCAAATAGAAGCGGCATCATGCCAGCCAGTGTGGTAAAGGTGGTGATGAATATGGCTCGAAATCTGTCTTTACTGGCAAGCGCGGCTGCATCGTGAATGGCATGACCTTCGGTTACGCGAAACTTAATAAACTCCACTAAGAGAATAGAGTTATTCACAACAATGCCAGAAAGAGAAACGAACCCCATCATGCTGGGCATGGTGATGGGCAGCCCCATAACAAAATGACCTAGAATCACGCCAATGAGTGATAGAGGGATAGCCGTCATGACAATCACGGGTTCAAGGTAATTTCTAAACTGTATGCTTAGCAGGAAGTAAATGCCTAATAAGCTTAGTATAAACCCTTGTACAATTGAGCCACCGGTTTGTGAACTGTTTTTGACCTCACCTTCAAAATTAAAGTACACACCGGGAAATTGTTTTTGTAGGTCAGGCAAAACTTGCGCTCTAAAATGGTTTAGCACTTCTTGAGTATTTGCTAGCTGACTGTCAATGTCGCCATAAATGGTAACGGTTTTTTGTTGGTTAATACGGTGAATACGAGACCAGCTGCGTTGCTCTTCTATATTGGCCACGACCTCTAATGGTATTAATGATCCATTGGTTTCATTAATGACTTTAAAACTGTCTAAATCATCTAGGCTGTCTCTGGATTCTAAATCATATTGCACAATCACATCATTAGATTGCTCACCTAGGCGAACGTTACTGACTTTGATGCCGGAGAGTGCTGCGCGAAACTGTTGAGAGATATGACTAGCATCTATACCTAAACTGTAGGCGCCGGGCTTCAGCGTTAAGCTAAATTCAGGCTTGCCTGGGCGTAAATCAGATTGAAGGGCATAAACTCCTGAGTACTGTCCTAACGAGTCTTTAATGGCAAGGCTGGCTTGATTCACTTCGCCTAAATCATCCCCTGATAAACGAATTTCAATGGCACGGCCACTGGGGCCTAAAGTGGGCTCTTTGTACTGAACCTGAATGGCACTGGTTACCACGCCCACTTCTTTTTCCCACAGATTCATAAGATCAATGAGACGAATATTACGATAAGCCGATGCTACTAAATCCACATTAATGGTGGCTAGGTGCGGGCCACTTTCATAGGCATCTGCATTGACACCGTACTGACTTTGAATATTTTTAATAAGTACTGTTTTTTCAAGGCCATTTTGAGTTAAGTTTTCATCCACTTTTAAGATGGCTTTCTCTAGCCGTTGCACAAGTTCTTGGGTGCGCTGAATAGGCGTTCCCTGAGGCATTAAAACGCGGGCTTGAACAATGTCCCCTTCAATGGATGGAAATGCTTGAAATTTTACAACTCCTGAAGCCAATAGACTGATGCTTAATAGAAAGATAACTATGGCCAACCCAAAGCTAGCATAACGATAGGTGACGGCTACTTTTGCTAATGCATAAACCCCTAAGCGCAAGCGTTCAAATTTCATTTCAAACTTTTCTTTGAAGTTGGCAATGAAGGTAAATCGTGACGGGGCTTGCTTACTATTGGCTAAGTGATGAGGCAGAATTAAAAAAGCTTCAATTAAGCTCACACTGATTACTGAAATTAATACGATGGGCAATACTTTTAAAATTTGCCCCATGTCTCCTTCAATGAAAATTAAACTGCCAAAGACCAATACAGTGGTGATGAAACTTGAAATGACTCCACGCTTTACTTTCTCAACCCCTACCCAAACGGCCTCAACAACGGTGCCACCGGTTTGTTGAACTTTCTTTAAGTGGGTGGCGATGCTTTCGGATAGCACAATGGCGTCATCCATTAAAATGCCCAGTGCAATGAGCATGGCCACCATGGAAATCATGTTGATGCTCATGCCTAATATTTGCATCACTAAGAAGCTGGCCATGAATGATATGGGTAAACCCATAGCGACCCAGAAGCTGTATTTCAAACTAAAAAATAGCCACATGGCTAAGAAAACAAGAATTAAGCCTTGTACGCCATTGGACATTAACAGCTGTAAACGATCTTGCGCTATGCTCACCATATCTTTAGTGAGGGTGAGCTGTATGCCTTTTGGAAGTTTGGGTTGGGTTTCTTCAATAAATGCCTGAACAGCTTCTTTTATTTTAATGCCATCATCTTGGGTGTTTTTGTTAATGGTTAACAAAGCAGAAGGGCGGCCATTAAACCAAATTTGTTCGTCTTGATTTTCAAAGTCGGTTTGAATATCTGCGATTTCAGCCAATGTGAGTTCGCTACCACTGTCGTTTTGAATAATGATTAATTCACCCAATTGTTCAGGGGTACGACGCAAATCACTGACACGAATAGCGTAATTTTTATCAAAGGTTTCAATATCACCGGCGGGGCTGTCGGTATTTTGTCGAGAGATGACTTGAGCAATTTGGCTAATGCTGATGTTGTGCATTTGTAAGCGCTCAGCACTCACGTTGATATTAATCACCGCTTGTGAGAACCCTTTTATGGTCACTAAATTGATAACAGGGTTAAGCAGTAGTTTGTCTTTCAGGCTTTGAGCGAAACGTTTGAGGTGATCGTTACTCATTTCCCCAGACAGGGCAATGGAAACCACTTCAGAAGTCAGCCCCAGTTCTTTAATAATTGGGGTTTCAGAATCATCTGGGAAGTCTTGAATTTGGTCTACCTTGTCTTTTACGTCTTGCAGAAACTGGCTCATGTGGCCACTTTCTTTCATCTTTAGCGTCATACTGGCAATGTTGTTGCGCGCATCACAGCGTTTTTCAGAAAGGTAGCTAATGCCATCGGTTCCGTCTTCTAAAGGCAGGCATATGCCTTCTTCTACATCGCTGGCACTGGCGCCTGGGTAAGCGATGCTAACCTGTACTTCAAACCGCTCAACATTGGGGAAAGTTTCGCGGTTAAGTTGTGGTAACGCAACGATGCCCATCAATAATAAAATGAACATGAATATATTGGCGGCAGTGGGGTGACCTATAAAATATCGAATCATATGTCACCTATGGCGTGGTAAGTGTGTTTTGGGCCATTACTGGCACGGGTAGTAGTAGCATGCCTGGTACAGCAGGAATAAGGTCACTCAGTATGATGGTATTAAGGCTAGGGGCTTGTTGTAGTATGGCATCGTCACCTTGTACAAAAGCCACTTGGGCTTGTTCTATCACTAGGCGGTTTTCACTGTCTTTAAGATATATATTGCCTTGATGAATGGCGCTGCGTGGAATTTTTATGGCTTCAAATTGATTACCGGTAATTTCAACTTTTAAATACATGCCTTTAAATATGGGTGGGCGAATGCCAATCACTTCTTGTTCTACGGCGTTATCGATTCCTACAATTAGTCCTATGCTGCGGGTTTTGCTGTCTATGCTGTCGTTTGAACGTAATACTTTGGCCGTCCAAAATGCCGTTTCAGGGCCATCTATCCAGAATACTTTTGCTTTAAGGCCCAGCTTCTTTTGTAGGCTAGAGCTGTCGTTACTAGATTTTTTCCCCATGGCATAACTGAGAAGCGGTAACATTTTTTTGGCAGGAATTTGGGTAAGGATTTCCATATTGTTTTTACCCTGTGCCACAAACAGGGTGCTGCCTTTGCTAATGAAGCTGCCTTTTTCAACGTTCACGCTGCCAATGCGAGCATTAAAGGGTAGAAATACTTGTGTGCGTGCAAGGTTGCGCTCTTGCTCTTCAATTTGTGCTTGGGCTATTTTAATTTCAGATCCTAATAACTCCCTTTGTTTAGGATACAAAGCCAATTTTAGCTTCATGTTTTCTAAATCGGTTTCTTGATTGATTAAATTACGTTGTTCAGTATCGACAGTAGAATTAGAAATGGCCCCTTGCTTGGATAATGCTTTTTTACGTTCAAACTCGGCTTTGGCTAATTCGTATTTTTGTTGGCTTAATTGTAATTGTTGTTCAGCGTTACGCTCCTCTAAATCTAGTTCAGCCACACGGGTACTTTGGCTGGTTAAATCGGCTTTGGTTTTAGATAAGGCAAGTTCAATGTCGCGGGTTTCAAACATCACTACTTTCGTGCCTGCTTTTAAGTTGGCGCCTTGTTTTAATTTTGGGTGTACCCAAGAGATTTCTGCACTCACTTCGGCTGGTACATTTAAATTAGAGCTGGGTTTTGCGGTACCGTAGCCGATGGCATAAGGCGTAATAGTTGAGGCTTGCAAGGTTTGCACGTCAACTGGTGTGGCGTATTCTGTGACAGTGCCAGCGGTGGGTGCGGACTTTCCACTTTTTATGAGCATGAGCGCTAATACACCCAATATAATCAGTGCAGGCAATATTATGGGTTTTTTAAGCCAAACTTTCATGGTGCTGCCTTATTCTATTTATTTAATGGATTAAGCTTAGTTTAATAGATTGAAATATGACTGTCCTAAGTTAACTTCTATGCTCGGTTAAACTCAGAGTTGTCTATATGGGTTAATGTCTAGTGAGCCTACGCGGAGCAATAATTGTTTGCTAAACTGTATAGGCGCTTAGCAACCAACTAAGCTTGGCGCCTCCTCCCCTTATAAAGAGCAAGAGCTGTAGATGTTAATAAAGCAAAGGCTATTTTATTGGCTAGAGTCCGTGCAGCATGGTTTTGTGTTGACCTTGCCTGTGGTCATGCTGGGTGCTTTCGCTTTAACCCTGTTACAAATCCCCATTTATTTTAACCATGCTTTTGAAAATAGCTTACTGCTTCAGGTGTCTAATTGGGTGCTGCAAGGTAGTTACGGCATCATGTCTATCACCTTGCTACTTAGTATCACTTATCGTTTGTCTGCACGGTATCAAAAGAAATTTAATCTAGATTATGAGCCTATGATGGTAGCGCTTTTATCACTGGCGACCTTCATGACTTTAATGCATGTTGATTTTGATCAACATGCATTAAAGCATCTAGGTGTCAGCAGTGTAGCCAAAGCAATTCTTTGTGCCATTATCTTTAATGAACTTTACACCTTTGTATTTCGCCACCGTCCGTTTAAGTTTCGTTTTTTGCAAAATGATGTAGATAATAATATGCATCAAGCAATCGCTGCGATTTACCCTGCCTTATTAGTGCCCTTCATGATGGTGATTGTTTACGTTTATGGTTTTAGTCAATGGGAGCCATTGAAAGCGTTGGTGCCATTTTTAATTGGTGATGTAACTCAGGCCAGTGGTTTAAGTTATTTTCAAAGCATTGGTGTGGTATTGATCAATCAGATTTCATGGTTCGTGGGTATACACGGCTCGGCATTATTAGAAACCAATGCCGAGCTCATTTATCTGCAGGGGCAGGGAGTTTTATACAGCCGGCAATTTTTTGAACTTTATGCCCATATGGGAGGAGCAGGTACGACGCTAGGTTTGATTATTGCGCTGTTTTTTTCATCTAAAAAAGACAATCGTCAGTTGGCTAAGTACGCTCTAGTCCCCAGTATTTTTAACATTAATGAATTACTAATTTTTGGGTTGCCCATTGTTTTAAATAGTTTTTTATTAATTCCCTTTATATTGGCTCCCATATTAAGTGTATCCATTGCAAGACTGGCCATTGAGTTGGGGTGGTTGGAATTGACCGGTATGAGCACAGCTTGGAGTACACCGATAATATTGTCGGGCTATTTATCAGGAGGTTTGAGTGGTGTATTCGTGCAAATTTTAGGGGTCGCAGCTTCGACCTGTTTGTATTGGCCATTTGTAAAACGTTTTGATCAATCTCTTCAGGCACGCCATGAGGCAAAGTTTAAATCCATGATTCATTCTTTAAATCAGCCTAATTTTGATATTGATAAAGTACTGGCGGCTAGAAATAACCTTGGGGGGTTGTGTCGTCGAATTGATAAAGACATGCGCCAACAAATTAATGCAGGTTATTTTGAAATGCATTATCAGCCCAAGGTGAATAAAGATAAGCATGTTAGCAGTGTAGAGGCTTTGATTCGTTGGCAGCACCCTGAGTTTGGTGCGCTTCCCCCTAATGTTTTTGTGAAAATAGCAGAAGCCACTGGTTTTATTCATATACTGGGGCGATGGGTAATTGAAGCATGTTTAAAAGATATGAAAAACATGGAGAAAGCGGGGATGCCCGCCTTACAGGTGGCCATTAACGTTTCTCCTATTCAATTAGAAGGTGCCACCTTTTATGAATACCTACCTAAATTATGCTGTGAATATAAAATTGGTGCGCAATTAATAGAATTAGAGATTACGGAAGGCCAGGAGTTGGTCATGAGTGATCGTTTATTTAATGGCCTTAAAGAATTATCTAAGGCGGGCTTCTCTATAGCTTTAGATGATTTTGGAATGGGCTATACCTCACTTCGTTATTTGCAATCGTTGCATATTGACACGCTAAAGTTAGACGCTTGCTTAGTGAAAGATGTGACCAAAAGTGAAGTGGTAAGAGACATTATTCGCAGCATGAGTAATTTATCCCGTACACGAGAGGTGAAACTGGTGGCGGAGTGGGTTTCTTCAGATGCGCAATTTGAAACTTTATTGGAATTAGGCTGTGACCAGTTTCAAGGGCAGCTCTTCAGTATGCCTATTCATCTATATGAGCTAATTGAATTTTGTGTGCTTCACCCTGTGGCTTCTAAATAACACTTTGCTTTAACACATTATTCTTTCGTGCTTTTTAATTATATAGCGGTTATTCACGTTAAATGTACTCTGCTAAACTTTATGAGCAGTGCTGTATTTTCCAATATGTCTTCATTTACGCGCTGCATGAAGCTACTCATAAGTAGGGTTTATTTAGTGACAAGGTATTACGCTAAAGGAATGATCGCCTTAGTGATGTTTTACTGCCTATCCTGTGCAGTGAATGCGCAGCAATTGACGAATGTGAAAATCGCCACCATTGGCTTTCCCCCTTATGGAATAAAGAGTGATGCAGGATTAAGCGGTATCTATTTTGATGTGGCCAATTGGCTTATGAAAGATGCGGGTTATGACTCTACTAATGTCATTACGCCTTATGCCAGAATTATCAGTGGATTGATATCGGGTCAAAATCACCTGACGATCATGTTTAAATATTCAGAACTGGAGAATTTTGTCACTTATGTGGCAGCGCTTCCCACTTTAAAAATTGTTGTGATGGGATTGGAAGGAAGCCATTTTGAATCCATAGCCAATTTAAAAGGTAAGAGCATAGCGTACTTAAGGGGGGCGAGCTTCAGTAGGGAAATAGATGATAACCCAGATTTAGTTATTCACCGTGTTACCGACTTTTCACAAGCTATTAGAATGCTTTTGGCGAGTCACGTGGATGTCATTATAGGCCCCATGGACCCCATATTAGCGGCAGCAGCCAATATGGGCATTGCAGAGTACCGTTTTTCAGAGCCATTAATTATTGATGAGCGTACGCCTTGGGTACAGCTTTCTAATAAAAGTACTGAATTTGTTTCTGTGGAAAAGTTAAAAGCCTCATTTGAAAAATTAACCAAGCAAGGGGTTTTGGAAAAACTGCGGGCTGACTATTTAAAAGTCAAAAAATAAAAAATATGGAAGGCGTAATAGATACAAAAAAGGCCCTTATGGTGAAACCATAAGGGCCTTTTAAGTTTATGTGTTAAAGCGTTTTATTAAACGTTAAAACGAAAGTGAAGTACGTCGCCGTCTTTTACTATGTATTCCTTGCCTTCAACGCGGAAACGGCCCGCGTCTTTTGCACCATTCTCACCTTTGTATTGGATGAAGTCGTCGTAGCTGGTGCACTCGGCGCGAATAAAGCCTTTTTCAAAGTCGGTGTGAATAACACCGGCCGCCTGTGGTGCTGTGGCACCTTGTTTAACGGTCCAGGCACGAACTTCTTTAACACCTGCGGTGAAGTAAGTTTGTAGACCTAGTAGCTCATAACCACCGCGAATAACACGGTTTAAACCGGGCTCGCTTTGTCCCATTTCTTCAAGGAACATGGTCACATCTTCAGGGTCGTCTAACTCTGAAATTTCTTGTTCAATTTTATTACAAACCGGTACAACCACTGCATTTTCATTGGCGGCTATTTCACGAACAAGGTCTAGAAAAGGGTTATTCTCAAAACCATCTTCAGCTACATTGGCAATGTACATGGTAGGTTTAACGGTGATCATGTGAAACATTTGAACACGTACTTGCTCGTCTTCGTTTAATTCCATTGAACGAACAGGTTGGTTGTCTTCGAGATGCGCTTGCATTCTTTCTAACAGAGCCTTGTCAGCCACAGCATCTTTATCGCCGCTACGGGCAGTACGAGTAACACGTTGAAGCTGCTTTTCTACACTTTCTAAGTCGGCAAAAATAAGTTCAAGGTTAATGACTTCAATGTCATCTTGAGGGTTTATTTTATTTTCAACGTGAATAACGTTTTCGTCTTCAAAGCAACGCACAACATGAGCGATGGCATCGGTTTCACGAATGTTGGCCAGAAACTTATTACCTAAACCTTCACCTGTTGAGGCGCCTTTTACAAGACCGGCAATATCCACAAATTCCATTGAAGTAGGAATAACTTTTTCTGGGTTTACAATTTCAGCTAGGGCATCAAGACGGGCATCAGGCATGGCCACGATGCCTGAGTTTGGCTCGATGGTACAAAAGGGAAAGTTTTCCGCACCTATACCTGATTTAGTTAGCGCGTTAAATAACGTAGATTTACCAACATTTGGTAATCCAACAATGCCACATTTAAAACCCATCTGGATTAACCCCTAATTAGAAATTGTTAACTATTCGTTATGCTTTAAAACTATGTAAGCGATTCATGGCTCCGGGCCAATCTCCGCTTACTATGCTGTCTATTTCGCGAATGGCTTCATCGATAACAGCACTTAATTTATTTTGGTCATCTTTATTGGCGCGCCCTAATACATGGCCTGTTACTTTGCTTTTATCACCGGGATGTCCGATACCAATACGCAGGCGGTAAAAGTTTTTGTTGTTGGCCATCTTGCTAATAATGTCGCGCAAACCGTTTTGTCCACCGTGACCGCCGCCTAATTTAAATTTGGCTGTGCCCACAGGTAGGTCCAGTTCGTCGTGTACCACTAGAATTTCATTAACAGATATTTTGTAAAAGTTCGCGAGGGCTTGAACGGCTTGGCCACTCAAGTTCATGAAGGTAGTTGGAAACAATAACCACACTTCTTGGCCTTTAATTTGGGTTTTCCCCACCAGACCGTGGAATTTTTTATCAGGTTTGAGTTGCACGTTATAAAAACGTGCTAACTCGCTAAGTAAATCGACACCGGCATTGTGTCGGGTATTGTGATATTCAGAACCTGGATTACCCAAGCCTACAATCAGTTTAATTTTATCCTTCACGCCAGTGCCTTTACTTAAGTTCAAGTGCTAAGTGCTGAATTACTCGGCAGCAGCTTCTTCGCTAGCTTCTTCTTCGTCAGCAGCAGCACCCTTAGGAACAGCAACAGATACTACAGATGCATCGTGGTCAGCACCGTGAGTAAGCGCTAGAACTTTAACGCCTTCAGGTAGTACTAGTTCAGACAAGTGAATGATAGTGCCTACTTCGGCATCAGTCATGTCTACTTCGATGAACTCAGGAAGTACGCCAGCTGCACAAATTACTTCAACGTCAGATACAGTGTGAGTAACTTTACCGCCTTGCAATTTAACGCCTTTACAAGCTTCTTCGTTGGTGAAGTGTAGAGGAACGTGCTGCTTGATGATGGTGTCATTGTTTACGCGTAAAAAGTCAACGTGCATGATGATAGGACGGAAAGGGTGACGCTGTACGTCTTTGATCAATACAGTTTCAACAGTACCGGCAACGTTTAGCTTAACCAAGTGGCTGAAGAAAGCTTCGTCTTCAAACGCTTTGTTCAAATCTTTAAGTTGCATAGTTACTTGAGTAACTTCTTTACCAGCACCGTATACGATTGCTGGAGTTAAACCTTCTAAGCGACGTAGGCGGCGGCTCGCACTCGTACCTTTAACTTCGCGTAGTTCAGCAT
>OLII01000707.1_pt1 | contig 12321 bp, 8 predicted proteins | sample 1609481 | NCBI WGS metagenome assembly OLII01 (sample SAMN05416859, study PRJEB24817) | seawater metagenome | isolation source: Sea water | place: Canada:Atlantic | collected 2013-11
CACAGAGTAGATCGTCGGCAGCGTCAGATGTGTATAAGAGACAGATTTTATGCAGTTAAAGATTTAAAATGTTTGTTCAAATAAAAAGGAACCACATTATGTGATTCCTTTTTATTTATTTTATGTTTTAGAATTTACATTTCTCCATCATATTTAAATTTCTGTGTACCTAAAGAAGCTTCAAACATAGCTCCTTTTTCACTGTCAATAATCGTTGCAACGTCATCTTGATATACAATATTAGTAGATACTCCAGATTCTAATGCTACAGCAGATGCTTCTGAAGAAAACTTAAATTTCCCATTGGTGAAATTATCTAAAGCTGCTTTATTTGCAAAAAAGATAGCTTGGGTATATTGTTGTCCACCAGCCTGAAACCCTAAGGTAGCTTGCATTAATTTTGATAAGCCAATAACATGACCATTTTCTAAAACCAATCCTTTTCCACCAGCACCACCAATTCCTAAACCAGCTTTTGTGATTTTAGGAAAAATTACAAAGCCATAAGCATTTGCAAAATCCGCTTCTAATTCTGGGTGATTTTCTAAAAGGCTTTTAATAGAAGCATCTACCTCTCCTGCTAATTCTGTGTCTTTAGGATAGTTTACAGCATAACTGAAACCTTCCATTTCTTTTGATTCTGCAGCCTCTTCAGACTTCGTTTCAGTTTTTTCTTGAGGGGTTTCTTCTACAGTTTCTGTAGCTTCCATAGCTTCAGGTTGCTCTTCTTTTTTTGTTTCTTTACAAGAAACTACGAGTACGCTTAGTAGAATAATAACTATTAAACCTTTGATGATTTTCATAATAAGTTGATTAAATTAAACATTAGTGATTAGATATAATTATTAAATATAAGTCTAATACCTTGAAAAAAAGAATATATCAATTTAAATGTCTATTCTTCCTCGTAAAACTCAAAGAAAAACCGAGGATTTTTATCTTTGAAATTATTTAATTAATTCCAAAAAGCAACCACTCTTTCAATCATCCAGAAGGTAGCTAAAGACCCTATTGCATAAGCGGGAATCTTTTTTAAATACATTGGCCATTGTTTTTTATAAGACAAGAGTTTTATAATAACCAATACTGCCAAAACAAAAGCGATTTGTCCTAATTCCACACCAATATTAAAGAATGCTAGAGCCCAAGGAATATCTTGTTGTGGTAAACCAATATTTGCTAATGCGCCTGCAAATCCAAATCCATGTAAGAGACCAAAAGTAAAAGCTACTAGCCATGGTTTTTTACTGGTTAAGGTTTGTTTTCCTTGTAAATTTTTAATGATTTCAATCGCTAAGAAAATAATACTTAAAGCAATAACTGCTTCAACTGGTGGTGTTGGGAAATTCACATAACCCAATGCCGCTAAACTTAAGGTAATACTATGTGCAATGGTAAAAGCGGTGATGGTTTTTAATATTTTCCATCTTCCTTTTGTTATTAAGATCAATGCCAATACAAAAAGCAAGTGGTCGATACCAAAAAGAATATGTTCTATACCCAATTTCGAGTAGGTCTTTATAACATCGTAGGTGGAGGTTTCGCCAGGGATAATACTAGAATCTTTATCAGGTTGCAACATCAAGGTTACTTTTTCTCCATTTAAATATGTGACCGTTACCAAGGCATCTATCAAGGTTTTGTTTAATCCTTCTATAGTAAGGATTTTTCCTTGTAAGGTTTCTTTTGAAGATATTTTATAACTATAAACTACAGAACCCGGTATTTGGTTTGGTCTATTTAATTCTTCAACAGTAAAGAAAGGAGGGAAGATTGGATGAATCTTTGGAACTGCATCTCCCATACTTGGTACCTTCCAAAAAACCTCATAGGTGGTTTCGCTGGTTTGAATTATTTGTAAATATGCAGGACGAATTTCGTGAGACCAACCATTTAACGTGAGTAATACAAAGAAAAGGAAAACACTTATTTTTTTTGAAATAGGTAGATTCATAAATTAATTATTGAATTCATTTTCTAAATACTCTACATATTTAGGGTCAAAATCTTTCGACTTTATATCGAATTGAATATCATATTGTTTCTTTAACTCTTGATAAATTAATTCGTTGGTTTCATTCTGATTGTCGTATTCGTAATTTCGAATTACCTCGTTTTTCACCTTTTCATATCCTGGTAATTGAGGAGGTGTTTTGTTGGTGATATATACTAGATGAAATCCAAAACCAGAAGGTACAGGTCCTGTCCAATTGTTGATCTCTTGGGTTTCTAATGCATCCCGAAATTTGGAACCCAATTGCAATCCTAATTCATTTGCATTTGCTTCTTCAAAATAATAAGAGAAAGGAAGTTTGTCTCCCCATGGTTGCATCTCTTCAAAGGAGGCTTCTGGGAATTGTTTTAAAGTTTCAATTGCATCCTTATAATTATCTTTTCGTTTGTCTGGACTAAAGGTTATTTGGTATAAGCTATAGGTAGTTGGTGTAAGGTATTTTTCAGAGTTTTCTTTGTAATAGGTTTTTAAAATTTCATCTGTTGGTTCAGATAAAGCTGCAATATCGTTGGATAAAAATTGCATTGTTTGAGAAGGTCTTCTTTTAATGATTTCATCATTATGATCTAAATTCATTTTTAAAGCCTCTTGATAAAAAATCTCTTGCTTAATATTTTGGTTGATGATACTTTGAAGTTCTTGTTCTGTCGGATCTCTTTTCCATTGCATTTCGAAACTAGAAGTTATATTGTCAAGATCAAAGTCGTTGATGATGATTGTATTCTTAGTATCTGTTCCTTTATTGACTAATCCGTATAAAAAAAATAGCGCAATGCCAATAATTATAAAATGGAAAAAGGGTTCTTTAAATAATTTTTTCATTTACTTTATTTATTTTCTTCCGAAAAGATTTATAATATAACCAACTACAAAAAAAGAAAAAGCAACTAAACTAATTGGAGGCATACCGCCATTCCAATCGGCTGGGTTTAACCATCCTTCAAAGCCCATAAAAAACAAATGCATTAATGAAAATAACATAGCAATAAGAAGAAAGCTCCTTGAGGTAATAAAACTAATAAATTTTTGATCTTCTTTCATAGTAGTTTTAAATGCTAAATTATAAGCCCAAAGAACTACAAACGATATTATTCCTCCTAGCATACTTAAGCCAGAATAAAAAGTAAGGCTGCCATTTTCTTCAAAAAATTTAGCAAAAATTTCTGGTTTAAAAACCATAAAGCTTATTAGTGCGTGAATAAGCACTAATAGAAAAGCAGTCATCCCTAATACTTGCCTTGAATTAAGCCAACCCTCAGGTACATTGATACCAATGTTTTTGAGTGGTCCTATACTAAAATTAAAAGTCAGTAAAATAAATGCAGCTAAGGATATGCTTTTATTTAGAATTAAAAAAGGAAAATCTTTCCATGGTACTAACCCAAAAATATGATATCGAAGGATTGCATAAAAAAGTGAAAATAAACAAGTAAAAAATATAATATTACCAGCATAATTTTTTTGAAAACTCGCAGAATGATTCATACTTTATTGAAAATTAATTTAAAAAAAGACTGTCTTAAAAAAAGACAGTCTTTAAACATATATTAATAATAACGTATTATTTCGGACTATACCAAATTGGAGAAGTATATCCTCTTTGTTGTGCTGTCATAGGTACTTCTTCGCCCATGTCTTTAATATCGAATCTCAATTTGTCATATAAAGTCCATCTTGGTGTTGGAATTTCAATGACTCTTAAGTAATAAAATGCTTCTAATTCTGGATCAAAATTTGGGTCTGTCCAAACTGCTTTTAGTTCTGTAGAACCAATTGAATTATCCCAAGTTGCATCCTCAAGGTTCACTGTATTTCCAACAGCTGGAACTTTTCCTTTAGCATTGACTTCACGATCTCCTGACCAAATTACATCATATACTTGTTCGGCTAATGAACCATCAGCGTTAGCCCAACCTTTTACGATTTGAACTCTATCTAAACTTCCTCCTTCAGGATCCATTAACGCATAGGTGATAAAAGTTGGAGATTTATCCCCAGCATTATTTATATCGCCACCCATAGGCACGCCTTTTTCATAGCCTGCATCTACCAAATTATTTAAATCATTCTCGTTATAATCAAAACCTCCAAAGAATCTTAAGCTCATTCTAGGGCCAGTAGTTGCATAAGTTTCTTTACGTTTCATAGCATCCCATAAAGATGCTCTTGTGTTTTCTTTTGCCCATACGGCTGCATAACCAGATGCTACGGTTTGCCAAGTCATAATTACACCTTGATCTGAAGTTACAAATGGATGCTTCCAACGCTCTGGACTTGGTTCCACATTTGTTGCTTTTCCAAAGAAATTATTGTCATCTGCTGTAGCCAATGTAGTATGTGAATCTGTACTACCTATCAATCCAAATTTGAATGGGTTGGTACCTAATTCATTTTTAAATTTCAATCCTAACTTTAATGCAGAACGAGTGTATTCACCTGCAAGCATATCGTCAGTCTTTTTAACACTCAAGTCTAAATTTCCAAAATCCCAATTTTCAAAATCTGCAAATTCATCGTTTGGAGATAAAAATGGATGTGCTTCCCCATCTCCTTTAATTTGAGTTGCTTCGTATAATGGTTCCCATTTAATTCTTTCTTTTACATACGATTCATCAAAGGCTTCCCCATTCATTCTGGTTTCGGCAAACATGACACCGTTACTTAAATTTCCATTATGAGCAATGGCTAATACTTTTCCTCCAGTATTTTTTTCATAACTTTCTAATTGAGGCCATAAAGTTTCTGGGTCTGGTGATAAGGCATTCGTTACGGCAGGAATTTGCCCTAAAGTTTTATCAGCATCATCTCTATAAATAACAACTCTGTGTAAATTATTTCCTTTGTCTAAGGAGGTCCACTCATATCCAATAAATGCTGTAAATTTCCCAGGATCATTGTATTTTTCTGCTGCTTCAACAGTTGCTGTCCAAACAGATTTCTGTAAACCAGGATCGTTGGGATCCATCTCCAATTTAGTATTAGAAAAAGCTTTAATTAATTCCAAAGCGGCAACTCCACCCTCACCAGTCTTAATAAGTCCATTCCACCTTTTACCTTGTGTGGTTTTCATCACCCATTCGTCTCCTGCATCAATAGCTTGGAATAAACCCATCCCATCGGAATGATCTGCAACCACTAAAAAGTCTAGGGGTCTTGAAAGTTTCGCTTTGATACCAATCGAAGCAGTAACTTCTTCCCCTTTTGCAAATTTATAAGCTTCGTCTAAACCAATTCGGTTTCCAAAAAGACCAGCATCCATAGAAAGGTTGGTATGCAAGTGAGTGTCACCCCAAAAAACTTGAGTTGGGTACTCATTAGTTTCATCTTTAGAAGTTTCTGTTGTTACTTTTACTTCCTCAATTTCTGACTGTTTATCTTCTGTCTTGTCATTTTTACAAGCAAAAAATGCTAAGGAAACTAATAGAATAGATAACTTTTTCATAATTTATTTGGTAATTAGTTAAAGCACTAAATTACAAAAAAAAATCAAAAAATTTATTCGTTTTCTCTTAATGAAAAAATAACCTTTAAAAGAGGCATTGAGCCTGTGTTTTCTGGAGCTAATATTTCTGTACGAAGAATTTTTATTTGTGTAGAATCGTTAACTGTTTTTAAATATTGTTCTGTATTAGAAATCAGTATTCTATTATTGTTTAATAGGAGAGAATCAACATGTTTTTCTGTTATAATTTTTAGGTATGCCTGTTTTAAACTTAATGAATCTGGAATGATTTTATTCATTGCGTAGGCTTCAAAACTAGTTTCATCTTTTAAATAATCTTTATTAGTTTCTTTAAAATACAGTTTGCCTACTTCTGCTTTTGCAATGGCTTCTTTTTGAAGGTTCGTATCTACATAATAAAGCATTTCAATTTTCAAACCTTCCTTTTTTTGTTCTAATTCCAATAATTTATCTAATTGTTTTCTGTTTTTTTCTGAAGGCACAGTATCTAAATAGGTAAATTGGATTTCCTCTATATCTTTGGGCTCTCCCCCAACTAAACCTGCTAATAACTTTCCTGGACTTGCTGCTGCTTTAACAATAAGGTTTTTAAAAGTATTCCATACAATTTTACCAACATTTATAGAAGGATCATTTAAATCTCCCTGAACTGGGATGTCTAAATTTACATCTCCATTTTTGTCTTTTAACAGAAATAGTGCAAATTTTAATGGCAAATTGTATAATCCTTTTTCAGTGCTATTTAGGGAAACCTCTTTTATCAATAATTTGTTTTCACTCTCAATATTGCCATTGGTTACTTTAGACTTGGATTGATAATACATGTCACCTTCTAAAATGGTATGTCCCATATAATATTTGGCGTATATGTTAATATCGGATAAGAGGAATTTTTCTATTGAAAAATCCAAATCAATATTGTCGGTATTTGCAGGGTTATATCCTAATTGAGCTTTTAAGGTACCGCGATTGTTGAGTAACATTTCCGAATTAATTTGAATCCAATTGGAGTTGCTTTTAATTTTGCCCGATTCAATTTCTATAGCACTTAAATGATAATTAAACGGATTGCCTGTTAGGTTATCGGTATAATCTACTATTCCGTTTTGAACTTCCAAATGATCAATCGTGTAAAATAATTCAGAACTTTCAGAGGCATTTAAATTACTTTCGTTTTTTGAATCTTCATCTAAGTAAAATATCTTAGAGAGATTATTAGAAATCGAATCCATTTCAAAATAGAAGTAGGGTTCAGTTATTATAAATTTATTAATTTTATAGGAACTATTAAATGTATTTACTTCTTTTATATCGCATAGGATATTTTTTGAGGAAGTGAATTTTTTATTCTGAGCGTCTGTCATAGAAAAATCTGAAACTTCTATAAGACCAGAAACTAATAATTTTTTAATTTCCTTTACAGAACCATTAATGTTTAATTCAGTATTTAATTGACCCTTAATCGTATTGATATTTGCATATTCGACGATGTATTTATAAAAAGGATCCAGGTTTAAATTTTGAGAAGTAAGCAGTATACTAAAGTTTCCTTCAATGGGATGAAAATCTATTTTGGATCCTAATAAACCCTCCTTATTAACCCTCATTTCAGATTGAATATTTCTCCATTGCTTGTTATTTGAAATACTATCGGCCTTCAAATTAATGTTGGTAAAGCTATAATTTGTAGGTGTCCCCATTAAATTGTCAGCATAATCCATAATACCGTTTTGGATTTCAAAATAATTGACGGTGTAATAAATAGAGTCATTTTCTGTGACCTCAATTTCTTGTTTAGGGGCTTCATTACTGGAGTCAATTTTAAATATTTCTATAAAATTATTAGTTATAGAATCTTGATTAAAATTGGTGTAGGCTTGTTTTACAATAAGGGAATCTATTATATATGAATTATTAAAAGCATCAATGTCTTTTAAATTACTGCTGATCTTTTTTGCAGCTAGAAACTTTTTATCCTGTTGGTCAGTCATTGAAAAGTCGTTTATTTCAATTAGACCTGAAACAATAGATTTAACTGCTTCATTGGTATTTCCAATAATATTAATTTCAGAATTTAGAACCCCATTGAAACTATTAATTTCGGCATATTCTGCAACATATTTATAAAACGGATCTAAATACAATTCGCTAATAGTTATGGTAGCATCATAAGCACCATTAATTGGGTTGATGTTTAATTTAGACTCGAAAAAACCACCTCTAGGAAAATTAAATTTCACATCCGCATTACTTTTTTCTTCTTGATCCCAACCAATAAAAGGGATTAAAAAGGATAAGTTTTCAATATTAGTTATGTGTTCAATATCTTGATTGTTAAAGCGAAAATCACTTTCTTCGATATTTATATTCGATACACTAAACTTAAATGGGGGTGTTTCTGTATTTTGTGAAATTGAATCTTCTGAAGCGGAATGGAAATCAATTAGATCGTCAAAGTTGAATACCGAATCTTTCATAATAACCTGTACATCTAAGCCTTTTAGATAAAAATCTTCAATTTCAATTTTATCATTAAATAATTGTAAAGGTTCTAGATCAACAACTAGAGTATCAAAGTCAATAAAGTTTTCTTGTTCATTTTCTTCCAACATTTTAAAATCGTAAACCTTGACTGTACTAGTAAAATAATTATACTTTAACTTATTAATATTGATTTGACGGCCAACCAATTCTTTACTATGTTTAATAGCATAACGTTTTACAAAATCTGGAAGCAATATTAATATAATTAATGTGACACCAGATAATATCAGAAATATTTTTAACAGCTTCTTTTTCATTGTGAAAAATTATTTTCCTGTAAAATTAATTATCGGATTGAATTTTATTAAACATAAGAACATGGTTTTCGGAAAAATCATCCATTTTGGAAGTCTTCTTAATAATATTTCTTCGTTTTAATTTGTACTCTTTTAGTCCTAAATAATCGATAGAAATTATTGAGAATAAATTTTATTTAAAAAAAGAACCCCATTTACAGAGGTTCTTTTTTAAATAAGTTTTAGTAATATTTATTCTTCTACTGCTTCCATAGTAACTACTTGGTACATGTCTTTTCCATTTTGTGAAAAAGGAAGGTAGTATGTCTCGTGATAAACCACATATTTTTTATCTTCAATTTCTAATTCTTCTCCACCTTCAGGAATATTAGTGATAACCGCACCATCTGGAGCTTCGATTACTCGATATTCTCCATTATATTTTTCATAAAATGCACCAGCAAAATAATAGTATGTTATATCATTAAGTAGTATGGTTTCAACACCATCAGGTAAAGTATTTACTACAATATTTGTAGGTGCATTTACCACAGTATATCCACCAGAAGATTGAGTATAATAAACTCCGCTATCATAATAATAAGGAGTACTATTAACTGAAACAACTATTGCTGTTACGGCGAGTGTTGCTACGAAAAACCCCCAAGGATGCCAGCTAGGACCATAGTGATAACCTCTGTATCCGTGATAATGATATCCATGATATCCGCGATGCCCATTATAATAAGAACGACTAGAGCTAACGTGAACATTCCTATTCACATTCACGTTCACATTCCTATTTACATTGGTGTTTCTGTTGGTATTTCTATTGGCATTACTGTTCCCTCTATTGTTAGAGGTGTTATTTCTAGTATTAGAATTGTTTCTAGTATTTGTATTCGCTTTATTATTGTTACTTCTATTTCCAGTACTTGCTTTGTTACTTCTATTACCAGTACTTGCTCTATTGCTAGAGTTCTTAGGAGTTACATTAGATTTGTTTCTACTTTTATTAAAGGAAGACTTACTGGAGTTCCTACTACTAGAAGAGGAAGGACGTGTAGATTTATTATAACTACTGGTACTAGGTCTAGAACTAGATTGTCTAGAACCTCCATTAATAGACTGTCTAGAACTACTACTTCTATTTCCTCCACTATAACTTCTACTACTAGAAGATCCCCCGCTTCTACTCATGCTATGGCCTCCGCCACCTCTACTTCCTCCGCCACCTCTTGCACGTTGTGCTAATAAATCTGTTGCAGATGAACCTAGGAGTAACATTATAAAGAATACTACATATTTATATTTTTTCATATCGCTTTTTTTATTTTTGTTCTACAAACTTTTTTCTTTCTGACCCTGTTGGTGCTTGAAATTCAAACATGATATCTGGTAACTTTGGGTTCATTCTCCAGTTAGAATAGCTTGCTTCATAATATTTGTCCTCATTAGTTTTTGATGAGATTATCATTTTATGTGGTAAATTGGTTTCTTTTTGAATCCAAATTTGTAGAATAATCTCCTCATTGGTAGCTTCCAGTGCAAAGCAATCCACTTCATCCACTTTTTCTTCTCCGAAATATAAAAGCTGGTCATAATTATCCAGGATATCATCTGTTAAGGTAGGGTACAAGAAATCTGCAGCAGGGAAATAAATGTTATAGGTCTCATGAATACTATCAATTAACTTTAAGGTATTGTCTGGTGCATCTAGAATGTCGTATTCATTTTTATTAAACAAGAAATACGAAAATTTCTCACCGTTATACCAAAAGCTTTTATCTCCTGTTGTTCCACTATTTGCAATAAACATTTTATTGGAGTCTCGAAGATAAACATCGCTTTCTTTAAAAGTTTCTTCTTTTTCTTCATTAACTAAATAGCTGTTTACCGTATAACTTAGAGAGTTTAAGTCGCCTATAGTTTCTGTTAGTTTGTCTAAACTATCTACTGCTCTTGTATCATATTCTCCATTTCCTGTGGAATTACAGGAAATAAAAAACAATGTAGAAAGAAGAGTAACTAGAAATATTCCTTTTTTCATTTTTTTTATTTTATAATTGGTTTACAAGTTAAATTAAAATATTGAATTAAATAAATTTCATATAAAAAAAGGAATCCCATTTCTGAGATTCCTTTTAAAATTCTAATTAAATATATTTTTATTCTACCAACACCCATTCTCCTTTTCCTAATAAAGGAATAGCTTGTTTGTACTTTACTGTTTTGTTTTCACCACTCATCACATGTTTGATAGTTACTTTATCATTACGACCAATTTTTGGTTGCTCTCTAACAATAGTTTCGGTTACTTGTTGCTGCTGACCTTGTGTTCGTCCAGCGGCTCTAGAAACAGAGGAACGTTCATCTAAATTTTGAATTTCGTCCTTTTGCTCTTTTAAGTTTTTATTCGATGTAACTTGATGTGCCTCTCTAATTTGTTGCTGGTTCTCTTGAGGTAATTCTCCTTTAAATAAGAAGGAAATAACATCTTTATTTACCTGCTCAATCATAGATTTAAACAACTCGAAAGCTTCAAACTTATAAATCAATAATGGATCTTTTTGTTCGTGAACTGCCAATTGAACCGATTGTTTTAACTCATCCATTTTACGTAAATGAGTTTTCCAAGAATCATCGATGATTGCCAAAGAGATGTTCTTTTCAAAATCTTGAATTAACTGTTTTCCCTCCGTCTCGTATGCCTTTTCAAGATCTGTTGCAACATTTAAAGTTTTTACACCATCAGTAAAAGGAACTAATATTCGCTTGTATTGATCTTTTTGCGTTTCATAAACATTTCTAATTACTGGAAATGCAGTTTCTGCATTACGAACCATTTTATCTTGATAATGATCGTAGGCAGCTTTATAAACTTTTCCAGCTATTTCCTTAGCGTCCATTTTCTCAAATTCAGATTTAGAAATAGGGGAGGTTAAAGAAAAGTAACGGATTAATTCGAACTCAAAGTTTTTAAAATCTTGTGCACCTTTATTTCCTTCGCAAATTACTTCAGCCGTATCAAAGATCATATTGGCAATGTCTACTCGTAGACGATCTCCAAACAATGCGTGATATCTACGTTTATAAACAACCTCTCTTTGTGCGTTCATCACATCATCGTACTCCAATAATCGTTTACGAATTCCAAAGTTATTTTCTTCTACTTTTTTCTGTGCACGTTCGATAGATTTAGAAATCATAGAATGCTGAATTACTTCGCCTTCTTTTAACCCCATTTTATCCATCATTTTGGCAATTCGCTCACTACCAAATAAACGCATCAAGTTATCATCTAAAGCCACATAAAACTGTGAGCTTCCTGGATCTCCTTGACGACCACTACGACCACGTAACTGTCTATCTACACGACGAGAATCGTGACGTTCGGTACCTACAATAGCTAAACCTCCAGCATTTTTAACTTCATCGGTTAATTTAATATCGGTACCACGACCCGCCATATTAGTTGCGATAGTAACAATACCCGCATGTCCTGCTTCTTCAACAATATCTGCTTCTTTTTTATGAAGTTTCGCGTTAAGTACATTATGCCTAACATTACGAATGCTCAACATACGACTTAGTAATTCTGAAATCTCTACGGAAGTAGTACCAATTAAAACAGGTCTTCCTTCTTCGGAAAGTTTGGTTACTTCTTCAATAACCGCATTGTACTTTTCGCGTTTTGTTTTGTATATTTTATCTTCACGGTCAAATCTTTGTATCGGTCTGTTGGTTGGTATTTCTACTACATCCAATTTATAGATTTCCCATAATTCCCCAGCTTCTGTAATTGCAGTACCCGTCATCCCCGAAAGTTTACGGTACATTCTAAAGTAATTCTGAAGGGTTATGGTAGCAAAAGTTTGAGTTGCCGCTTCAATTTTTACATTTTCTTTGGCTTCAATTGCTTGGTGTAATCCATCGCTATAACGTCTTCCGTCCATAATACGACCGGTTTGTTCATCGACAATCATCACCTTGTTTTCCATCACTACATATTCTGTATCTCTGTCTCTTATACACATCTGACGCTGCCGACGATCTACTCTGTG
>OLII01000710.1_pt1 | contig 12284 bp, 14 predicted proteins | sample 1609481 | NCBI WGS metagenome assembly OLII01 (sample SAMN05416859, study PRJEB24817) | seawater metagenome | isolation source: Sea water | place: Canada:Atlantic | collected 2013-11
TGTGGACCCTTGTCTTAATTGGCATCATCATCGCTTTAACTGTGTATTTTCAGTTCTTTCGCTACAGCTCTCGTACGGCTGAAGCTGCCCCCACTATTCTCACCAGCATTGGCATATTTGGTACCTTCCTTGGGGTGGCCATAGGGCTTAGTAATTTTGATACTCAGCATCTGCAAGAAAGCGTGCCGCAATTATTAAGCGGTTTGAAAACCGCCTTTTGGTCTTCAATTGCAGGATTGCTTGGCGCGTTAACCATTAAGTTTCGGGCGGTCATGAATGTAACTCATGGTGAGGAGCATCAACAACGCACAGCCAGCATCGATGACCTAAATAACGAATTAATTAAAATTCACCACGCTTTATCAAATAAAGACGATCAAACTTTGTTGCAAGAAATGTCCATGATGCGAGTAGAACAAAAGCGCAACAGCGACGATTTAATAGTGGCCATGCAGCATTACCAAAAAGAAATGGTGGAAGCCAATACCAAAGCCCTTATTGATGCACTAGCCGTGGTCATGCGCGACTTTAATACCAAGATAGACGAGCAATACGGCGATAACTTTAAACGCTTAAATGAAGGCGTGGGCCAAATGTTAGAGTGGCAGAAAGAGTATAAACAACAGCTAAAAGAGCTTGCCGATAATCAACAAACCATCGGCGCTTCCATGCAGGATGCCAGTAATGCCTTTGGCAATATGGTGGTACACGCCGAGTCTTTTAATGGCATTAGTGAAAGCTTGGGTAATATGATGAAAGGGCTCAACTCACAGCGCAGCGTATTAGACCAACACCTTTCTGGTTTAGCAAAATTAGTCAGTGACGCAGGTGAAGGCTTGCCACAGTTAGAAGAGCGCATGATGTTTCTAACCACAGGCCTTGCTACTAGTTTACAAACTTATTCGCAAAGCATGGAAAGCATGCTAGAGAAAACCACCACTAGCATGGCCAATACCACTCAAGATTTATCTAGCCAGCTTCAAGAAGCTTACACAGGTGCATTTGATCAACTTGATAATAAAATCATGCAAACCCTTACTCAGACCGATAAACAAATATCTAAATTAGATGCTGCTCTTGAGCAAGAGCTGAACAAGTCTCTTAAAACCATGGGTGAGCAGCTAGCAGCCTTAAGCGAAAAGTTTGTTCAAGATTACAGTCCGTTAACGGAGCGCTTACACGATATTGTTAATTTAGCCGAACAAAAAACTAATTAGCATGAACTCAATAAACGCCCCATTATTTGGATTAACACATGCAAAGTGATGAAGAGCAGCTAGGGGGCATAAGAGAACAAGAGGGTCACTGGGTGGCCGTAACCGATTTAATGGCCGGTTTAATGATGGTGTTTTTACTTATCTCTGTGGTGTTCATGATAAACGTAGAGCGCCAGCAAAAGAAAATAACCGATGTTGCCATTCTGTATGATCATTTACGCACTCAGCTTTACGAAGATCTATTAAGTGAATTCTCTGCCGATTTAAAAAATTGGGGGGCTGAAATAAAGCCTGATTTAACCTTTCGATTTAATAAAACCGAACTCATGTTCGCCAAAGGCGAGTCCTTTTTAAATGACCCTTTTCAAGAAATATTGGCTGATTTTTTCCCCCGTTATCTAAAAATTATTACTCATAAAAAATACCGCGATGATATCTTAGAAGTTCGCATTGAAGGGCACACATCCAGCAGTTGGTTGGGGGCCGTTAGTGAAGATGATGCTTATATTTATAATATGGCTTTGTCCCAAGCGCGCACTCGCTCTACTTTGGCGTATTTATTGGGCTTGCCTGATGTTAGCATTGAAAAAAGGTGGTTGCGAAAACACTTAACGGCCAATGGTTTATCTTCGGCAAAAGTGATTAAAAATGAAGTGGGAGAGGAAAATAGCGAACGCTCTCGGCGTGTAGAATTTAAAGTACGTACCGATGCAGAAGGGAAAATAGCCACCATATTAGAAGATGTCTTATAGCGATTGATAGTGGCGTTTAATTATAAAGTTGAAATGAGCTAGCAATGAAATTAGTCGACTTTAAACAAGATGAAAAGTTTAACCAATTAAGAAAAAAAATTGGTAATTCAAGCTATGGGGATTTTGAACTCTTCGATCCTAAGCGGCATTTAAGTTGGCAAGAACGTAAAGGTTTAATAGAAGGCTGGAGCAATATATCCACAGCCATGTTACACGCTTACAGTGACCATACATTGGCTTATAAAAATAGCCATGTATTTTCTAAAACCGATGAACACTTTCACTTTTCACTTTGTGATAAATTAAAAAAGCGTATCAGCCAAGGGCGACTGCCAGACATTGAAATAACGTTAAATGAATCGCTTATAAATAAAAAAGAGGTGTGTGAGTATTGTTTACATGCGGTGAGCTATCAAGGCTTTGATGCTTATCGACGCCGTCATGAAGAATATAATCAGCACATTATTAAAAAATTTAATTTCGAGCATTACCTATTGGGTAAGTATCCCAATAGGTAATGTGTTAATTATTAGGGGAATGCTTGCGAGGCTACTATTTTCAGGTATAAAGCGCTTGCATATCTTTATACACTTGGCTCATGAGCTGCTCTAAAATCTGCATATCTATTTCAGTTACCTTATGAATAATCAGGCTGTTGGTGGTGGTTTTATGCTTGCCCAATTTCTTTAGCAGCGCTTCATAGTTATCAAAACCTGGCATGACATAAACCGATATTTTGCCGATAGTTGGGTGAAAAGAAAGAATTGGCCAATCCCCTTCACGACCTGTTTTATAGGTGTAATGGTATGAGCCAAAACCAATTACGTCCTCTCCCCACATGACCGCTTCAGAACCCGATACACGTGTCATTAACTGCTGAATCAATTGGGCATCTAGCTGACGGCGAGTATGGTCAATATCGCTGATGTATTGAGATACGCTGTTGTCGTTGGGTTGTGCATAAGGATCAATCATAGGGGTAATTACGGCTACTAAGTGAGAAAATTTCAATAAAGAATAAGTTGCATTATAGCTTGAATGCCAAGCGAGCGCAGCCTAGCTGGTTGTTGGAAAGCGATCTGGGCTAATGCAAGGCACTGTTTAGCGCTGCGCTCGCTTAATTAAGACGAAAAGGCTGAGTTAATAATTATTATGAGTACTTTGAGCAAATTTAAATGCACACAGAGCAATAGGATTAGTTTTTAAGCATCTTATTGTACAACGCCCTTATTAAGATTAGCTGTTACGCAGGGTCAAGCACCTGGAACACTGGGCTCTATGGTTGTTTTTTGATCTACATTATTCTGTAGGCAATCATAAATTAACAATAAGAATCTAATGAAAACTCAAAGCTCACCAGTAGGGGTGCAATTCCCATGCGTCCCCAGTGGACAACGTAGTACCACTAACGCAGGGCGAACTATTTTTGCTGCATCTATGTCCCTTATAGACTGCCCTTTAAGTGATTTAATTCGAAAAGAAAATAACTGGCGCCAAAATTACCTGCATTATATGCCCAATATGATGCTCAGCTCTGCTCAAGCCCCCAAAACTGCCGAAGCCATCGCACATCAGGGCTTAGAGGCTTGTTATAAGCAATTTGAATTTTATCGTAATGGCAAAGGTTATCGCTTAAATCAAGCCATGGCTTTATTTAAACAAGAACGCTTCCACAGTGCAGTGATAGAAGGCAAGGGGACATCCATAAAAGGTCATGGCTTAAGTCTGCAACATAAGGGTGAAAAACTGTTTGGCGAGAGCTTAAAAAATCGCATCGTGCATTGGTTAGACAAAGGCATTATAGAAAAAAGTCATGCTCGGTCGTTAATTAAAGTTTTAAATAATGAACAGCTACAAGATCTAAGCGGACAACACTTTGTATTGTTAGGAGCCGGCTCTGAAATTGGCCCCTTGTCAATGTTATTGGCTTTAGGTGCAAATGTTATCGCAGTGGGGCGGCCCTCTAAAGATAATTGGCTACGACTCATTAATATCGCCCGAGAATCATGTGGACGATTGATCATTCCGTGCAGTGAAAACCCCAAAGGCATGTCTGATAATAAAATTGCTCAATTAGCCGGTGCCGACTTGTTAACCCATACCCCAGAAATAGCCGTTTGGATAGACAGTTTTAAAGCCCCCATGACCATAGGCAATTACGCTTACCTTGATGGCAGTGATCATGTTCGTGTGGTCATGGCCATGGATGCCATCAGTGCAACCTTACTGGAAAAGCGCAATGATATTAGTTTGGCCTACCTATTAACCCCTACGGATGTATACGCAGTGCCACAGGATGTACTGCACCACTGTAACGAGCGGTTAACTGAACAAAGCTTAAAAAGTGTTTACAAAAAAGTTTTAAATAAATTCAGTTTAGGACGACTTTTTTCCAGCAGTATTTATGGGCAAGTACCCACTGTTAATGGTAAAAAACTAGGCATATTAGATAACTTAATTTCCCAACAAGGGCCTAGCTATGTATTAGCCAAGCGAATTCAGCGTTGGCGTGCCATTAATAGTGTCAAGCAAGGCGTAAGGGTCAGCTGTAATGTGGCACCCGCCACCTCTACGAAATCGGTTATGAGTAACCGCTTTTTTGCCGCCGCCACCATGGGATCAGAAAATTTTGGAGTAGAAGTCTTTACCCCGAAAACGGCCAATGCGCTCATGACCTTACAACTCATTTTTGATATTAAAGACACACAGCCTCAAGAGCGTGGTGAGGAATTATTCATTCATGGTGCGAATCACGGTGGTTCGTGGTATTTAGGTTACTGCTTTCGCTCGGTATTAGTGCCCAGTTTGGTGGTGGGTTTACTTCAAAAACTTCTTCCTAAAACAAAAATTCCTTATGGGAAAATAGCATCTGAAAAGCAGGTGGTGAGAACTTAGTTATCCTTCACTAAGTTTCTAGAAATAAAAAAGGCCAGCTATGTTTAATGTCTGGCCTTTTTCATTAATGCTTCTTAGAATTTAAATTCATTTTAATTGTTTAATGCGCGTGCCCATCATTCAAGTGAGGCTTTTCTTTTTTATTTTGTTTTGTGGGGGCCGCCACATCGATAGCCCCTTCTTTGTGACCGTCATGGCCACTATTTTCAGTATTACTGCTACCATGTTCGTGGTCGTGGCCATCCCCTGCCGACTCACTCACTTGAGGCAAAGACATAACCCCTAAGCCATAACGATAAACTATTTCACCGCCTTTATAGCCTGTCACTCCCACCAGAAGAGTGCTCACAATCAGTAATACCCCCACAAGGCTGCTTCTTAAACTGGAGCGAATGAAATAAATTACCGCACTCATTAAGAAAACCACCGCGGTGTTCACTGCCCAGTTTCTATGATCCGTCATGGCCATATGAGAAGGGGAGTCATGTTGAACACTGTTAAAGGCAAGCCAGCCGGTATATACGGTCAATAAAACAAAAAAAGATGTAATTACCATTAATGCTTTTTGCATAAAGAGTAATTCCTTTATTTTATCACTGCTGGATTTAAACCAGATCACCACTTGCAACGCGCCAAGTAAACTAATAAATGCCACGCTGAAGTGCACAAAAATAGGGTGCCAGTTAGGAATGATTTCTAGCATGCTTTTCTCCACTGTTTTTCAATTTTATTAATATTCATTTTGTTTCTCTTATTCGCGACTTCTTTTATTAAAAATGGCATTAAAACCAAGCTCGAACCCCTACTACCCATTGGCTTCTATTGTCATCAATACCCGCTAATTTAGCGTAATCAGCACTGTCTCCATAAAGTTGATCTTGACTGATGCCTATATAAGGGGCAAATTCCCGGGCAATTTCATAACGCAGTCGAAGTCCCAAGTTGCTGCTTGATAAGCCAGACCCTATACCATTTTCAGTGTCGTCTTGCCCGTAAAGATCCATACTTAGTTCTGGTGATAAAATAAGTTTTTGTGTGAAGAGCAGTTCGTACTCGAAGCTTAAACGGGCAGATAAATCGCCGTCTTCAGAAATAAAAGCGGCCACGTCAGTTTCAAAGTAATAGGGAGCTAACCCTTGAAAGCCTAATACCCCATAGCTGTCGTTTTCATCAGGATTGTTGTCATTTCGCAAGCCCATTTGTAAATCCCAGTAGGGTGCCACTGCCTTGCTATATAATAACTGAACTTCACTTTCATACTCGTCACTGCTTTCGTAATCCGAGTCGAGCTTTATCCAAAGTTTATTAAGGTCTTTGCCTATCCAGGTTTGCCCTTCTAAGACAGTGGTTGACTCGCCACTGTCATCACGTATTTCTAATTGATCCACCATTACTTTAGAAATGACAGGGTCACCACCTTTAGCTGCCCAGGAAATAACTGAGGCCAACATTAGCCCAACGGTTACCACGACACCATTAATTTTATTCATCGTTTAATACTCTTAAATTTTTTAAATATGAGAATGTTCAATCATTAGTTCACATGTACTTCACGGAACATTCCAGCCATATGAAATAAAAGGTGACAGTGATAAGCCCATTTACCCTTAGCATCGGCAGTTACCATATAACTGATCTTAGCGCCCGGCTGCACAATAACGGTATGCTTTCTAGGAAGGCGCTTACCATCACCGGTTTCCAGTTCGCTCCACATGCCGTGTAGGTGCATGGGGTGGTTCATCATGGTGTCATTCACAAACGTAATACGAATGCGTTCACCGTATTTAAAATTTAATGGCTCAGCTTCACTGTAAGGAACGCCATTAATAGACCACATGTAACGGCTCATATTACCGGTTAGATGCAATACAATTTCTCGGCTGGGCTCTCTTAAATCTTCGGTATGATAAAGATTAAAAATATCGGCATAGCTCAGTACTTTACGCCCCATTTTTTTATGGTCACGTAATCCAATGCCTGGGTCATCCAATCGGTATTGGGGCGAAGCGGCGCGGGCATCTATGTGTGGGCCAAACTCGTTTTTACTGTGGATAATTTTTTGATTAGAACCAAAACCCACCTTGCCAGAGCCAAATTTATTTTCAGCCATATTCATGGTGCCATGGCCCATCTTAGAATGATCCATGCCTTTCGTGCTCGGCATGCTCATCTTAGAGTGATCCATTGCCTTCATATTTCCCATGTTCATCTGGGAGTGGTCCATGCCTTTCATGGCTGCCATACCGCCCATTGCCATGCCTTCGTGGTTCATGGCGCTCATGTCCATTCCCATGTCGCTGTGGGTTAAAATGGGCAAAGCATCCATAGCTGGAATAGGGGCTGTCATGGCTAGGTCGGGTGTTAAACTGCCGCGAGCATAACCGCTGCGATCAATGGCTTGGGCAAAAACACTGTAGGCACTGTCGTCTTTAGGCTCCACAATCACGTCATAAGTTTCGGCCACACCAATACGAATATCATCTACGCTAACGGGTTCTATATTTTGTCCATCGCTGGCAATGACGGTCATTTTTAAATTGGGAATACGAATATCAAAGAAGGTCATGGCCGATGCATTAATGAAACGCAAACGGATTTTCTCACCCTTTTTAAATAATCCTTTCCAGCCTGTGTCGGGCGTTTGGCCATTCATTAAAAATGTATAAGTGGCGCCAGATACGTCAGATATGTCTCTGTCAGACATGCGCATGGCATTCCACATGCTGCGTTTGCTCCAGGTGTTGGCCACACCATTTTGCTTAATGTCCTGCCATAAATCCCCTATGGTACGTTCATTACGGTTGTAATAATCACCCATTTTTTTAAGTTTGGCATATACATCTTCAGGGTCTTCATCACTCCAATCAGAAAGCTGAATGACGTAGTCTCGGTCAAACTCATATGGGTCTTTTTCACGGGGTTCAATGACAATAGCACCGTATAACCCGGTTTGTTCTTGGTATCCTGAATGACTGTGATACCAGTAGGTGCCACTTTGTTGCAGATCAAATTGATACTCGAAAGTTTCACCAGGTTTAATGCCGTCGTAACTTAAACCTGGCACGCCATCCATCTGGTAGGGCAGTATTAGGCCGTGCCAATGAATTGATGAGTCTACGCTTAGGTTGTTGGTCACCCTCAAGGTGACACGCTCACCTTCTTTCCAGCGCAATATGGGGCCCGGAACACCGCCATTTAATGTGGTGGTGATGACTTCCTTACCAGTGAAATTTACCTTGTTGTAACCAATGTTTAAATCAAACACTTTGCCGGTTAACGTCTGTGGGGTTTGATGAATACGTTGAACATTCGCCCAGGACTTACTGGCCATCGGTAGAGTGCTAATAGCAGCCACTGCGGATGCACCCAATACAAATTTACGGCGCGATACCAAAGTAGCGCCAGCGTTATTCACGATTGAATTCTTCATGGTCATTCCTTGGCTACTGTTGAAAAGCATTGTTAATTTCTGCGTATACTTGGCTACTACCATCGTTATTTAATTGTAGTACCTTGTATGGCATAAACTTGTTTTTATGCTCCATTCCCGGGCTACCCACTGGCATGGCAGGTACCGCTAAACCTATGGCATTAACAGGCTTTTCTTTTAGAAATTGCTTAATAAATTTGGCAGGAATATGCCCTTCAAATACAAAACCGTCTTGAGATACCCCTGTATGGCATGAGCGGTATTGATTATCAATCTTGTATTTGTCTTTGATAACAGACATTTGATTATGGTTTTGACTCGTCACGTTTAAGCCATTGTCTTGTAAGTGACTCACCCACTTTTTACAGCAGCTGCAGGTGGCACTCTTGTATACGGTAAGCTTGCTGGCTATAGGCGTCATGGTGTTGTGCATGGCCCCATGTTGGCTGTGATCTCCATCGGCAAGGACAGTACTGGATAAACTCATTAAGGCAAAAACAAGACCTATCATTGCCCCCAATACGGGCATTTGGCTAAATTTTATATTCATGAACACTCTCGATTACAGCGCTATTAAAGGCCGTATAAATTAATAAGGTATCGAAAGGGAGTACAAGGCTCCCGCTAAAAAAAGACAGGATAAGAATTCAAAGCGTTATCAATATCGGCTTTAAATGTGCGACTAAAAAGTCGCAATTATCCTGTGTTAGCAGGCGATGGGTGGGCGGTAAAGAGATTCGTTGCAGTTGATCAGGTTTCGATTTTTATAACCGTATACAATTGAAGATGGCTGATTTAATGCCACTATATTAGTGGGCATGGAGGCGCTAGAAGAGCAGGCTCCTAAACAGCACTCACAATCTTGAGCGCATTCACTGGATAGGGCATCAGACCCTTGATCCAAAAAAGAATCATGATGTTGGGTATTGGTAGATTCCAAATTGACCGAGTTAGACATGCAATCACTATGTGTCTCAACTTGCGTGTTTTGCTCCATTTTACAATTCATCATGCCGCTGGCCACAGCTTGGCCAAAAAGGCTGAGCAGAAGCAAAAGGCTGACAAATTTTTTAACGGAAATAAGCAACATAGTGCGGCTCGGTAAAATAGTAACGACTTTATAACAGAGTTTAGCTTTGGATAAAAGTTTCATATTTACAAACAGTAAAGCCTAGAGTAGCTCTAAGCTTTATAATATTTTTCCATTATTGCCTCAGATTTTAAGGCTAATTATGCAAGGCTCCGGTTTTTAAAAGGCTTTAAAATAATGGGCCATTCATTAAAGCCTTTAAATATCAGAAGTGATCTTCTGTGAATGTTTTAATGTTTTTGTTGGGGAGGCCAAGTCCATTGGCTATTGCTAGCACGAGCTTCGTCACTCTCTTTATCTAACGAGTGAGTTTTAATGCTCATATCACTTTTATATGGTTGGCTAGAGAACTGATCTTTGGGTAAAGGCATTACTCCTTATCCATAGCGATAATATATTCCACTGCCCTTAATGGTTGTGATGATTACGAGAACACTACTAAATACAAGCAATAATCCCACTGTATTCTCTCTAAATTCCTTTGTGATTAGAAACAGTATTACCGCACTTAAGAACACGGCCACAGTTAAAATAATCCAATACTTATATGTGGTTATTCTTTCTGGTAGCGAGTGACTTAATGGGTTTTCAGTTAATAGTGACCACCCTGAATATATGGTGGAGATAAGTGCCAGTGTGGTAATGAGAATTAACTTCTCCTTCAAGAATATTAATTCGTCTTTTTTCTGGGGGCTTGACGTCAACCAGGTGGCTATTTGTAATACAGCCAGTAAACAAATAAACACCACGCTAAGGTACATAAATATAGGGTGCCAGTTGGAAGGGAGATCTAACATACGGTGCTCCATTAATGCTTTAAAAAATTAATAAGATTGTGAAAAACTTCGTTTATCAATAGCTACGAAGTTCTGAACACTTTCTTATATAAATAATAAAATGCATCACTGAGACGAGGTTCTTTGGGAAAAGCTCTATTATTATCCAAGCCTGAAAAACCTACCGTAGGGCTAATAGTTGGAATCATTAAAAATACTGAAAATACTAAGGTGTACATTGTATTCATGGTCACTCTCGATTTTTCGGCTGTAAATTAGCCGTAAAAAATTAATAACATATCGAAAGGGAGGGGGTAACACTCCCGCTAACTTAATGGGGAATAACAGCACAAAGAAAATAGAATATTTACTTTACGCCCACGCTTAACATTAAGCGCAGTTATCCCGTGTTAGCAGGTTATAGGAGGGCGGTATAGGGACTCGACTCTGCCAATAAGTTCAGGGCTTTTAAGGACTGGCCTTATTGATGAGCTTTGAATGACAGACAGAGTGCTAGAGGGAAGAAAAACATTAAATGTGTAAACTCCTAAACAACATTCACACTCTTGAGTGCAATTTAATAAATTGTTACTCAGGTTGAACGTTTTAGGTTGGGCGTTTAGGTCATCTTTGACCTCTAATGAGGTGTTCGCATCAGACACACAGCTTGCACAGTCTTGAGCTGAAACTTCCTCTGCCATCGAACAACTAATGACACTGCCCGCCACTGCCTGGCCAATTTGGCTAAGCAGCAGTAATAGTGTTATGGCTGTTCTAGTTTGTGAAAGCAATATAATATAGCTCGATAATATAACGCAGACATTATAATAAAGTTGTATAACGGATAAAAGTTTCATTTAGTAACGAATAGTATCGTTAGTTATATTTGAATAATTATAATAAGGTGATGGAGAAAGCCGTTCAGAGCTTAAAGCCCCGTGATAGCTGTACCAACCCAAGCCTGCCAAGTGGATAGTTATATTCCATGGGTTGGGATATTTAAGGATTCTATTACTTGTAAAAAATGGTGAAAACAGCCAAACAAGTCTAGAGTGAAGGATAAGAATTTTAGTTAGCAAGCCCAAATACCGTCATATCACCACTATGTTAATTTAGGATAGATTATGCCTGTAATTGACTTTCGCACCTTGATCTTTTGTTTAGCACTCTTCTTATTTCAATCGACCTCTTTGTATGCCAAAGAATTAAAAGCGGTCTATGCACAAGGCTATTTACCCTTCTCTTGGGCCGAAGATGATGATAAAGCAAAAGGGCTAGAAGTGGACTTTGTTCAAGCCATTATCAGTGACAAGTTATCTATCGATGTGATCCATGAAGTGTACCCTTGGGCCAGAGCTCAGGCGCTAGTAGAGGAAGGTCGTGCTGATATTTTCGTGACCATTCCCAATGAGAAGCGTCGCGGTTATACACAGGTGACCGATATACCTTTATTCTCTAGTAACTTCTTAATGCACACCGGCTCATCTAACCCTAATAAAAAACTCTTGTCTGAAATTAACAATCTTAAAGAGCTTGTTAACGCCAGAGATTTGATTCATGGCCATATTGTGGGCGCTGGATGGCACGAGGTTAGATTAAAGAATGTAAAGCTTTTACAAATTGCCCCAAGCTCATTGCAAATATTACAATTATTGGATAAAAATCGTATTGATGTGTATATCGAGCAAGCGCCATTAATTGGTTATCAAATTAAAACACTGGGCTTTGAAGGACGTATTACCGAGATCCCTCAAGTAATTGAAGAAACCCATTGGCATATCTGTATTGCTAAAAAATCCCCTTATATAAAAATTATGCCAAAACTAAATCGTTTATTAAAAAAGATGAAAGAAGATGGGTCTTTGAGTCAGTTGCAAAAACAAATTTTTAGCCAATACAAATAGCCCTAGTCAAGCACAATAGGAATTCTGATGAGCGCTTTTTTAAAACATAACAGGCTATCTCATTTTAAACAGGGATTATTAATTGTATTGGTGTTTTTTAGTGGCTTATCTATTTCTGAACAAGCAGGACAGCAGACGTTTTCGGCAGATTTAGGGGGTAACCTCATGTTGTATCGCCGCTATATAATGGATACTAAAGGGGCACACTTAAAATCCATTC
>OLII01000711.1_pt1 | contig 12281 bp, 12 predicted proteins | sample 1609481 | NCBI WGS metagenome assembly OLII01 (sample SAMN05416859, study PRJEB24817) | seawater metagenome | isolation source: Sea water | place: Canada:Atlantic | collected 2013-11
TCTACACAGAGTAGATCGTCGGCAGCGTCAGATGTGTATAAGAGACAGATCCTGTGGTATGATGCGCTTTTTTATGAGTTGCTTAGTATTTAGCGAGCATGCTTATGCGCTTTGTAGGAAGAACGCACTAAAGCGCCGCTCTCTACATACATAAAGCCCATTTCTAATCCTAAAGTTTCATATTTTTTAAATTGTTCAGGAGTGATAAATTCTTTGACCGGCAAATGCTTTTTTGTAGGTTGTAGATATTGACCGATTGTGATCACATCTAAACCAACATTGCGCAAGTCTTTCATTGTTTGAATGACTTCTTCTTCCTTTTCTCCCAAGCCTAACATGATACCAGATTTTGTTCGCATACCGTTCTCTTTTAAATATTTTAGCACGGCTAAACTTCTGTCATATTTTGCTTGAATTCTTACTTCTCTTGTGAGCCTTCTAACAGTTTCCATATTGTGAGAAACTACTTCAGGAGCCACTTTAATGATTCTATCAATCTGCTTTTGGTTTCCTTGAAAATCAGGAATTAATGTCTCTAACGTTGTTTTAGGATTCGCTCTTCTCACAGCATTTACTGTTTCAGCCCAAATAATGGAACCTCCATCTTTTAAGTCATCTCTATCTACAGAGGTGAGTACTGCATGTTTAATACTCATCAGCTTTATAGAACGCGCTACTTTTTCGGGTTCATCCCATTCAACGGTTTCTGGTCTTCCGGTTTTTACACCACAAAAACCACATGACCTTGTACAGATATTTCCAAGAATCATAAACGTTGCAGTTCCTTCTCCCCAGCATTCACCCATGTTAGGGCAACTTCCACTTGTACAAATTGTATTTAATTTGTACTTATCTACTAACCCTCTAAGCTCTGTATATTTCTTACCAACAGGTAATTTTACACGCAACCATTTTGGTTTTTTTACCTTTTCTGTAAGTGTAGCTGTTTCGTTTGACATTATCATGTAAATTGAAATGCAAAGTTACAAAGAAAACTATTATAAATTGACTAAAAACCAAAGACTAAATCCGATTAAAAATACAATGCCGAACCAACTTACTATTCGCAAGGCTGTTCCTGGTTGCTGTTCTTTAGGGGTGTGTTTTCCACTAATTAAAATATAATTAAAAATAGCGTAAAAAGGCGCTGTTAAAAAAGACAATATCGTCGCTATTTTAATTAAAAAGCCCATGTCATGCATAAAGAAATAGAGGATGATGTAGGTGCCGAAGGCTAAAAATAAGAGCCAAAATCGGTACTTGAATTTTGTTGTCTTTTCAAACAATAAATCTGTTGTTTTACTCATGGCCCTTGGAGAGGCGTCTAACGCTGTTATGCTGGTGCTGAACATGGTTGTAAAGGCGGCAATTCCGATTATCATATGTGAAAAATCACCTAAGTTTTTGGTATATAAACTAATAAATTGAGAAGCGAAAACGCCACCGTTATTGGAAAATGATTCCCCTGAGTTAAACATGGCCAATGTACCGAGTAGTACAAAGCATACTCCTAAAAAAAGAGTTCCTAAATATCCCACATTGAAATCAAAAATAGCATGGCTAGGAGGTGTTTTTTTATGTGTTGTTTTGTCTTTTTCTAAGGTCCAAATGGAGTGCCAAATAGAGACATCCAATGGCGCAGGCATCCACCCTAAAAAAGCAATTAAAAATGTGATTTCTACGGTACCACTTGGAAGTATTTGAGTGAAACTAAATGATTCCTTGGTGCTAAATAGGCCAACACATACAGCAATAATTGTACTGACTGTTAGTACAATGATTATTAATTTTATGAGCTGGTCTAAAAGTTTGTATTTCCCAATGATTAAAAGACAGACGCTACCAATTAAAATAGAGATAGACCAAGCAATGAGATCATTTGTAAAACCAAATAGTTGTGATGCGAGTCCAGCTGTCACAATAGTAACAGCAGCTTGGATGGTAAACATAGTGGCAATGTTAATCATGTAATATGCGATTAAAACCGGTTTTCCCAGACGCTTATAGCCTTCTAATAATGTTTCTCCTGTGGCAGCTGCATAGCGAGGTCCAAACTGAAAAAAAGGGTACTTAAACAAATGGACAAGCAGTAGCGCCCAAAACAAACCAAATCCAAATTCAGCGCCTGCTTTGGTTGCTTGCACTAAATGAGAGACTCCAATAGCAGCTCCTGCAAATAATAACCCCGGTCCGAGTGCGTGGAGAAACTTTTTTTTCATGTGGCTACTTACCTTTGAATAATTTCCGCTAATAATTTTTTGGCCCGAAGTAATTTTACTTTTACATTATTCATCGGCTCACCAATATGTTCAGAAATTTCTTTGTAGCTTAATTCTTGAAAATAACGCAGCTGGATAACTTGTTGGTATTTGGGTTTCAACTGTTTGATATCTTTTAACAGTTTTGCCAAGTTTTGCTCTGTAATAATTTTATCTTCCGGAGTCGGATTTATATCCGCAATATCATAAATATCATCTCCTTTTTCTTTGTATGATTCTGCGACTATCGAAGTGTTTTTTTTACGCAAACTATCAATGTGAATATTTTTAGAAATGGTAATAAGCCAGGTTTTAAAGGTGTATGCTTCGTTATACGTCTCTATTTTATCAAACGCTCGAGAAAACGTTTGAATTGTGATGTCTTCTGCGTCATTTTCATTTTGATGTTTGTTGAGTTGAAAATGATGTACACTATTCCAAAAATTGTCCAATAATTGATGAAATGCAAGTTGATTTCCGGCTTTTGCTTTTTGAATAATCTGTTGTAATTCGTCTTCTTTTATTTCCAATGTGTAGGTTTTGAAAAAATATTTGTTATAAAGATACTAAATTGAAATAGAAGTAAAGAGAGCTCTAACAAGGGTATATATGCAATGAGATTTTTTTCTTCTAGTTTTTTTGCTGTGTGTCCTAAGACAGTCCAGCATGCAACAACATAGAGCAATGCGATTGGAACAGCGAGCGTCCAGTTAAAAAAACAGAGTACCACTGCTAAGCTATAAAACATCACTTTAGTGAGGAAAAAGAGTCCTAAAAATAATTTATGTTTGAATTTGTAATAGGAAGAGGTAGAGACGTGTCTTCTTTTTTGTCTAAACCAAGCCTTGAATGTTAAGGGAGGTTCAGAAATTGTATGGCTATCTGTTGCTATGGTATATGTTGTATTTGTTTTTGTTGCGGCTTCCTGAATGAATAAGTCATCATCACCCGAGGCTACATTCATGTGAGTACTAAATCCTTTGGTTTTAAAAAATTCACTTTTTCTATAGGCTAAATTTCTTCCAACTCCCATATAAGGAGCTCCAAGTTTTGCATAGGTCATGTATTGTAGCACCGTTAAAAGTGTTTCAAATCGAATTAATACATTGACGAATGTTTTTTTAGATGCATATTTACCATAACCTAAAACAATTGATTTTTCATCAGAAAAACAAGAAGACATCTCTCTAATCCAATAGTTAGATTTTGCTTGGCAATCTGCATCAGTAAAAACTAAGTGCTCATAGGATGCCGATTTTATTCCCAGAGTCAATGCGTATTTTTTGCTTCCCCAAAAAGCTTCGTTGCGCATTACATTGACAATTTTTATATTGGAGTGCTTGTTTTTGTAGCTCTCCATGAGCTCTAATGTTGCATCAGTGGAGCCGTCATTAATGAGTATAATTTCGAAAGTAGTATAGACTTGGTCTACAATAGAAGGAAGTAGTTTTGGTAAATTTTTAGCTTCATTCTTAGCGCAAATAACTACAGATATGGGGAGTTCCTCATGGGTGCTATTTGTTTTTTTTTTGTGCGATAAGAAATGATAAAAGCATAAAAAATAAGTCACTTGAATGCAGGTAACAGCTCCTAAAATATAGAACAATACATCAAGAATCATATTCTAAAGAATCAATTAACTGCGCTGAGGATCTGCACAAGTGTCAAATTGGTCTGGTGTTTTCCCACAAAAGCCACAAGATTCTCCTGTTTCATTGAGCATTGGGTTCTGACTAGCACAAGTGCCAGCGAATTTCCCGTCTTTTTTTGCCCAAATTTTAATTGCAATTCCTGCAACTGCTAAACCTAATAAACTTATGGTAAGTGCAATTAGTTTCATGTAATAGAATTTATAGTCTGCAAAGATACTTATTTTACATAAAAACCTATCATTAAATAAGGGAAAGTAGTTGCCTAATTGACAAATCAATGACAGTGCTGCTATTTTGGAAGCGCTTATTGAAGCCAAATCTTATGGCAATTAAAGCACGGGTACATCGGTTCTAAACCACTGCTTGAATGCTAGAATGAGTTCTATTGAACAAATCGCCGAGAACTCAGATCCATCAGAGCATGATGCACAGGGCGTTCAATCGTTTTTAATTCCACGTCTTTTAAAGAACGTTGACCGAGCAATATTCTTATTCTAACGAAACTTTGTTCTCACTTGATGTAATAAATAAGATCTTTATAGTAGGGTATTACAAAACATAACTGTTTTAAATAAAACCAGCGATTATGAAGAACGATTCACATGTACATATAGTTTTGGTGCTTTTTTTATTGCCAATGATACTCCTTTCTTGCAGTTCAACAAAGGAATATGATGTTACAGAAACTGACGAGCCAACAACAACAACCTATGATATTACTCCTGTATTGTCTAAATTTAGCGGAACGGGGCTCGAGGTAGCCATTAATGGAAGTACAGTCACATTTACATCTCAAAATTTACCAAATCACCCAAGTCCATATTGGCCATCGAACAATGCGTTGTATGAAGCGTATAACGGGAGTAATGCAAATTTTAATTTGAATCCCAATACCATTAGCTCTCAAAATATCGTTATTACGGTCCCTTTGTATCCATCAGAAGCTTCTTCAAAGCAAGCCACTGCACTTGGACCTATTGGGATGTCTCGAAATGGTATTGTATTTTATAATCAATATGCGGGACCCAATAACCAACCGCTAACCAATGAGATCAATTCTTTTGATCAATACTTGGGACATCCACAAAATACAGGACAATACCATTATCACATAGAACCGACGTACTTAACAAGTCAATTTGGAAATGAAGCTTTTTTAGGTGTCTTAGCAGACGGTTTTCCAGTATACGGACCTGTAGAAGACGGCCAAACGATTACAAATTCTGATTTAGATGCGTATCACGGTCATACACATACGAATGTCGATTTTCCAAGCGGAATTTATCATTACCATGTAACTCCCAATGAGGATCCCTACATCAATGGAAATGGATATTTTGGAACGCCAGGAAACATTTCACAGTAAACTTTGAAACGATTGGCAATCATATCACTACTATTCCTATGCCTAGCTTGTGAAAAAAATAATTCACCACAAATTGTATTGCTTCAAGAATACAGTCAATTAGAGACTCGCAATGGTATTTTATATCATGAAAAAAATGTGTTCACGGGTGTTCTGAAATCTTTTGATTCGGTGAATCAAACACACAATACAGTTACTTATCGGAACGGAAAAAAAGAAGGAGAAGAGCGAAAATTATTTATAAATAATGAGTTGGCCGAACGACGGTTTTATAGCAGGGGAATTAAAGTAGGGACTCATAAAGCATGGAGCACAAATGGGCAACAAAAATTTGAGTACCCCTACAATGACAATGGTGTTTACCACGGAACAATCAAAGAATGGTATCCCAACGGGCAATTGGTAAAAGAGTTTCACTATTCGAGTGGGAAAGAAATTGGTACCCAGAAAATGTGGACTTCTAAGGGAAAGCTCGTAGCAAATTATGCTGTGGTCAAAGGAGAGCGATTTGGATTGATAGGGTTAAAAAAATGTTATTCAGTAAATACAAAAGATGAAAATTAGAGCGAGTATAGTTGGAATTTGCATATTCATTATTGGCTGTACATCAAAGACAGCAGTAGATAAAGAAACAACACTTCCTTTTTTTAATTCAGGGGCATTCACTCCAGAATGGATTCCTGAAACTTCAGACAAGTATGTTAAAATTCATACAATTCCAGCATTTAAATTTACCAATCAAGAAGGCAACCTTGTCACAAACAAGACCTATGAAGGGAAAATATATGTTGCAGATTTTTTCTTTACATCGTGTCCTGGGATTTGCCCGAGATTGACCAAAAACATGAGAAGATTACAAGAGGTTTTTAAAGAGGATGGGGAAGTTGCACTGTTGTCGCATTCCGTAACCCCTGTAAAAGATTCAGTTCCAATACTTAAAGCCTACGCAGTTGAAAATAATGTCGATTCCTCCAAATGGAATTTGGTAACAGGTCCTAAAAAAGAGCTCTATGCGATTGCTAGAAAAGCTTATTTTGCTGATGAAAATTACTACAAAACTCAAAAGGAAGATGCATTTATCCATACAGAAAATTTTGTACTTATAGACAAAAAGGGAAGAATTAGAGGAGTGTATAATGGCACGCTTGCTGTTGAAACTGACAGAATAGTGCGACATATTGCTTTACTAAAAAAGGAGGGCTAAACAATATTCACTTCTATTTCTAATGCAACTTCAAACTTTTTTAAAACTGTTTGCTGAATTTTTGTTGCTAAATTTAAAATTTCCATACCCGAAGCTTCACCATAATTTACAAGAACAAGGGCTTGTTTTTCATGAACTCCAGCATCACCAAAACGCTTTCCTTTGAAGCCACTTTGCTCTACCAACCAACCGGCAGGCACTTTAATTGCTGTTTCAGAAATTGGGTAACTAGGTATGGATGGATAACGCTGCTGCAATTTGCCAAAGTGTTCTTTTGAAATTACAGGGTTTTTAAAAAAACTACCACTATTACCAAGTTCTTTTGGATTTGGAAGTTTTGAGTTCCTAATAGAAATCACTGCATTTGAAATGTCTTGCAATGTAGGATTCGAAATGTTTTGTGTTTTCAAGGCGGTCTCAATGGCCCCGTAAGAAGTATTTAATTGATGCTTCTTTTTTGTTAGTTTAAAGCAAACAGCAGTTAAAATATAGCGTCCCTTTGCCTCGTTTTTGAAAATAGAATTGCGATACCCAAACTGACATGCGGCATTCGAAAAACTGACATGTTTTCCAGTATTAATTTCGATCGCTTCTACTCTTGTAATGGTATCTTTGACTTCAACACCATAAGCTCCTATATTTTGAATAGGACACGTCCCCACATTTCCTGGGATTAATGAAAGATTTTCTAACCCTCCAAAACCTTGAGAAATACACCAAAGTACAAATTCATGCCAATTTTCTCCAGCATTCACAGTGACATAAACAGCGTCTTCATGTTCTCTGTCAATAGAGATTCCTTTGATATTGATGAATGCTACAAGTGTATCAATATCCTTTGTCAGTAGCATGTTGCTGCCTCCACTTATTAAAAATATCTCTTGTTCATGTTTTACCAATTCCTGCAATTGATAGATGGACTCAATAGCAACAAAACGTTTGGCAACACATGAGATGCCGAACGTATTGTATTGTTTTAATGATATGTTTTCTAAAATAGTCAATTAAGCCATGTATTGCTTCAAGGCAGCAGCTAAAATAGCAACCGACTTTTTTAAATCTACTTTGTTTAACACATAGGCAATTCTCACTTGATTTTTTCCTTCTCCCGGAGTTGAGTAAAATCCACTTGCTGGCGCAACCATTACCGTTTCTCCATTCAAGTCAAACTTTTCTAACATCCATTGTGCAAATGCATCTGTATCGGCTACTGGCAATTGTGCAACACAGTAAAAAGCCCCTTTGGGACTAGCTACCTGCACGCCTTCAATTTTTTGCAGCTCAGTAATTAAGGTATTTCTTCTTTCGACATATTCGTTAATCACATCATCAAAATAGCTTTGCGGTGTTTCTAAAGCGGCTTCACTAGCAAGCAACGCATAGCTTGGTGGACTCAATCTTGCTTGTGCAAACTTAATAGCAGTTGCTATAAATTCCTCATTTCTAGAAACAATACAACCAATTCTAGCACCACACATGCTGTAGCGCTTAGAAACAGAATCAATCATAATAGCGTGTTGATTCAATCCTGTTTCACTCATAATTGAGTGGTGCTGCGCACCATCATAAACAAACTCGCGATATACTTCATCAGCAATTAAAAATAAGTCATGTTTTAAGACGAGCTGTTTTAGTTTTTCTATTTCTTCTTTGGCGTATAAATACCCCGTCGGATTCCCAGGGTTGCAAATTAAAATTGCTTTTGTTTTAGGGGTAATTAATTTTTCGAAATCCTCTATGTTAGGCAATGCAAAATTATCTTCTATACCAGAAATAACAGGAACGACCTGTACTCCAGACGCTGCAGAAAAACCATTGTAGTTTGCGTAAAAGGGCTCTGGGATAATGATTTCATCTCCCGGATCAGTAATACTACCAATCGTAAATAATAATGCTTCTGAACCTCCGGTGGTTGCAATAATGTGCTGTGGACTTACAGCAATATTGTTTGTTGCATAATAGTGAGCAAGTTTTGTTCTATATACTTCAGAACCTTCAGAACGTGCATACGACAACACCTCAATCGTATTGTTTTTAATAGCATCTAAAGCAACCTGTGGTGTTTTAATATCTGGTTGTCCAATATTTAAATGATACACTTTTGTGCCTTTCTTTTTGGCATGTTCTGCATAGGGTACCAATTTACGAATTGGTGATTCTGGCATGGAGTTTCCTTTGGTTGAAATTAAAGGCATAACGTATAAGTTTCAATTAGTATTAGGATTGCAAATTTCTGAATTTATTTTCAATTAATGTGTCACATGTGAATATCTTTTTAAGAACATTGAAAGGTTAAAAATTTCCCAAATACCGGCAAAGGTCAACTGCTTTTTGTATTTTTAAGTAGTATTTAAATAGCTATTGATGTATGAATAAAAGGATGGTGTTGCTACTAATTTTAATGATGTGCTCAGGGTATGTGCACTCTCAATCTACATTTAATTTTTTTGGGAACAATAATAAAGAGGTAAGTTTTCGATTCCAGTTAATTAATAATTTGATTGTAATCCCTGTTGAGGTCAATGGAAACGCTACTTCTTTCATTTTAGACACAGGTGTGGACAAAACAATCGTATTTAACATCGCTAAAAATGATAGTATTGGCTTAAAAAATATTAAAAGAATCAAATTACAGGGGCTTGGTGACGGGCAGCCTGTGGAGGCATTGTTATCTAAAAACAACGCCATGCGTATTAAAAATTTCAGCAGTACTAATGAAGATGTCTATGTTATTTTGTCAGATACCTTTGATGTTTCAGGAAGAATGGGGGTTACAATTCATGGTGTTATTGGTTATCAAATCTTTAAAGATGCTATTGTCTCTGTGAATTATGTTACCAAGAAAATAACACTCTATAACCCCAAAACATATCGTTATAAAAAGTGTAGAAAGTGTCAAACGTTTCCAATACAATTTTATCGAAACAAACCCTATATAGATGCCAAGGTGCAACTAGATACCCTGAGCGATCAGCAAACGGATGTTAAATTATTAATCGATACAGGGGGAAGCAGTGCTCTTTGGTTATTCGAAAAATCTAAAAAAGAAATACAGACGCCAACGAATCATTTTCGAGCCATCTTAGGCCAAGGATTGAGTGGTACCATTTATGGAAATAAAAGCAGAATTAAAGGAATTGATATTGGTACTTTTCATATCAAAAACCCAACCGTATCCTTCCTAGATTCCACCTCTACCTATTATGCCAGGCAGTTCACAGCAAGAAATGGGAGTATTGGAGGTAATATTTTAAAAAGATTTAAGCTTTGGATTGACTACACAAATAAAAAAATCACCTTTAAAAAAAAGGGATCATTTCGTGGTGGATTTGAATATGATATGAGCGGTATGGATATTGTTTACAATGGAAAAATATTGGTCAGAGAAAAAGATAAAACGGTGGCAAGCTATACCTACACGAGTTCCAATATGAGCACTACCGAGCGCAACACCATTAGTTTAGTAATGAGTTATGCCTATCGGTTTAAACCCTCCTTTAGAGTGCAACATGTATTATTAGACTCTCCAGCGTATCATGCAGGGGTTCAAAAAAATGATCTGATCATGAGTGTCAATGGGAACAAATCCTATGAGTTCACTTTGGCAGAGTTATTGGCTAAATTTCAAACAAAAGACAATCAAAAAGTTAGAATAACCATCGAAAGAAGAGGTGTGCAAAAGAAGGTTGAATTTAGATTGGTACAAAAAATTTAATCATTTTCAAGCATTCCTTTTTCTTTTATAAGTGCTGACTTTTTTTGAGCTACAAAGCCCTTTATTTTAAGTCTTTTTATAGACTGTTTCGCATTAGATATTATGGTGAATTGTTTAATAAAACCACCTAGTTTAGAGGTGTCATAAGAAACTTCAATAACTCCTTTTTCTCCTGGCATAATGGGTCTTGTTGGTTTTTTAGGCACCGCGCAATCACAGGATGTCTTAATTTCTTTGATGACAAGTGGACTCCCGCCTACATTCGTAAATTCAAAGACCTTATTTCCATTTGCATGTTGCTCAATTTTACCATAGTTTATGACTTCTTTTGTAAACTTAAAGACAGGTTCATTTGTAGTTGAGTTTTGCGCTACAGCCCAAAGTGGTAAATTCAGTAAAAAAAGGAAGAGAATATATTTCTTCATGTTGAATGTATTTTGGGTAAAAATAGTACTTTTGCTAATTATATCTCAAAAATTAAGCCAAAGAATGGATATCCCATCTAAATATATTGCAAAAAGTGTAGAGCATAAATGGTATGAATACTGGATGAAGAATGATTATTTTCATTCTACACCAGATGAAAGAGAACCTTACACGATTGTCATCCCACCACCAAACGTAACAGGGGTCCTGCATATGGGCCATATGTTAAACAACACGATTCAAGATGTGCTCATTCGAAGAGCTCGTTTACAAGGTAAAAATGCGTGTTGGGTTCCTGGAACCGATCATGCATCTATTGCCACAGAGGCAAAAGTTGTAGCCAAGCTAAAAGAGCAAGGAATTGATAAGAATGACCTAACAAGAGAAGCGTTTTTGGAACATGCCTGGGAGTGGAAGCATGAGTACGGAGGTATCATTTTAGAGCAGTTAAAGAAATTAGGTTGTTCTTGTGACTGGGAAAGAACGTCATTTACAATGGACCCAGAAATGTCAGAAGCGGTAGTCAAGGTCTTTGTTGATTTGTACAATAAAGGACTAATTTACCGAGGTTATAGAATGGTAAATTGGGATCCAGAGGCCAAAACAACCTTATCTGATGAAGAAGTAATTCATGTTGAGAAACAAGGGAATCTGTATTATATAGCCTATAAAATTGAGGACTCTGATGAAACTTTAACCATCGCAACAACAAGGCCAGAAACTATTTTTGGAGATACAGCAATTTGTATCAATCCAAATGATCTACGTTTTACCCATTTAAAAGGGAAGAAAGCCATTGTGCCGCTAAGTAATCGTGTCATTCCAATTATTGAGGATGACTATGTAGATGTTGCTTTTGGAACAGGATGCTTGAAAGTGACACCAGCTCATGATGAAAACGATAAAGTGTTAGGAGATACCCACGGATTGGAAGTCATCGATATTTTTAATGACGATGCCTCGTTGAACTCTTTTGGATTGCATTATGAAGGAAAAGACAGGTTTGTTGCTCGTAAAGAGGTTGTAAAAGAACTAGAAGAAAAAGGGATTTTAATAAAGACAGAAACACACTTGAATAAGGTGGGGACTTCAGAAAGAACCAAAGCGGTTATTGAACCGAGATTGTCTGATCAATGGTTTTTAAAAATGGAAGAATTGGCAAAGCCAGCTATTGACGCCGTTTTAGGAGATCAGGCAGAAGTAAATCTGTATCCTAAAAAATTCGAAAATACCTACCGTCATTGGATGGAGAATGTTCGTGATTGGAATATTTCGCGTCAATTAATGTGGGGGCAACAGATTCCTGCTTATTTCTATGGCGATGGAAAAGAAGATTTTGTAGTTGCACAAAATCCTGAAGAAGCATTGGCATTAGCGAAAGAAAAAACAGGAAATTTAACCCTTGTAGCCGCCGATTTGAAACAAGAGTCTGATGTGGTTGACACCTGGTTTTCGGCATGGTTGTGGCCAATGAACGTGTTCGATGGAATTCGAAATCCAGAGAATGAAGAAATTCAATACTATTATCCAACCAATGATCTCGTAACAGGACCGGATATCTTATTTTTCTGGGTAGCGCGTATGATTGTTGCTGGGTATGAATTCAAAGATAAAAAACCATTTAATAATGTGTATTTGACAGGTTTGGTGCGTGATAAAC
>OLII01000713.1_pt1 | contig 12248 bp, 10 predicted proteins | sample 1609481 | NCBI WGS metagenome assembly OLII01 (sample SAMN05416859, study PRJEB24817) | seawater metagenome | isolation source: Sea water | place: Canada:Atlantic | collected 2013-11
GGCATACGAGATCTAGTACGGTCTCGTGGGCTCGGAGATGTGTATCAGAGACAGGGCTCACTTCATTTCAAATGTATTGTGAGTGTCCACTGTGATTTCTTACCATTTCCATTTTTCAGTCTATACTTTTTTAATGGGGGTAACCCACTTATTTGAGCTTAAATATTTATAAGGGGCAGGGTGTGGCAGGTAAATCTAAATCAATAATTGATACTAATAAACGTGACACAATAAGCAAGCTGGCTAAAGCTGCCGTGACTGCGGTAGTTGCCAGTAAGGCTCCTTATGTTTTTGCCCGCAGTAAAACTAAGTTAAGAGTATTAGGAACTCATGTCACCTTGCAAGAAGAGCTACGTCAACAGGCCATGAAAGACTTAGGCATAGAACTGCATTACGAGCCAAAGGGCAGTGCTGCGGTTTTGCAAAAAGCGTCTATGTCACCTCGTTCATTTGACTTATACGAGCAATGGTCTAACAGCATAAATGTATTGTGGGACTCAGGAGCGATTCAGGGAATTGATACTAAGCGATTAAAATATTGGGATGAAATTAATAATCTCACCAAAACCGGCAGGCTTACCCCAGAAGCCAAGCTGGGGGCTGGAGATGCGCCGTATAAATTACTCAATGTTCAGCCAGGTGGCGTGCTTGGTTCACAAGCAAGTGATCAAGTGAGTTTTTTGCCTTACGTGCATAACGTTGATTCCTTTGGCTACAACACCAATGTCATTAAAAAAGGCTTGCCTTATGAAACTGAAAGTTGGGGTTGGCTATTGGATGATAAGTACGCGGGTAAAGTGGGCATTGTAAATGCGCCTACTATTGGATTGTTTGATTTGGTATTGGCAGCTCAAGCTCAAGGGTTGGTGAAATTCAAAGACATTGGTAATTTAACCAAAAAAGAGCTTGATCAATTATTTGATGTGCTTATACAAAAGAAAAAAAATGGCCACTTCAGTGGCTTCTGGACTTCGGTTCCCGAATCGATAGATTTTATGGCCTCTGATAGAGTGGTCATTGAAAGCATGTTTTCTCCAGCTGTATCTGCCCTTAATGGTAAAAATATTCCGGTTACTTATGCCGCACCCAAAGAGGGTTATCGCGGTTGGCATGGGGTAATGTGCTTGTCTTCTGCTACCAAGGGGCCTGTTAAAGATGCCGCTTATGAATACATGAATTGGTGGTTATCTGGCTGGCCAGGTGCATTCATTGCGCGCCAAGGGTATTACATTTCAAACCCACAACGTTCTAAAAATCAGTTAACACAGGCAGAGTGGGACTACTGGTATCAGGGTAAACCTGCCACGCAAGATTTAAAGGGCACAGATGGAAAAGTATCAGTACGCAAAGGCGATGTGCGCCGTGGTGGTAGTTACCAAAAACGCTTTAGTAATGTTGCCGTGTGGAACACAGTTATGCCCACTTATGAATACAGCTTGCAAAAATGGTATGAATTTATAAGCGCATAAAGAGCTGCTGAATGATGCGTTCGCTTAAAACACAAATTATCTTTGTATTAACCATATTAATCTCTAGTTTGGTTGTGCAGGTTATATTGTCGCGCATTAGTCAAAGTGACTTAGTGGTTAATCAACAGCGCACAGTTGAATTATTTGCCAATGTGGCACTGGTGCAAATTCTTGAAAGGGATGTAATTGATTTACAACGCCACTTACTAATATTTAAAGAAACAGCCAGTGAAACGGCAGTATCTAATTTTTATCTGTTAATGGAGAGTGTAGAGAATAAACTTCTATTGCTAAATGAAAATGTTACAAGCCAAATAAACTTTTTAGAAGATGATAATTTACTTAAACGTATGGGTGAGCATTTACATGATTACAAAGAAAATTTCACGAGTGTTATAGAAGCGCGTGCTCAGCGAAATAGCCTTTTAAATGATGATATAAAAACCGATATAAATATATTGAACAATTCCATCTCTGCATCTCGTGAAAAAAACAATAAGAACAAGCATAAGCATGATAATTTAAAATTAGACATGAAGTATCATACTGCGCTAATGGAAAAACATGTAAACCAGTATTTAGTCACCCCTGACTATGAATTTGCAACCCAGTTTTATGATGAGGTTGATAGTATAGAACGGCTAATGAAGGATGAATTTGGGGTTGGTCATGAAACAATCATACTGCTAAAGCATATCAAAAAAGACTTTGTACGTTTAACACAGATTTCACGGGGTTATGTTTTTCTTGTGAATGTGGTTATGGCAGGTTCAGCCAATGAATTCTTGTATCTAACCAAAGACTTAAGAGCGAAAGCCGCCAGTGCACAAAGTAGTATGGCGGAATCATCAGCGTTACTGACTAAAGAAACTCAGTTTAAAAATGATATGGTGGCACTTTTATGCATTACCATTACATTATTAATGGCGGGCTTTCTATCAAGGCGAATCATCTATCCCATTCGAAAAATAACAGAAGTTTTTAGCATGCTTGCCTTGAATAAAGAAATTGAATTGATTCCGGGAATTAACCGTCAAGATGAAATAGGTGATTTGGCTAAAGCGGCTGATGTGTTTCACGATAAAAATCGTCAAACTTCAGAATTGCTGAATCAAGCCCAGGCGATGAATGCCCGCCAAGAAGTGTTGAATTTAGAGCTTGAAAAAGAAAAGGAAAATGCCGAGCAAGCGGCGAAATCGAAAAGCATTTTTCTTGCCAATATGAGTCATGAAATACGCACTCCCATGAATGGTATTGTGGGGTTGGTAGATTTAACGCTGCGTACCAAGTTAACCGATCAGCAAAGTACCTATTTACAAAAAGCTGCTTACTCAGGGCGAATTATGATGAATGTAATTAATGATATTTTAGATTTCTCAAAAATTGAAGCGGGAAAAATGGATATCGAAACAGTTAAATTTGAAGTTAACGATATTATTGAAAATGTAATTTCTTCTATGTCGGTTATGGCTAAAGAAAAATCATTAAATTTAAGGGTGGATGTTTCCCCTCAAGTACCTAAAACACTCGTGGGTGACCCTTTACGTATTAGCCAGGTGTTACTGAATATTTGCAGTAATGCCGTAAAATTTACCGGCCATGGCACTGTATCGGTGAGTTTTGATTATTCATCAGAAGCTGATTTTGGCAGTCTTAAAATTGAAATTAATGATTCTGGAATTGGTATGAGCCAAGATCATATTAATAAAATTTTTGAATCTTTTACTCAAGCCGATGGATCTACTAGCCGAAAATTCGGAGGAACAGGGTTAGGTTTAACTATAGTTAAAGAGTTGTTGAAAATGATGGGGGGAGGCGTGAATGTTACTTCAGAAGAGGGGCATGGTAGTTGTTTTAAAATACACATTCCCCTTGAAAGCGTTGGGCACAGCAAGGTATTGGAATCTATCGATTGCTTGTCAGAGAAGGATTGCGTTCACTATTTAGCACACTCTTCTACTGCTTATTTATCAAAGGATATTTTTATCTCATTGAAGATCAAGCCTGTGATTGTATCAACTCAGCAAGTAATGGAGCGGCTCGCGGTTAAAAGTGATCTAAAGGTATTGCTAATTGATGTCCCAAACTTTGAGTATTTAAACAATCTTGATGAAATGATTAATACATGTATTAAAGCCAGTATAAAGGTGGCTTTTATATGTGAATTTTACCCTGATAGTTTGAGAAAAAACATACAAGATAAATGGTCATATCCATTGCTTTCTCACCCATTTTCACCAAAAACTATCACTGACTATTTGAATTCTATTATTCAAGTTGAACCCAGTATACAGTTAACTAAAAATTCAGCTAAAGATTTAATCGAAGACCATGACGCTTTTAAATTTAAAGGCCATGTACTACTGGTGGAAGACAATGCAATTAACCAGCTGGTAGCTGGTGAAGTGATTAATGAGTTAGGAATAGCATATGATTTGGCCGAAGATGGTAAGCAAGCGGTAGATAAAGTTACTTCTGGCAAAAAATATGACTTAGTCATTATGGATGTGCAAATGCCAGTAATGGATGGTTATGAAGCAACACAAGCAATTCGTCTAGCAGGTTTTGATGATTTAATTATTTGTGGTTTGTCAGCCAATGCTATGAAACAAGATTTAGACATGGCTAGAGAAGCAGGCATGAATGAATATTTAACTAAGCCTTTGCAGTGGCAAGAGTTAAAAGACATATTTGCTAAATATCTCACACGGTGTGATTAGCAGTGTTGTTATAAAAATAAGGATAAATATGGCAGCTAACTATAAATGTAGCAGTTTATATGAATGTTTCTAAATATGGCATATAGGTCACAGAGGCAGAGCAAATTGATAAGCATCAATTATAACGGAGTATTTTAAAGAGCAGGTTCGAATATTTACTACCCGTAAAAGAATTCTGCATTTAGTCGGCCCATTTTCAGTGGCCTACTTTGCTCATGTTATGTCAGGTTATTTGGCTTTAACTACTCTTTTAATTTGGTGCAGCACATTAGCTAATTAGAGCCTTAATGGCTCTATTTTATTGCCTTTATCCTTTAGGGCTATGAATGTTATTTATCTCAAATGGTTCAGAGTGCAGAGTAAATGAATTAATATGGAAATAGAGGTTAAGCTATGCAGCTCTATTTAAGTGGAGTCTAGTTTTTATAATGTCGTATATTGAATTTAAGTAACGCCATGGAGTATCAATGGAAACCATACAGAAATCACTACCTGCTACTAAAAATATTGCCCTTGTGGCACATGATGGACAAAAGAAAGCTCTTGAAAACTGGTGTTTAAAACATAAAGAAACCTTAAGTGATCATAAGTTATTTGGTACCGGTACCACGGGGCATCTTATTGAGAAGGCCACGGGAATTACTATTGAAAAGTTATTGAGCGGTCCCATGGGAGGCGATCAGCAAATTGGGGCTAAAATAGCAGAGCATGAAATTCATGTTCTAATTTTCTTTTGGGATCCATTGGCTTCCCAACCCCATGATCCAGATATTAAAGCGTTATTAAGATTAGCCGCAGTTTGGAATATTCCCGTGGCTTGTACAGAGTCCAGTGCCGACATGCTATTGTCTTCACCGCTAATGAATCAAGAAATGAAGCGAGAGATCCCAGATTATAATAATTATCTTGTGACTCGCCTTGATTAAGATAATTGATATTAAAGCGCAGCTCTAATGAGCGCTTTAGTTATTAATAATATTGAGAGTTAAATGAATACACTTTACATCACCGGAGCGGGCGTCAGCGCTGAAAGTGGAATTCCTACTTTTCGTGGCGAAGATGGGTTTTGGCGCATAGGCAGTAAAAACTATACGCCAATGGAAATGGCCACCCGTGCCATGTACATGAATAAACCAGATGAGTTTCTTGCTTGGTATTACCACCGCTTTGCCACTTATCGCCATCATGGCCCTAATGATGTACACACTTGGTTAGCCGATAAAAATTTAATTACTCAAAATATAGATGGCTTAGATGGCAAGGCAGGTAATGAAAATTATATCTCTATTCATGGGCGGCTTGATAAAATGACGCTGTTTCATGAACAAGGAGAGCCTGTAGATATTATTTCAACCCCTTGGGATGAGGTGAACGAAGATTCCATTACACAATCACTATTCTCAATATTTAATATTAATGAACAGCCTGAACTAAATCACTCATTTAAGCCTTATGTTTTACTGTTTGATGAATTTTACACAAACCTATACGGCATAGATAACGCCATTGAAAGGATGGAGCAAGCAGACAAAATGATTTTTATGGGCACGTCTTTTAGTGTCAATATTACTAACATGGCTATGGATATTGCTATGAAAAATAATATTGAAGTGGAAGTGGTGGATCCAGAGCCTTATATTTTGCCTTATGCCAAAGTGATTTATCACAAAATGAGTGCGCTAGAATTTATAAACCGAAACTAGGAAACAATGGCCACAGATTTAATTTGCGCCAACAGTTTTTTTCCTAGTTCAATTTTTAAATGGGAAACCGAGCGGTGAGTAACACGAGCGATAAGGTAATCATCCCCTGCTTTTAAGCGCACCATGGCCATTGCATTATTGGGGCCTGGGGCAATTTCTAACACTTCTACTTCCAAACGGTTCAAAATACTGGTGTCGTTGTGATTATTTAAGGCAAGGCTTAAATCTCTTGCCAATACTCGCACACGCACTGGTTCATTTAGCGCTTCGCCACTGTCGTGTAACCAAAGTTTTCCGCCGCTAAATGTAACCGACATTAAATTCCATTGAGGATCTTTTTCAGTAATGGTGCCCTGTAAAATGACGCCGCTTTCTTGGGTGAATTGTACGGGGGAATCCATGCGTGAAAATACTTGGGTTAAATTGCCTTGGGCACTGATTTTTCCCTCATGTAACACCACCACATGATCAGCCAGACGAGCCACTTCATCCATGGAATGGCTGACATACAATATGGGGATATCAAAACTATTATGCAGGCGCTCTAGGTAAGGCAAAATTTCTTGTTTGCGGGCGCTATCCAGTGCGGCAAGAGGTTCGTCCATTAACAATATACGGGGCTGAATGAGCAATGCTCGGGCTATGGCGACTCGTTGTCGCTCCCCTCCTGATAGCTGATTAGGGAAGCGAGATAAAATCTTTTCAATGCCCATGGTGTTGATGACTTTTTCATAAAACGCTTCGCTAACGGGTTCATCAGATCGTTTGATGGCGTAGTGTAAATTGCCGTGTGCTGTTAAATGAGAAAACAGGCTGGCTTCTTGAAAAACATACCCTAAAGGGCGTTTATGGGTGGGTAAAAAAGTGCTGTCGTCTTGCCAGGTGTTGCCGTTAATAACCAGTTTGCCCTGCTGAGCTTTTTCAAGACCGGCAACACATCTTAGAAATGTGGTTTTACCTGAGCCGGACTCACCAAAAATTGCGGTGACACCGCGACCCGGAATATCAATATTAATATCCAGTGAAAAGCCATCGGCATTTTTATTGACTTGTTTTAAATTAAATTGAGCATGAATAAGTGCTTTATCATCGTGCTGTGCAGCATTAGAGATATTCTCTAAATGAGTGGAATGATTAAGCGCCATATTTTAATCCAATATTTTTTTGTTTGCGCTGAAACCAGTAAAGCCCCAGTAAAACCACAAAAGAGAATATCACGAGAGTCCCTGCCAATTGATGGGCTTGTGTATATTCCAGTGCTTCCACATGATCATAAACTTGCACCGATACCACTTGGGTTTCCCCAGGGATGTTGCCACCAATCATTAATATAATGCCAAATTCACCTACTGTGTGGGCAAAGCCTAATATGGCCGCGGTGATAAACCCCGGTTTGGCTAACGGTAATACCACAGTAAAGAAGCGATCCCAAGGGCTGGCTCGTAATGTAGCGGCCACTTCTAAAGGACGTTCACCTAAGGCCTCCATGGCATTTTGAATGGGCTGAACCACAAAGGGCATAGAATAAAATACCGACGCCACCACCAGCCCTGAAAATGTAAAGGGTAGAGTACCCAGTCCCAAGCTTTGAGTGAACTGGCCAATCACACCGTTGGGGCCCATGGCCATTAATAAATAAAATCCTAATACGGTGGGTGGTAAAACCAAAGGTAAGGCCACCACGGCTGATATGGGCCCTTTCATGAATGATTCGGTGCGAGCCAACCACCAAGCGATAGGGGTGCCAATTAATAATAATAAAAGGGTGACGGTGCTGGCCAAGCGCAGGGTTAACCAAATGGCCGTTAAGTCGGCTTCTGAGAAACTCATGTTAATAACCTTGCTAGGGATAATGGGTGCGGGCTTTCAATTAGCGTCATAACGTTTCGTAGCCATAGCGGTTAATTATGTTTTTGGCCTTGGGTGTTTTCATAAAGGTTATAAATTGTTGGGCGGCCTGACTGTTTTTTCCGCGCTTTAACAAAATGGCATCTTGGTGAATAGCTTGGTGTAAATCACTGGGGATAACCCATGCGGAACCGTGCTTTATGCCGTTATTATCATGTGTTTTGTCTAGGTTAATAATTTGCGAAAGCGCCACAAAGCCTAAATCACTATTGCCGGTACTGACAAATTGGTAAGTTTGCGCGATGTTTTCCCCTTTCACCCATTTATGTTGGCTAGACTCGGTTAAGTTTAGGCTGTTTAGTACTTGTACTGCCGCCACACCATAAGGGGCTAGCTTGGGGTTGGCCAAAGCCAGTTTGTTAAACTGGCCATTTTTTAAAGCATTGATGTGTTCATCTATGAAATTTTCTTTACTGGACCATAAGGCTAAGCGGCCCGTGGCGTAAGTAAAGCGACTGCCAGATACAGCCCAATCTTCTTTTTCTAGGGCCGATGGTTTGGTTTGATCGGCAGACAAAAACACTTGAAAAGGTGCTCCATGCTTAATTTGCGCATAAAACTTACCAGAAGAGCCAAATGATACCCTTACTTTATGGCCCGATTGTGTTTCAAACGCTTGAACCAAGGCCTTCATGGGGTGAGTGAAGTTAGAAGCCACCGCCACACTTAAGGGCTCAGCCTGAGCTTGTGGAAAAAATACCATACCCATTAATGCCACACTCGCCAGAAGGCAAATTGTACGCGCTAGGTTCATGGGGAAATCCTTACATCGATAACCAGTGCCATTAGGTTAATGGGGCGTTTAGGTCAGTTAAACAGGGCGTTATAGTGAAGTATACATCGAATTTACACAATAATGAGCACCCTCATTAAGCCTTAGCGTTTACTTATTAAATTGACTGCACTGGCCATTGTTGGGTGGCGGTCTATGCTCAACAAATGCACAAAATTGATAAGGGGAAATAAATGGGGGCTTGCCACAATAAAATTGAAATTAGTGCGCCAGTGGGCAAGGTGTGGGACAAGATAAAGGATTTTCATGATTTGTCTTGGGCCAGAGGTGTCATTGAAAAATTAGATAAAGTAGGCGACAAGAGTGGTGACCAAGTGGGGGCAAAGCGAGTGCTAAATGATGCCTTTCATGAAAGTCTATTATCCATCGATCATGATAATTTCTCGTTCACCTATAGCATAGACGACGGACCTGGTCCGGTGGCCAAGGATTTAGTGACTAATTATAAAGGAGTCGTAACATTAAGCCCTGTGGGTAATGCCACATTAGTGGAGTGGAATTCTAGTTATGAATCAAAGGCCGACAGTGAAGTGGCAGACTTTTGTAATCCAATTTACCAAGCACTTTTAGAATCCATGAAAGCCAGCTTTTGAGTTTAAGATAAAAATTAGTTTTATAAATAACCCAGTACAGTAATAACTGAGTTTTAGGCGTATATGGCTAATGGCTGAAGTGAATTGCTATTAACTATAAAAGCAACTGATGAAGCTCTTCGTTCATTTCTTTAAATTTAACCGAATTACTAAATACTATGGGAATAACAGGTTCAAAGTTACGTTTTACCCTTAAGCAGTGATATTCCAATTCGTAAAGCATCACCGCATATTGCTCTACCACATGATAATCTTTTTTAGTTTTGTTTTTAGCGATACCTTCTAGCCAGTCTACTTGATGGGGTGACAATAACCCCGAAGAATTAAGTATGCTATTGAGTTTTTCATACTGTGCAATATGCATGGTAACTGAGGGGTGCTGAAGTTCGGTTTTAAATTCTTTAGCAATAACCCGAGCATGACTAAGCCATTTATTAAGGCGTTGGGCTAGGCTGAGTAATTTAGGAATCAATGTAAGAATACGTGCTTCATCAATTTCTTGAGCCGGAACGGTGACGTTGCTTAACACCCTTAGTGCTGCATTATTTACATCTTGCGTATTTTGAGAGCTGTTTAATTGAAGAATGGGAATGATTACTGAAAAAGAATAGCCTTCAGCGAGTACTCGTTTGCGGTAAATAGCCGAAATAGTCCCCACCTTTGCAATGATTCTGCTTTCAATACACAGTTGATCTCCGCTCTTTTGAAACGGGTAGCCAAAACCGTCGCTGCGCTCATGGTGCTCGATAATCGCAAGGCCTACCCTTGGTGAAAGGTTGGGAACATGATCGGCAAAAGATTTAGATATGGCTACATGTCCTTGGTAAAATCGCCATTCTTCTGGGCTAAAATCCCCGTCTTTTTGGGCTATGGCCGGATCGATATGTAATAAGCCAGTTTCACTTAATAATGTGGCTATAAAAATCGTCTGAACAACCTCATCTTTTAGCTTTAATTCTCTACAAATGGCCAGTGCGATGACTGCACTGATGAGTTCTCGATTAAAAATACTTGGAAAGCGTTCGGCTAAAATGGTGAGCTTGAGCCCTACCATGGGGTAACTGCATACATTATTCAGCTGATAGATAATTTCCTTGAACAAATCAAATTTTTTAATCATAGGCGCAAAACCAATTTCATTCAGGCGCCCAATTAAGGCGTCACACATTTGTTTGCTGTTACGAACTTGTTTTAGGTTGATGCTGCTGTGTAGCGGAGAAATTAACTTATGCAGAGCCAGTTGCCTAGCCACTTGTGGCGTGATCTCCTGTCCCTTAGTGACAATGACAGCGCCTTGTTGATTGCATATATTGTCAGATGCCAACACTTGGTTATTTTTATTTACCTGGGCTAAATGCTCGGCAAAATAGTCCAGCTGCACTTCATTACCGGCCATTATTGGTAGCCTGTTTGATTTCAAATAGAAAAGAGTTGAATAAAGTATAGCTACTTTTTGGGTTAATCCAGCGACTGAGCAATATATGGAAAAGAAGTAACGGTGCTGTAAACCTATATGAATAGTAATAGATAGCGAGTTGATTTAACGGTTTGTGGGAGCCCATGTTTATTTTAAAAGCGTCTCAAAGAAGTTTCATAATAGGTACAAAAAAAGCCCAACCTGTGGAAACCAGACTGGGCTTTTTTGATTGTCTTCGATGTATTGAAAACCGAAGTTTGATAGCTCCAGTACAGGTACTGTTGCTGTGTCATCAAACTTCGTTTTTAACATTCTAAAAGCAAGAATTTGATGGAGACGGCGAGGTTTGAATCCCTGCTTGTCTAATAAGTGCCAACACCGCGTTATAACAGATACAAAAAAGCCCAATCTGTGCAAACCAGACTGGGCTTTTTTGATGGTCTTAATAGCTAGCTAAAGCCTGTTCTTGGCTGGTTCAGTACAAGTACTGTCCCGTAGTGTCATCAAACTTTGCTTTAACGTTCTAAAGTAGAATTTGGTGGAGATGTTTTGTGGATGGGGATGGGGGAACATATATCAGGAGTGCTTACATACAGGATGCGGTGATTACTAATCTTATAACTGCCGAGCATATTTCGGACACAATAATTGCGGGTAATGTGACGTTCGGTTCGGCGCAAATTGCGGATGGTGTGATTAACAATGCGAAGATAGCGGACGTATTGCAATCGACTAATTATCAAACGGGTTTAGGTTGGCGATTACAGAAAGATGGCGGGGCCACGTTTAAATATTTAACAGCAGAAGATGGAACCTTTAAGGGAGTGCTTGAAGCGTCGGTGATTAAGGGCGGTATGCTGGTGATTGACCCAAATGAAACTAGGTACGGTGCAACCGTAGTGGGAGATAGGTGGACGGAGTTGGTGGAAACAGGGGCCATTGAAACAGCAGGGCGATATTTAACTTTGTACTTCCCACCAAACCCCACTGATGGTTTAGAGGAGTACACGATAGTAAATCCGTATAACAAAATATTAGATTTTAGGTGCCATTGCTTATGTAATTCGGATCAGGTTAGCTCTAACCCGAGGGTGGCAATATGGATACGCTTTCAAAATCTAGATGGGAGTTATACTGCGTGGTCGCGTGATTTGAATAATGATATGTGGTTAACCAATTCGTATGCATGGCCATCAAGTGGGGGAGGGGGGCATGTTTATATCTGGGAGGGTAGCGTAAGACTGTTTGGAACGAGCGGTACTAATTCAATATTAACGAATGTAGATTTATATAATTATAGGAGAGTACAAGTTAGTTTAAGGGATTGGGATGATCCTGATTTGGTAGTGGCCTATCGCTCTATGACCATGCAAATGAGTTACCGAAATAATTAGAACTCAGCACCTAGAAACAAAAAAGCCCAATCTGTGCAAACCAGACTGGGCTTTTTTAGATGGTCTTCGATGTATTGAAAACCTGATTTTGGCTGGGATAGAAAGGTTTAGTAGATTGAAAAACAATCCAACTGCCCCGTAACTGCCCCGTAGTCAACTTAAGCGCTTGTAAGTCATTGATTTACAAGGCAAAAAATTGGTGGAGACGGCGGGGTTCGAACCCGCGTCCGCCAACACTCCCCTATCGGCTC
>OLII01000716.1_pt1 | contig 12225 bp, 13 predicted proteins | sample 1609481 | NCBI WGS metagenome assembly OLII01 (sample SAMN05416859, study PRJEB24817) | seawater metagenome | isolation source: Sea water | place: Canada:Atlantic | collected 2013-11
GAGATCTAGTACGGTCTCGTGGGCTCGGAGATGTGTATAAGAGACAGGGCGTATGCCGTGCTCGGCAAGGACGCGCGACAGCTGCCGGACACTCCGTGCCCCTGGCTGGAGGGCCTGTATGTGAACAGCGGCCATGGTTCGCGCGGCCTGATCACCGCGCCTCTGGCGGGTGAACTGATCGCCGCCTGGGTCGACAACGCACCCTTGCCGGTGCCGCGCGACGTGGCCGAGGCCTGCCACCCGAATCGTTTCATGTTGCGCGAACTGATACGCGGCAAGGGCAAGCAAGGCTGAAGGCTTATAACAGATTGATCTAAAACTCACAGGATCCGCACCGGTCAGTTCCTATGTGCCCGAATTCAGGGCACCTTCCCCAACGGAAAAACCGGTAAGGACTTATGTGCGGATTAGCTGGAGAGTTTCGTTTCACCCCTGTAGCCAACACACCACGCCCGGCGGACCTGGCCGCGGTCGAACGGATGACCCATCACCTGGCGCCCCGCGGCCCGGATGCCTGGGGCTTCCATAGCCAGGGGCCCATCGCCCTGGGCCATCGGCGCCTGAAGATCATGGACCTGTCCGACGGCTCGGCCCAGCCCATGATCGACAGCCAGCTGGGCCTGTCGCTGGCATTCAACGGCGCCATCTACAACTTCCCCGAGCTGCGCGCCGAACTCGAAAGCCTGGGCTATGCCTTCTACTCGGACGGCGACACCGAAGTGCTGCTCAAGGGCTACCACGCCTGGGGCGCCGATCTGCTGCAGCGCCTGAACGGCATGTTCGCCCTGGCGATCTGGGAACGTGACAGCCAGCAGCTGTTCCTCGCCCGCGACCGCCTGGGGGTCAAGCCGCTGTACCTGTCGCGCACCGGCGAACGCCTGCGCTTCGCATCGAGCCTGCCGGCCCTGCTCAAGGGCGGCGACATCAACCCGGTGCTCGACCCGGTGGCACTCAACCACTACCTGAACTTCCACGCCGTGGTGCCCGCCCCGCGGACCCTGCTGGCGAACATCGAAAAGCTGCCACCGGCCACCTGGATGCGTATCGACGCCCAGGGCCGCGCCGAGCAGCACGTGTGGTGGAACCTGCACTACGGCCCACGCACCGATGAACAGCACCTGACCCTGGAAGACTGGCGCGACCGCGTGCTCGACAGCACCCGCGAAGCCGTTGCAATCCGTCAGCGCGCGGCCGTGGATGTCGGCGTGCTGCTCTCGGGCGGCGTCGACTCCAGCCTGCTGGTCGGCCTGCTGCGCGAAGTCGGGGTCGAAGACCTGTCGACCTTCTCCATCGGCTTCGAAGATGCCGGCGGCGAACGTGGCGACGAGTTCCAGTATTCGGACCTGATCGCCAAGCACTACGGCACCCGCCACCACCAGTTGCGCATCGACGAGCGCGAAATCATCGAGCAACTGCCGGCCGCGTTCCGCGCCATGAGCGAGCCGATGGTCAGCCACGACTGCATCGCCTTCTACCTGCTCTCGCGGGAAGTGGCCAAGCACTGCAAGGTGGTGCAGAGCGGCCAGGGTGCCGACGAGCTGTTCGCCGGCTACCACTGGTACCCGCAGGTGGACGGCGCCAAGGACCCGTACGCGGCCTACCGCGAGGCCTTCTTCGACCGCAGCTACGACGAGTACCGCGACACCGTGCAGCCGGCCTGGCTGCTGGGCAATGACGCCGCCGGCGACTTCGTGCGCCAGCACTTCGCCCAGCCCGGCGCCAGCGCGGCAGTCGACAAGGCCCTGCGCCTGGACAGCACGGTGATGCTGGTCGACGACCCGGTCAAACGGGTCGACAACATGACCATGGCCTGGGGCCTGGAGGCTCGCACGCCGTTCCTCGACTACCGGCTGGTGGAGCTGTCGGCGCGGGTGCCGGCCCAGTTCAAGCTGCCCGATGGCGGCAAGCAGGTGCTCAAGGAAGCCGCGCGACTGGTCATCCCCAGTGAAGTCATCGACCGCAAGAAGGGCTACTTCCCGGTACCGGGCCTCAAGCATCTGCAAGGCGCCACCCTGGACTGGGTACGCGAGCTGCTGCTGGACCCGAGCCAGGACCGCGGCCTGTTCAACCCGGCCATGCTCGACCGCCTGCTCAGCGACCCGCATGGGCAACTGACGCCGCTGCGCGGCTCCAAGCTGTGGCAACTGGCCGCGCTGAACCTGTGGCTCAGCGAACAAGGAATCTGATCGATGAAAGCCCATGCCTCACCCTATGGCCAGCGCCTGCTGCGCGGCCAGGTGCCGTCCTATGAACGCCTGCAGGCGCAACTGGCCGGCGACGGCAGCGACCCGCACGACCAGCCGCGCTGGTTGCATTGCGGTTGGGGCCGGCTGCTGATCGGCCACACCTACCCCGACCCGGCCAGCCTGGCGGCGGCCCTGGCCAAGGAGCAGCCCGGCGAGCGCGATATCGCGCTGTACGTGGCCGCCCCCCAGCAGGTACTGGCCCAGGCGCCGCAACAGCTGTTTCTCGACCCCTCCGACACCTTGCGCCTGTGGTTCAGCGACTACCGCCAGGCGCAGCGAGTGTTTCGCGGCTTTCGTATCCGCCGCGCACAGAGCGACAGCGACTGGGCAGCCATCAACGAGCTGTACGTGGCCCGTGGCATGCTGCCGGTCGACCCGGCGCTGATCACTCCGCGCCACCAGGGCGGCCCGGTGTACTGGCTGGCCGAAGACGAGGACAACGGTGCGGTGATCGGCAGCGTGATGGGCCTGAATCATCAAAAGGCCTTCGACGACCCGGAGCACGGCAGCAGCCTGTGGTGCCTGGCCGTGGACCCCAACTGCACCCGGCCCGGGGTCGGCGAAGTACTGGTACGCCACCTGATCGAACACTTCATGAGCCGCGGGCTGAGCCACCTCGACCTGTCGGTGCTGCACGACAATCGCCAGGCCAAGCGGCTGTACGCCAAGCTGGGCTTTCGCACCCTGCCCACCTTCGCGGTCAAGCGCAAGAACGGCATCAACCAGCCGCTGTTCCTGGGGCCGGGGCCGGAGGCCGGGCTCAACCCCTATGCGCGGATCATCGTCGAGGAAGCCTACAAGCGCGGCATCGATGTGCAGGTGGACGATGCCACCGCCGGGCTGTTCACCCTCAACCACGGCGGACGCCGGGTGCGCTGCCGCGAGTCGCTCAGCGACCTGACCACCGCCGTGAGCATGACCCTGTGCCAGGACAAGAGCCTGACCCACAAGGTGCTCGAAGCCGCCGGCCTGAGCCTGCCGGCGCAACTGCTGGCGGGCAACGCCGCCGACAACCTGGCCTTTCTGGAAGACCACGGCGCGGTGGTGGTCAAGCCGCTGGATGGCGAACAGGGCAACGGCGTGGCGGTCAACCTGACCTGCCTGCAAGACCTGGACGCCGCCATCGAGCACGCGCGCCAATACGACAGCCGCGTGCTGCTGGAAAGCTTTCATGAAGGGCTGGACCTGCGCATCGTGGTCATCGGCTACGAGGTGGTGGCCGCCGCGATTCGTCACCCGGCCTCGATCGTCGGCGACGGCCAGCACGCCATCGGTGCGCTGATCGAAGCCCAGAGCCGCAGGCGCCAGGCCGCCACCGGTGGCGAAAGCAAGATCCCGCTCGACGCCGAGACCCAGCGCACCCTGCACGCCGCCGGGGTCGACTACGACACCATTCTGCCCGCCGGCCAGCGCCTGGCCGTACGGCGTACCGCCAACCTGCACACCGGCGGCTGCCTGGAAGACGTCACCGCACGCCTGCACCCGACCCTGGTGGATGCCGCCGTGCGGGCCGCCCGCGCCCTGGACATTCCGGTGGTCGGCCTGGACCTGATGGTCAAGGCCGCCGACCAGCCCGACTACGTGTTCATCGAAGCCAATGAACGGGTCGGCCTGGCCAACCACGAACCCCAACCCACTGCCGAACGCTTCGTCGACCTGCTGTTCCCGCACAGCCGGCCGGTGCCGTGACAACGCCCCACGAGGAGTCCGCATGCCTGATCAATTGCCCGAACCGGACCTGACCTATCTGCAGAAGGTCCTGCTGGAAATGCTCGCCATCCCCAGCCCCACCGGCTTCACCGACACCATCGTGCGGTACGTGGCCGAGCGCCTGGAAGAACTGGGTATCCCCTTCGAGCTGACCCGGCGCGGCACCATCCGCGCCACCCTCAAGGGCCGCAAGAGCTCGCCCGACCGCGCCGTTTCGGCGCACCTGGACACCATCGGCGCCAGCGTGCGCACCTTGCAGGACAACGGCCGCCTGGGCCTGGCCCCGGTCGGCTGCTGGTCGAGCCGTTTCGCCGAGGGCAGCCGGGTCAGCGTGTTCACCGACACCGGCGTGTTTCGCGGCAGCGTGTTGCCGCTGATGGCCAGCGGGCACGCCTTCAATACCGCGGTCGACCAGATGCCGGTGAGCTGGGAGCACGTCGAGCTGCGCCTGGATGCCTACTGCACTACCCGCGCCGACTGTGAAACCCTGGGCATCGGCATCGGTGACTTCGTGGCCTTCGACCCGTTGCCCGAGTTCACCGAAAGCGGCCATATCAGCGCCCGTCACCTGGACGACAAGGCCGGCGTCGCGGCGCTGCTGGCCTCGCTCAAGGCCATCGTCGAAAGCGGCATCCAGCCACAGATCGACTGCCATCCGCTGTTCACCATCACCGAAGAAACCGGCTCGGGGGCCGCCGCCGCGTTGCCGTGGGACGTCAGCGAATTCGTCGGCATCGACATCGCCCCGGTCGCCCCCGGCCAGCACTCCAGCGAACACGCGGTCAGCGTGGCCATGCAGGACTCCGCCGGCCCCTACGACTACCACCTGTCGCGCCACCTGCTGAGCCTGGGCCGCGAGCACAACCTGCCGGTGCGCCGCGACCTGTTCCGCTACTACTTCAGCGACGCGCATTCGGCGATCACCGCCGGGCATGACATCCGCACCGCGCTACTGGCGTTCGGCTGCGACGCCACCCACGGCTACGAGCGCACCCATATCGACAGCCTGGCTGCCCTCAGCCGCCTGCTCAGCGCCTACCTGCTCAGCCCGCCGGTGTTCGCCAGCGACTCCAAGCCCACCGGCAGTTCGCTGGAAAGCTTCAGCCACCAGCTGGAACACGACGCACAAATGGAAAGTGATACCCGCGTACCGGCGGTGGACAGCCTGGTTGGCCAAAAAGGCTAGCCACTGCAGGCCACATGCAGGAAAGGTTTCGCGTAGCATGTGCGAAACCTTTCCTGATTCTGTAGCTTTTTTATGTTGATACCCTACGACCAGCTCGAAGCCGACACCCTCACCCGCCTGATCGAAGACTTCGTCACCCGCGACGGTACCGACAATGGCGACGACACCCCGCTGGAAACCCGTGTACTGCGCGTGCGCCAAGCGCTGGCCAAGGGGCAGGCGGTGATCCTGTTCGACCTGGACAGCCAGCAGTGCCAACTGCTCGCCAGGCATGAAGTGCCCCGCGAGCTGCTCGACGATCAGTGATCAGGCGCCCAGGCCGCCCTTGCCCAGTTGCTCGGCGATACGCCGATAGATTTCTGCACGGTGCACCTCCACATCGCGTGGTGCGCAGATGCCGAAACGCACCGTGTTGCCGTCTACCGACAGTACCTTGATCTTGATGTCGTCATCGATGGTGATGACCTCGCCGACTTCGCGCCCTATGACCAGCATTCTCCAATCCTCCACATCAGGGGAGAGTGAAGACTGAACCGGGTGCTGAAACGGTTCAACGCTCTGACAGGCAAATAGACAATTCCCACAACTTTGCGGGAATTTGCCTACAAGATCCTACCCGCTCAGCTGTTTTGCAGACGTGGTCCGATCACGATGATGGTGGCGCCGATCACGCACAGCAACGCACCGAGCCAGTCGCTGCCCATCGGCCGGGCACGCTCCACCACCGCCAGCCACAACAGCGAAGTGACGATATAGATGCCGCCATAGGCGGCGTAGGCGCGCCCGGCGTAGGCCGCCTCGACGCGGGTCAGCAGCAGGCCGAACAGGGTCAGGCTGAGCAGCGCGGGGGCGATCCACCAGCCGCTCTTGCCCAGCCGCAGCCACATGTAGAAGGCATAACAGCCGGCGATCTCGAACACCGCCGCCAGAAAGAACCACACATAATTCATCACGTCCGCTGCTACCCGCGCAAAAGCGCCTAGCATACCGTAGCGAACAGCCTACGCCTGCGTCTGACGCCCCTTGGCACGCATTCGCACGGCCATCTCGGCCATTTCGTCATACAGCGCCTGCGGGTCGCGCTGCTTGAGCTGCCAGGCCAGGCGCCCCTGCTCGTGGGGCAGAATCATGAAGTCACCGCGCGCCACCCCCTCGTAGATATAGCCGGCAATGTCGCTGGCGCTGATCGGCGAGCTTTCCAGCAGTTTGCCCACCTGGGCCTTCATTGCCGGGGTGGGGCCGCGGAACGAATCCAGCAGGTTGGTCTGGAAGAACGACGGGCACACCACGTGCACCGCCACCTGCTGCTGGCGCAGCTCCACCAGCAGGCTTTCGGACAGCGCCACCACCCCGGCCTTGGCCACGTTGTAGTTGCTCATGGCCGGCCCCTGCATCAGCGCCGCCATGGACGCGATGTTGATGATGCGGCCCTTGCTGCGTTCGAGCAGCGGCAGGAACGCCTTGCAACCCTTGACCACGCCCATCAGGTTGATCGCGATCTGCCAGTCCCAGTCTTCCAGCGACAGCTCGGCAAAAAAACCGCCCGACGCCACCCCGGCGTTGTTGACGATCACATCGATGCCGCCGAGCTTTTCTTCGCAGGCCTGGGCCAGGGCGGTGAGCTGGCTGTAGTCGCGCACGTCGCAACGCTGGACGAAGCCCTCGCCGCCCGCCTCGCGCACCAGCGTGAGGGTCTGCTGCAGGCCGGCCTCGCCGATGTCGCTCAGGGCCAGTTGCCAACCCTCGCGGGCCCAGCGCAGGGCAATCTCGCGGCCAAGGCCGGACCCGGCGCCAGTGATCATCATGCGGTTTTGCATAGCCGGATGCCTTGTTCCTGAAGTTGAAGGCCAGTGTAGCGAAGGGTGCAGCGACGCCCACGCTGTATCAGGATGCTGAATGGCGCGGGCAAACACATATCGAACTAAACTTTTAGTTGCCTGTGGGAGTCCGATTTAACAGGCGGACATGAACGTCATGACCGAAGAGATGGATCGCAACTGCACACGCTGATTACCGTACTCAACAAAAGGACTCTGCCATGGGCACCATACTTATCATCATCCTGATTTTGCTGTTGATCGGTGGCTTACCCGTTTTCCCGCACTCCAGAAGTTGGGGCTACGGCCCGTCCGGCATCATTGGTACCGTGCTGATCATCCTGTTGATCCTGTTGTTGCTCGGCAAGATATAGAAACCCGGGGGTGCAATGGCCCCCACATAAAAAAACGGCCCGAAGGCCGTTTTTTTATTGCTCAGGACTCAGTGCGAAACAGCACCGCTTGCCCCCAGGCCGGTTTGCGACCGGACAAACTGCGGGAAGAACAGCGCACGCTCGTCATCCGCTGCCTTGGACTTGTCGGTAACCGAGAAGAACCAGATACCGGCAAAGGCAATCAGCATCGAGAACAGCGCCGGGTACTCATACGGGTAGATGGCTTTCTCGTGACCCAGGATCTGCACCCAGATGGTCGGACCGAGCACCATCAGGCCCACCGCACTTACCAGCCCCATCCAGCCGCCGATCATGGCGCCACGGGTGGTCAGCTTCTTCCAGTACATCGAAAGCAGCAGTACCGGGAAGTTGCAGCTGGCCGCGATCGAGAACGCCAGGCCGACCATGAACGCGATGTTCTGGCTTTCGAACAGGATACCCAGGCCGATGGCCAGCACACCCAGTGCGACGGTGGTGATCTTCGACACGCGGATCTCGTCCTTGTCGTTGACCTTGCCCTTGCGCCATACGCTGGCATACAGGTCATGGGACACCGCCGAGGCACCGGCCAGGGTCAGGCCGGCAACCACTGCCAGGATGGTGGCGAAGGCCACTGCCGAGATGAAGCCCAGGAAGATGCTGCCGCCCACGGCGTCGGCCAGGTGCACCGCAGCCATGTTGTTGCCGCCCAGCAAGGCGCCTGCTGCGTCCTTGAAGTCCGGGTTGGTGCTCACCAGCAGGATCGCGCCGAAGCCGATGATGAAGGTCAGGATGTAGAAGTAGCCGATGAAGCCGGTTGCATACAGCACGCTCTTGCGCGCTTCCTTGGCGTCGCTCACGGTGAAGAAGCGCATCAGGATGTGCGGCAGGCCAGCGGTACCGAACATCAGCGCCAGGCCCAGCGAGAACGCGGAGATCGGGTCTTTGACCAGGCCGCCCGGGCTCATGATCGCCTCACCCTTGGGGTGAACCTTGATCGCCTCGGAGAACAGCGCATTGAAGTCGAAGTTGACGTGCTTCATCACCATCAGCGCCATGAAGCTGGCACCGGACAGCAGCAGCACCGCCTTGATGATCTGTACCCAGGTGGTTGCGAGCATGCCGCCGAACAGCACGTACATGCACATCAGGATACCCACCAGGATGACCGCCACGTGGTAGTCCAGGCCGAACAGCAGCTGGATCAGCTTGCCGGCGCCGACCATCTGCGCGATCAGGTAGAACGCCACCACCACCAGCGAGCCGGAGGCCGACAGGGTGCGGATCTGCTTTTGCCCGAGGCGATACGAGGCCACGTCGGCAAAGGTGTACTTGCCCAGGTTGCGCAGGCGTTCGGCGATCAGGAACAGAATGATCGGCCAGCCCACCAGGAAGCCGATCGAGTAGATCAGGCCGTCGTAGCCGGAGGTGTATACCAGTGCGGAAATACCCAGGAAGGAGGCTGCCGACATGTAGTCGCCGGCAATCGCCAGGCCGTTCTGGAAGCCCGTGATTCGCCCGCCTGCGGCGTAGTAGTCAGAGGCCGACTTGTTACGCTTTGAAGCCCAGTAGGTGATGCACAGGGTGGCACCGACGAAGGCGACGAACATCAGGATCGCCGAGACGTTCAGGGGTTGTTTGTGCACCTCGCCGGTCAGGGCGTCGGCGGCCCAGACGGCAGGCGCGAAAGCGCCAAAGGCCAGTGTTGCCAGTAGACGCCGGATCATTGCTGAGCCTCCTTCAGGATCGCGTTGTTCAGCTCGTCGAACTCACCATTGGCACGACGTACGTAGATGCCGGTCAGCACGAAAGCCGAAACGATCAGACCCACACCCAGCGGGATACCCCAGGTAATCGAGGAGCCGGGGCTGAGCTTGGCACCCAGAATCTGCGGGCCGTAGGCAATCAACAGGATAAAGGCGGCGTAGAGGCCGAGCATGATCGCCGAGAGAATCCAGGCGAAGCGTTCACGTTTTGAAACCAGCTCCTTGAACCGCGGGCTGTTTTGTATCGAGAGATAAATGCTGTCGTTCATTGTTTTTGTCCTCGCAGCACAGATTGGGTAGTACCACGCCACTTTATGCTGCCTTGGGACGCACTCCAGACGACCTTAGTCTTAGATGTAAAACTCTTTTACCGGCTACGTAACAGCCGCCCATGCAAAGGGCCGCGCGGTGGCAAAACACCGCGCGGCCCTGGAAGGTGCCAGATAGAGGCCTTAGGCCATTATTTTGCGGTCCACTCGGCGACCCGCTCGGGGTGCTTGGCGACCCACTCCTTCGCCGCAGCGTCCGGCTTTGCGCCTTCCTGAATGGCCAGCATGACTTCGCCGATCTCGTCCTTGGATTGCCACGAGAACTTCTTCAGGAACGCTGCGACTTCCGGCGCCTTCGTATCGAGTTCCTTGCTGCCGATGCTGTTGACCGTCTCGGCGGCGCCGTACACGCCTTTGGGGTCTTCGAGAAAGCGCAGCTTCCACTTGGCGAACATCCAGTGCGGCACCCAGCCGGTGACCACGATGGGCTGCTGCTTGGCGTAGGCGCGCCCCAGTTCAGAGGTCATGGCAGCGCCGGAGCTGGCCTGCAGCTTGTAGCCGGCAAGGTCGTAGTCCTTGATGGCCTGGTCGGTCTTGAGCATCACCCCGGACCCGGCGTCGATGCCGACGATCTTCTTCTTGAAGCCGGCATCGCTTCCGAGGTCGGCGATCGACTGCGCCTTGACGTATTCGGGCACGATCAGGCCAATCCTGGCGTCCTTGAAGTTGGGGCCGTAGTCGACCACGTTGTCCTTGTTCTTGGCCCAGTATTCGCCATGGGTCACCGGCAGCCAGGCCGACAGCATCGCATCGAGCTTTCCGGTGGCCACCCCCTGCCACATGATGCCGGTGGCCACCGGCATCAGCTTGACGTCATAACCGAGCTTCTGCTTGATCACCTCGGCCGCCACATGGGTGGTCGCCACGCTGTCGGACCACCCATCGACGTAGCCGATGCTTACTTCCTTGGCCATGGCCAGGCTGGTGCCCATGGCCAGTATCAGGGCAGTGCCCGCCCCCAGGAGTCGTCGCATTTTCATCAAGGCATCCCCTCGTCACGTCACGGAACCTGCATCATCAACCGCCACTGGCGGCCAACCTGCTCTGTCAGCGACGTCGAAACATCGAGAAACGACATCACAACGCCAGCCAGGCCCGCTACCGGCCGGCATTTGCAGGTAGTATTGGCGGCTTTGTTTCCTGACCGGTCCGCGCCATGCCCTCGACTGCCCGCTTCCCGCTACTGCCCTACCTGTTTGCCTGCCTGCTTGGCCTGTTCGCGTTGGGCGGGCTCTGGTACGGGCTCGGCAAGCCGGTATCGCTGCCGGACGCCGCCAGCCCCACGCACAAGCTGCAATGCGTCTCCTACACGCCCTTCGACAAGGACCAGTCGCCGTTCGACCAGCCCTTCAGCCTGCGCCCGGAGCGCGTGGAGGCTGACCTCGCCCTGCTTGCACAGCGCTTCGAATGCATCCGCACCTACTCGATGACGGGCCTGGAAGCGATCCCGCAGCTGGCGCGCAAGTACGGCCTGAAGGTGATGTTCGGGGCCTGGGTGAGTGCCGACCCGCTGGTCACGGCCAAGGAGATCAAGGCCCTGATCGCCACCGCCAATGCCAACCCGGACATCACCCGCGCCGTGATCGTGGGCAACGAGGTGCTGCTGCGCAAGGAAGTGACGGGCGATCACCTGGCCGATCTGATCCACCAGGTGAAAAGCCAGGTGCAGGTACCGGTGACCTACGCCGACGTGTGGGAGTTCTGGCTGCAGCACCCACAGATCGCGCCGCAGGTGGACTTCGTGACCATTCACCTGCTGCCCTACTGGGAAGATGATCCCAAGGGCATCGACGAAGCGCTGGCCCACGTTGGCGAGATCCGCCAGGTGTTCGGCAACCGCTTCGCGCCCAAGGACGTGATGATCGGCGAAACCGGCTGGCCCAGCGAAGGGCGCCAGCGCGAGACCGCCCTGCCCAGCCGGGTCAACGAAGCGCGCTTCATTCGCGGGTTCGTCGCCATGGCCGAGCAGAATGGCTGGCATTACAACCTGATCGAAGCCTTCGACCAGCCGTGGAAGCGCGCCAGCGAAGGCGCGGTGGGCGGTTACTGGGGGCTGTACGATGCCGACCGGCAGGACAAGGGCATACTCGAAGGCCCGGTGAGCAACCTGCCGTTCTGGCCGCAGTGGCTGGGCATCGGCGTGCTGCTGTTCGCCGCCACCCTGGCCCTGGCCGGGCCGGTGCGCGGCGTGCGTGGCGCCCTGGCGCTGCCCTTGCTGGCCGCACTGGGGGCCGCCAGCCTGGGGTTGTGGGGCGAGCTGGTACGGGTCAACAGCCGCTTCGTTGGCGAGTGGTTGTGGGCCGTGCTGCTGGCGGGGCTCAACCTGGTGGTACTGGCCCATGGCGCGCTGGCGCTGGCACAGCGCAGTGGCTGGCGTGAGCGCCTGTTCGCCTGGCTGCAGGCGCGTGCCGGCTGGTGGGTGATGGCGGCCGGCTTCGCGGCGGCGGTGAGCATGCTGGCGCTGGTGTTCGACCCGCGCTACCGCAGCTTCCCGAGCCCGGCGCTGGTGCTGCCGGCGGTGGTGTACCTGCTGCGACCGGTGCGGGTAGCGCGCGCCGAGGTGGCCTTGCTGACCTTCATCGTCGGCGCCGGGATTGCGCCGCAGCTGTTCATCGAGGGCTTGAGCAGCCAGCAGGCGCTGGTGTGGGCCCTAGTGAGCACGCTGATGACCGCGGCGCTGTGGCGCTGCCTGCGGATCAGGCAGGGCTGAGCGTCGGCTCTTCGCCGGCAAGGCCGGCTCCGCAGGGACTGTCTCTTATACACATCTGACGCTGCCGACGATCTACTCTGTGTAGAT
>OLII01000717.1_pt1 | contig 12203 bp, 10 predicted proteins | sample 1609481 | NCBI WGS metagenome assembly OLII01 (sample SAMN05416859, study PRJEB24817) | seawater metagenome | isolation source: Sea water | place: Canada:Atlantic | collected 2013-11
TCGTGGGCTCGGAGATGTGTATAAGAGACAGGAAGTGGGGCGAATTATAGAGAGATTAAATCGTGCGTCAAGGGTTTATTTCAAAATAACCTCGACACATAGGTCAGCATGAGCATTTCAAGACTGAAGCGTCTTTTTCAGGTAGTAGCGCTGATAACCAGGCGGGCAATCCTCCAGCATCCCCATGATGTGGTATCCCTGCTTCTGGTAGAAGTCAGGGGCCTGGAAGCTATAGGTATAAAGAAACAAACCGGTGCAGCCCCGCGCCCGCGCCTCCTCTTCGGCTCGCATCAGCAGTTCGCTGCCCAACCCATGACCGCGTGCGGCATCGCTCAACCAGAAGTAGTCGATATAGAGCCAGCCCATTGCGAAATGACCGAACAGCCCACCTCTCACCTGGCCCCCGCCATCGCGGGCATACAGCTGGAAATCTTCATAGGTGTAAGGGCCGATCTGTTCGATGTTGAAGCGGCGCAGCCCTTCACGCACCACTGCCATGGCATCGGCGTCAGCGCCCAGGGTGAATCGGTAAGGGGCATCTGTCATAAGCTCTCCTGTGCGGCATTGGACTACATGAGTACGCTGCGAGCCTGCAGGCGCCGGCTCGCACCGGATGTTAAATCGGAATTCGGGTTCACAGTTAGAAGGAGGCTCGCCAGGGGGCAGCACGAACGTCAGCCAAGGTAGCGAATCATGCGCAGAAACGAGGAGGGATGGATGGAGCAGAAGAAGAGAAGGTAAAGCGCAGGAAGCAGCCTGCCCTCGAACGAAGGATGGTGTCCCAGGCAGGGTTCGAACCTGCAACCTTCCCCTTAGGAGGGGGATGCTCTATCCAATTGAGCTACTGAGACGTGCGTCTGGCGTACATGGCCCGCCATACGGAACGGCGAGCATGTTACCCAGCGAGCCAGGATTTGTCATGTCGTCTCTGCGCTTTTTACCAGTAGGTGGTTTCCAGCCTCAGGCACGTACGCCTGCCTCCTGCAAAACCATCAGCAGGCGGCGCACTGCATCGTCAAGACTGGTCGAGTTGTCCACCCGCCGGACCCGATCATCAACCTGTGTCATGGACTGTTGGTTGCGCGCCATTCGCTGCTCGATCTCGTGCTGCCCCTCCCTGCCCCGTTGAAGCAATCGCCCGCGCAATACCTGCGGATTCACACAAAGCAATATGGGCAACAGGTCCGGGTACTTCGCCTGCGCCACCGGCAGGTGCGCGCGCGACCCGTTGACCATCACGTGCCAGCCTTCGGCAAGCCACGCATCTATATAAGCAGGAACCCCATAAGCCAACCCATTGGCGCGCCACTGCAGGGCAAATTCGCCACGGGCAGCCATCTGCTCGAACTGCTGGACCGATACGGCGACTGCGTCTTCCCCCACCGCCTCGGCGGAGCGGGTGATGACACGCTTAGGAATGCGCACATGGCTTGCCAGCAAAAGCTCACGCGCCGCATCCAGAAGACTGTCCTTGCCGGCACCGGACGGCCCCATCAAATAGATCACCCTACCCGCCCCCGCCAAGGGAACGTCGCTTGCGTCATACTGCATAGCCACTATGCTCAGAGAAAGGAAAGCTCGCGCATTTTAGGCGCATTGCACGGTCTTTGCGCCTTTGCCGGTGACGGAAAGTCGAGCCGCCGAGGTGGCCAGGCCGAGCGCCAAATGAAAACTTTTCAAACCAGTGCGCATTTCTGATAATTGGTACTGGCATAACGCCTTTACCCAGTTCAATATTTGTCACAGAATTGACGCCAAGGAACTGGCGATACTGAGGCATGATGAAGACCTCTTTCGTACCCCAGGTTGAACATTTTGTCTTAACGATGGTCGTAACACTCATCGTGCGGCCGATTTCGAGAACCGCTTCCCCCTGAACTAAACCGGTCAATTATATGCGCCCAATGAAACAGGCTATCTACTCAAGCCGCACCGCTGACAAATTTGTCGTCCGCCTGCCAGACGGAATGCGTGAGCGCATTGCCGAGGTTGCGCGTAACCACCACCGCAGCATGAACTCCGAGATCATTGCACGCCTGGAGCAGAGCCTTATTCAGGAAGGTGCACTGGGCGACGAGCTGAGCATGCGCCTGGACAGCCCAGAGCTGTCACTGCACGAACGTGAACTGCTGCAACGCTTCCGCCAGCTGTCCCATCGCCAGCAAAATGCTCTGGTCGCACTGATCGCCCATGACGTCGAGATGGCCGCAGACGCTTCCTGATTCCACCCACGCACAAAAAAGCCAGCTTTCGCTGGCTTTTTTTATGCCTTGCCTTTTTACAGCAAGAAGATCGTAGCAAGGCCCAGGAAGATGAAGAACCCGCCACTGTCGGTCATGGCAGTGATCATCACACTTGCGCCCATCGCAGGATCGCGCCCCATTCGGGCAAGCGTCATCGGGATAAGAACGCCCATCAGGGCCGCCAACAGCAGGTTCAGGGTCATCGCCGCAGTCATCACTACCCCCAGCGACCAGCTGCCATAGAGCAGGTAGGCCACAACGCCGATCACGCCCCCCCACACCAGGCCATTGATCAAGGCCACCGCAAGCTCCTTGCGCATCAATCGCGCAGTATTGCCCGGGCTGACCTGATCGAGCGCCATGGCACGTACGATCATGGTAATGGTCTGGTTGCCGGAGTTGCCCCCGATACCGGCCACGATGGGCATCAGTGCAGCCAACGCCACCAGCTTCTCGATCGACCCCTCGAACAGGCCGATCACTCGCGAAGCGACAAAGGCCGTGATCAGGTTGATTGCCAGCCATGCCCAACGGTTGCGAAGCGAACGCCAGACCGAGGCGAAGATGTCTTCCTCCTCACGCAGACCCGCCATGTTGAGGACTTCGTTCTCGCTTTCCTCACGGATCAGGTCGACCATTTCGTCGATGGTCAAACGGCCGATCAGGCGATCGCTCTTGTCCACCACCGGTGCCGAAATCAGGTCATAGCGCTCAAAGGCCTGTGCCGCATCGTAGGCGTCTTCATCGGGATGAAAACTCACCGGGTCACTGGCCATCACCTCGGCAACCTGCTTGTCGGGGTCGTTCACCAGCAGCCGCTTGATGGGCAACACACCCTTGAGCTTGCCGTCGTAATCGACCACGAACAGTTTGTCGGTATGGCTTGGCAGCTCCTTGAGCCGGCGCAGGTAACGCAACACCACCTCAAGGCTGACGTCCTCGCGGATGGTCACCATCTCGAAGTCCATCAAGGCACCGACCTGGTCCTCGTCATAGCTCAACGCGGAGCGTACGCGCTCACGCTGCTGGGCATCGAGGGTTTCCATCAGCTCATGCACGACGTCGCGCGGCAGCTCCGGCGCAAGGTCGGCCAGCTCGTCGGCGTCCATCTCCTTGGCAGCGGCAAGCAGCTCGTGATCGTCCATGTCGGCGATCAGGGTTTCCCGAACCGAATCGGATACCTCGAGCAGGATGTCACCATCACGCTCGGCCTTGACCAGTTGCCAGACCGTCAGACGATCATCCAGCGGCAGGGCTTCGAGAATGTAGGCAACGTCAGCGGAGTGCAGATCATCGAGCTTGCGTTGCAGCTCGACCAGATTCTGGCGGTGTACGAGATTTTCGACCCGATCGTTATGGTGCCCTTCCTGACGATGTGTCAGGTCTTCGACCACTCGTTGGCGCTGCAGCAATTCGACCACCTGGGCCAGGCGATCCTGCAGGCTTTCTTGCGATTTTTTTACTTCACTTTCGGTCATACGCGTACTCCACTCCCAGCAGCGGAGCACGCCAGGAGAATCAATCAGTCAGATCGTGATTGGCAAAACAAGCTATTGAGTAACTACTGGGTAAGTCCATGGTGGTATTCCACAAGCCCCGGCGGAGCTGACGGGCGCAATCATACACGGCTTGGGCTGCTCGGGCTGAAAATATTGGCCAGAACAATCGCTTGCGAGATAAAGCTGTGACAACGTCCAGCTCTGACAGTGCGACGGCTGGCACACCCCAAAGAACACATTGAAGACACAAAAGTTAGCAGAGGCCGGTAAACGCATCGATGACAGTTTATTCATCGCGCCTTACGGAAAAGTGAAAAGCCGAAAAGCAGAAGGCCCGCTTAAAAGCGGGCCTTCTGTTGTATGGTGCACTCGACAGGATTCGAACCTGTGACCGCTCGGTTCGTAGCCGAGTACTCTATCCAGCTGAGCTACGAGTGCATTTGTTGCCGCGCATTATAGACCGCTTAATCGATTTGCCAACCACTTTTTCGTTTAATTTCAACTACTTAGCGATTCAAGCAAGATTACAGCGCCCTACATGAATAATGGCGGAGAAGGGGGGATTCGAACCCCCGATACCCTTGTGAGGTATACTCCCTTAGCAGGGGAGCGCCTTCGGCCACTCGGCCACCTCTCCGCAACACGGGGCGTATAATAACCAGAGCCTTCCCCGTTTGCAAACCATTTTTTGAAAAAATATCGATAAAAATTAATGGGTTGGTTCTTCGTCCTTCTCTTTCTTGATCCGCAGGTAGATTTCCTCACGGTGCACGGCCACTTCCTTGGGCGCGTTCACCCCAATCCGTACCTGGTTTCCTTTGACGCCGAGCACGGTCACGGTGATTTCGCCGTCGCCAATTATCAGGCTCTCTGCGCACCGACGAGTCAGAATCAACATACCTTTCTCCTCACGCAATTCAGTTCAGGGATAACAGTCTGCAAAAAAAAAGGGCTTCAACCCGCCACCAGAACAGCGGCGGACCTACGCCTGAACGTTGACCGACACCCGACAACCCACAGGTTTCTTGTGCCGTTCAAAAACACGAAGGGCGCGGCCAGGCCGCGCCCCAGTGAGCACAACGCTTACTCGCCCTGACGGGAAGGCGCGTCGAGTTCGAAAGCGGTGTGCAAGGCACGCACAGCCAGTTCCAGGTACTTCTCTTCGATAACCACCGACACCTTGATTTCCGAAGTGGAAATCATCTGGATGTTGATGCTCTCCTTGGCCAGCGATTCAAACATGCGGCTGGCAACGCCCGCATGCGAGCGCATGCCCACACCCACGATCGATACCTTGGCGATCTTGGTATCACCCACCACTTCGCGGGCATTGAGCTTCAGGGCGGTTTCACCCAGTACCTTCTGCGCCTTTTCGTAATCGTTGCGGTGTACGGTGAAGGTGAAGTCGGTGGTGTTATCGTGCGAAACGTTCTGCACGATCATGTCGACTTCGATATTGGCTGCACTGATGGGGCCCAGAATCCCGAATGCCACGCCCGGGGTATCCGGCACACCGCGAATGGTCAGCTTGGCTTCATCGCGATTGAAGGCGATGCCGGAAATGATCGGCTGTTCCATGGATTCCTCTTCATCAATAGTAATGAGGGTACCCGGACCCTCCTGAAAACTGTGCAGTACACGCAGCGGTACGTTGTACTTGCCGGCAAACTCCACGGCCCGAATCTGCAGCACCTTGGACCCGAGGCTGGCCATTTCCAGCATCTCTTCGAAAGTGATCTTGTCCAACCGCTGCGCCTGGGACACCACGCGCGGGTCGGTGGTATAGACACCATCGACGTCGGTGTAGATCTGGCACTCGTCAGCCTTCAATGCAGCCGCCAAGGCCACGCCGGTGGTATCGGAACCGCCACGCCCCAGCGTGGTGATGCTGCCGTGCTCGTCAACGCCCTGGAAACCGGCTACCACGACCACGCGACCTGCCTTGAGGTCGGCGCGAATCTTCTGATCATCGATCTGCAGGATACGCGCCTTGTTGTGCGCACTGTCGGTGAGAATACGCACCTGGTTGCCGGTGTAGGACACCGCAGGCACACCCCGCTTGATCAGCGCCATGGCCAGCAACGCGATGGTCACCTGCTCGCCGGTGGACACGATCACGTCCAGCTCGCGCGGAACCGGCTGATCGCTGATTTGCCTCGCCAGCTCGATCAGACGATTGGTTTCCCCGCTCATTGCCGACAGCACGACCACCAGGTCGTCGCCAGCCTCGCGGAACTTCTTCACCTTGTCGGCAACCTGTTCGATGCGCTCGACCGTGCCCACCGAGGTGCCGCCAAATTTCTGTACGATCAACGCCATTTCAAAGCCGCCTCAGCCCGTGAAGGGCACCCAATAAACACAATTACCCAACGCCAGGGCCCGCCATCGGATGGCGGGCCACCGGGCGCTTCAGACACCCTGTTCTACGAATGGCACGGTCAGAGCCAGTGCACCGTCCAGCGCTGCGGCATCCACGCCACCGCCTTGCGCCATGTCCGGACGACCACCGCCTTTGCCGCCCACCGCTGCAGCGGCTTGCTTCATCAGATCACCGGCTTTGAGTTGGCCGGTCAGGTCCTTGGTCACGCCTGCGACCAGTACGACCTTTTCTTCGTGGACACTGCCGAGCAGGATCACTGCGCGGCCGAGTTTGTTCTTCAACTGGTCGACCAGGGCCAGCAAGGCTTTGCCGTCCTGCCCGTCCAGACGCGCGGCCAGCACCTTGACGCCCTTGACGTCGACTGCGCTGGCAGACAGGTCATCGCCGGCAGCACTGGCGGCCTTGGCCTGCAGTTGCTCCAGTTGCTTTTCCAGCTGACGGTTGCGCTCGAGCACCGCCGACAGCTTGTCGACCAGGTTCTCGCGGCTGCCCTTGACCAGCTGGGCAGCTTCCTTGAGCTGCTCTTCGGCAGCGTTCAGGTAGGCCAGTGCGGCGGCGCCAGTGACCGCTTCGATACGACGCACCCCGGAGGCCACACCGCCTTCGCTGATGATCTTGAGCAGACCGATATCGCCGGTGCGCTTGGCATGGATGCCGCCGCACAGCTCGACGGAGAAATCACCGCCCATGCTCAGCACGCGCACGCTGTCGCCATACTTCTCGCCGAACAGCGCCATGGCGCCCTTCTGCTTGGCAGTCTCGATGTCGGTCTCTTCGGTCATGACCTCGGTGTTGTTGCGCACTTCGCGGTTGACGATGTCTTCCAGCGCCTTGAGCTGCTCTGGCTTTACCGCCTCGAAATGACTGAAGTCAAAACGCAGGCGCTGGCTGTCGACCAGCGAGCCTTTCTGTTGTACGTGCTCGCCCAGCACCTGACGCAATGCCGCGTGCAGCAGGTGGGTGGCCGAGTGATTGAGCGAGGTGGCATGACGAACCTGCGCATCGACCCGGGTTTCAACCTGGGCACCGACGCTCAGCTTGCCGCTGGCAACCACACCGTGGTGCAGGAAGGCACCGCCGGTCTTGGTGGTGTCACGGACATCGAAGCGGACGGCACCGGCCTGCAGGTACCCGCAGTCACCCACCTGGCCGCCGGACTCGGCGTAGAACGGCGTGCGGTCGAGGATCACCACACCCTCCTCGCCTTCACCCAGCTGCTCGACGGCCTTGCCGTCCTTGTACAGTGCAACGACGCTGGCAGCGCCTTCGGTGGTGGCATAACCGGTGAATTCGGTGGCCACATCGACCTTGACCAGGGTGTTGTAGTCCAGGCCGAAGGCGCTGGCCGAACGCGCGCGCTCACGCTGCGCCTCCATCTCGCGCTCGAAACCGACTTCGTCGATGGTCAGGCTGCGCTCACGGGCGATGTCGGCCGTCAGGTCCATCGGGAAACCGTAGGTGTCATACAGTTTGAACACCACGTCACCGGGCACCACGCTGCCCTTGAGTTCGGCCAGGTCCTGCTCGAGGATCTTCAGGCCCTGCTCCAGGGTCTTGGCAAACTGCTCTTCCTCGGCCTTGAGCACGCGCTCGATGTTGGCCTGCTGCTGCTTGAGTTCCGGGAACGCCTCGCCCATCTCGGCAACCAGCGCCGCAACTATCTTGTAGAAGAAGCTGCCGGTGGCACCGAGCTTGTTGCCGTGACGGCAGGCGCGACGAATGATGCGACGCAGCACGTAGCCACGGCCTTCGTTGGAAGGCAGCACGCCATCAGCAATCAGGAAGCTGCACGAACGAATGTGGTCCGACACTACCTTGAGCGACGACTGGTCTTCGTTGCTGCAGCCGATGGCGGCAGCCGACGCGCTCAGCAGGTTCTTGAACAGGTCGATTTCATAGTTCGAATGCACATGCTGCATCACCGCACTGATGCGCTCCAGGCCCATGCCGGTGTCCACCGACGGTGCAGGCAGCGGGTGCAGCACGCCGTCGGCAGTGCGATTGAACTGCATGAAGACGTTGTTCCAGATCTCGATGTAACGGTCACCGTCTTCTTCCGGCGAGCCTGGCGGGCCACCCCAGATGTCGGCGCCGTGGTCATAGAAGATCTCGGTGCAGGGGCCGCACGGGCCGGTATCGCCCATGGTCCAGAAGTTGTCCGAAGCGTAGGGCGCGCCCTTGTTGTCGCCAATGCGCACCATGCGCTCGGCCGGCACACCGATGTGCTGGGTCCAGATGTCGTAGGCCTCGTCATCGGTGGCATACACGGTGACCCAGAGCTTTTCCTTGGGCAGTTGCAGCACGCCGGTGAGGAAGGTCCAGGCGTAGGTGATGGCATCACGCTTGAAATAGTCGCCGAAACTGAAGTTGCCCAGCATTTCGAAGAACGTATGGTGACGCGCGGTATACCCGACGTTTTCCAGGTCGCTGTTCTTGCCGCCGGCGCGCACGCACTTCTGGCTGCTGGTGGCGCGGGTGTACGCGCGCTTTTCCTGGCCAAGGAAACAGTCCTTGAACTGGTTCATCCCCGCGTTGGTGAACAGCAGGGTCGGGTCGTTGCCCGGGATCAAGGAGCTGGAGGCAACTCGGGTATGGCCCTGCTCTTCGAAGAAGCGAAGGAAGGCTTCACGGATTTCTGCGCTTTTCATAGGTTCTTCCACGGAAACGGCGGCCTGCGTCAAATTGACGAAACGACGGCAAAGGGCCGCATTATATCGAGCCTTAACACGAGGTGCAGTGAGTTTATACATCGCCAACCGCCATTTGAGGATGAAATGACCTTCATCCGGCGCGGTTTGCTTAGCAGGCTATACGTTCTGCCGACATCTATGCTACAACGTGTGCGTCGCCAGCCACTGGCGGCACGTTCTCAGGGCGGGGTGCAATTCCCCACCGGCGGTAATTGCGCCCATTGCGCATAGCCCGCGAGCGCTTGCAGGCAACCCTGCAAGGTCAGCAGACCCGGTGTGATTCCGGGGCCGACGGTCATAGTCCGGATAAAGAGAGAGCGGGATAGGCACGCGAGTGCCTGCGTCTGCACATCTGCGCAACGACAATCCCCTTCGATCCACTGCCCTGTTTCTCATACAAACAGGAGTTCGTTTCAATGCAAGCTACCCCAATCGACAGCAAAGGCCATCACAACGATCGCATCGCCTTCGTCCAGGCCTGCTGGCACAAGGATATTGTTGACCAGAGCCGCAAGGGTTTCGTCGAAGAGATGGCCAAGCAAGGCTATCAGCTGAGCGATATCGACTTCTATGAAGTCGGCGGTGCCTTCGAAATCCCGCTGCACGCCAAGCTGCTGGCCCGCAGCGGCCGTTACGCCGGCATCGTGGCTGCAGGCCTGGTGGTGGACGGCGGCCTGTACCGCCATGAGTTCGTCGCCCAGTCGGTGATCAGCGGCCTGATGCAGGTGCAGCTGGAAACCGAAGTGCCGGTGTTCTCGGTGGTACTGACCCCTCATCACTTCCATGCCGGCGACGAGCACCAGAAGTTCTTCTTCGATCACTTCGTGCACAAGGGCGCCGAAGCGGCAGTGACGTGCGCCGACACCCTGCTCAAGCTGCGCTCGCTGCGCCGCAATGAAGTACCGCAGAAGATGGCGGGCTGATTGCCCTACCCCTTTCGCCGGCAGGGCCGGCTGCTACGGGATACGCGGCACCTGTAGCAGCCGGCCTTGCCGGCGAAGGTGTTTCATCTTCAGCCCAACTGCTCATCCGACGCAGGCACGATCAGCATCCCCGCACGCAGCCCGTTCTTCACCTTGGGGTTCGGGAAAATGATCCGCGCGCCCTCCTCCTCGACAACCCAGCGCGTCTCGGCCAGGTCCTCGGCCAGCAGATACCCTCTGGAAAGCTCGGAAAAGTTCTCGATATCCGCCGGCAGGTGCAGGTGGAAGCTGTCGCTGTGCTTGATGATCTCGCGCGCGACGCTGAACAGTTGCAGCCCGCCGATCCCTTCATCTTCAGCCGGCTCGTTACCCTCGATGATCGCCCTGAGCCGCGCTTCGAGCTTGCCGAGCTTGATCTCGCCGTTCTGGCCGAACGGCCGCGCCTTGCCCAGCTCGAGGGTGAACGCTTCGGCCCCCAGGGTTTCGTAGGTGAATGCGGTAAAGGTGATCGAAGGCTTGCTCTGCAGCAGCACAGCCTGCATGCCGGCGGCGCGCAAGCGAGCCAGTTCCCGACGCGAGTGCTGACGGCCTTCCTTGTAGGGATACAGCGCAAACTGCTCGATCTTGGAGCCGCGAATGGCGGTGTGCAGGTCATAGTGCAGGCGGGTACGGCCCTCTTTATAGAAAAAAAAGGCCGTTGCCAGACGCTCCAGCGCACAGGCACGCAATGCCTCGACACCACTGGACTGCTCATGACGCCGGTTGAACAGACGGTTGACGTCGTGCTCGATATACCGCGCGCCCGTGCGCATCGCCTCGGGGTTGCCGAACAGGAACAGCACACGCGCCCGCGGCTTGATCTCCCCCCTGGCAATGCCATGCAGGAGTTCGTCGAGCAACTCGATCGGTGCAGTCTCGTTGCCATGAATACCCGCAGACAGCAGCAGGTCCATGCCATCGTCACGCCCCTCGGGCGGGGTCACTTCAAGCGCCCCCTCGTCGAGCCAGCGCATGCGCACGCCTTCGACAGTCAGCTGGGTCTTCTCTGCCGGTTCACGACCGGCAAGGGTCAGTTCAAGCAGTTTGCCGAGGGCGAGCATGGGCGGTGTTCCTTAGTGGTGATGCCCGCAATCGGGGCCATGGACGTGGTCGTCATCTTCGCCAGCATCGGCCGGCTCCATTTCCAGCTGCAGGCTCACCAGGTTGGTGGCCAGCGGGCGCAGCAGCAGGTTGGCATACTCGGCGTCGCCTTCTTCAACATCGACACCGATCAGCAGCTGGCCGCGGCCATCCTGCTGAATCCACACTTCCTTGCCTTGCCACAGCACGGCAAAACGGGTGCAGGAAGTTTCCAGCTGGGTGCCATCTTCATCTTCGAGGATCAGCTGCAGGGCGTCGGACATAATCGAGTTCTCTTTCAAGGTTGGAGTTGGAACGGATACACCGAACCCAGCTTGAGGATCTGGGTCAGCTCATCCAGTGCCGTACGACATTCCAGCAACAGCTGCGGGTCAGCCAGGTCGCGTTCGCTCAGGCTGTCGCGGTAGTGCCTGTCGACCCATTGGGTCAGGGTGTCGTACAGCGGCGCGGTCATGATAACCCCTGGGTTGACGGCCGCCAGTTCCGTTTCGTTGAGCGCCACGCGCAAACGCAGGCACGCGGGGCCGCCGCCATTCTGCATGCTCTGCTTGAGGTCGAAGACCTTGACCTCGGTCACCGGCCCGCCCTGGCCGGTCAAGGCCGACAGATAGGCCCAGACCCGCTCGTTGTTGCGGCATTCCTCCGGCACGATCAGCAGCATCGAACCGTCTTCACGGGACAGCAACTGACTGTTGAACAGATACGAACGCACGGCGTCCTCGACCGTCACCTGGGCCCGCGGCACGCAGATGGCCTTGAACTTGCCGCCACATCCGGCCAGTTTAGCCTGCAGCTCGGCCAGCACCGCTTCGGTGTCGAGGAAGGCATCCTCGTGATAGAACAGCACCTCGCCGTTGCCTACCGCGATCACATCGTTGTGAAACACGCCCTGGTCGATCACGGCAGGGTTCTGCTGAGCATAGACCACGCCGTCAGCACTCAGGCCATGCAGCCGGGCAACCGCCTGGGAAGCCTCCAGGGTCTGGCGGGCCGGGTATTTGTGCGGCGCCGGGTAGCGCGCATCGAATGCACTGCGCCCGAACACGAAGAACTCCACGCCCGGTTCGCCATAGGCACGGCAGAAGCGCGTGTGGTTGGCAGCACCTTCGTCACCGAACTGCGCCACCGCCGGCAACGCGGCATGGTGGGCAAAGTGCTGCGCATTGGCGAACATCGCGCCCAGCACACGACTGGTGGTCGGGTGCTCGATACTGCGGTGGTACTTGCAGTTCAGGTTGGCCGCCGTGAAGTGCACGCGTCCATCGGCCGTATCGGCGCTCGGGCTGACCGTGGCGGCGCTGTCTCTTATACACATCTGACGCTGCCGA
>OLII01000721.1_pt1 | contig 12168 bp, 10 predicted proteins | sample 1609481 | NCBI WGS metagenome assembly OLII01 (sample SAMN05416859, study PRJEB24817) | seawater metagenome | isolation source: Sea water | place: Canada:Atlantic | collected 2013-11
TCGGAGATGTGTATAAGAGACAGGTTACTTTATGGGATTTTTATTTACGGAACGCTTTAAAAAAAATAATTGAATGCATAAAAAAGGCTCGCAATTTGCGAGCCTTTTTTATTGTCTTTTATTCAGATTAAGGAGTTCCAAAATCTTCTCCACCATCAAAGTCGTCACCGTTTCTTCCGTCACGTCCTTTTTTCTTCTTTTGATTAAATCGGTAAACAAAGTTTACTGATACTTGTCGTTGTCTCCATTGGAATTCGCTGTATTGTTCAAATACTCCAGGAACAGTAGTAGTTTGAATTCTTTTTCTACTATTAAATACATCACTGACATTTAAACTTATGGAGGCTTTTTCTTTAAAAAGATCTTTACTTGCTGCAACATTCATACTAAAAATACCTTCTCTTTTTGATTGAGCATTTCTATTAGGTCCTCGATAATTAGAATTTATTTGCATATCTACTTTACCAGGTAATGTTAACTTTTGATTTAATCGAATTGAAAATGCCGTATTTTGAAAATCAAAATTTTGAGATACCATAGAAACTGGATCAACATAATCACCATCTGTTGTTACACGAAACAAATTAAAGTCACTGTTAATGTTCCACATTTTAAATGGTCTATAACTTAAGGTAAATTCAAAACCAATTCGCTCTTGAGTTGATAAGTTTATAGGAAATCTTCTAATAATAGGGTCTCCGTTATCAGTAATTTCTCCAGTATCTTGCTGAATAAATTCCCAGTTATCTGCACTTCTATTATAGTATACCGATGTCCCCAGAGTTACTTTCCCCCATCTTTTTAAATATCCTAAATCAAAAGCATCAGATATAACAGGATTTAAACCTACATTACCACTAAAGATATTACTTTCACTAGAACGGCTTGGAAAAGGGTTTAAAAATCTGCCACGTGGTCGTCTGATTCTTCTGTTGTATCCAAGGGTAAAACTTTCACCATCTTTTACTTCTAGTCCGATATTAACTGTTGGAAATAATTTACCATAAGATTTTGAATCTACTGATGTAGAAGTTTGTTGCTCAATTTCTATAGCAGTGTGTTCGTAACGAAGTCCTGCTAACAAAGATATTTTTCCAAATTTTTGACCGTATTGAAAATAAGCAGCATTTACTAATTCTTTATAATTAAAGGTATTGTTAAGACCAGCATCGGGAATTAAATCCCCGTTAGGGAAATCTTGTCGTTCTGCTAAGAAGAAGCTATTAAAAATGTCTCTATAATTTCCTCGATATCCAAGTTCATATTGAATATCTTCTCCAACAGGTAGTACATAGTCTATTTGTAATAGACCTCTTTTTTCATCTTGATTCTCTATAACAAGTTCTAAATCGTTCAATATATTCGTTTGTGTATCAAACTCTGTAATATTATTTAAAACATCTTCAAATTCAGTAGAATATTGTGCGTTGATGGTTAGTTTTTTACCATTACCATCGAAATTATTGATATAATCTAATGTATATTGAATTCTATCTTCGTCTTCACCTTCTTGTTCTGTTCTTAGCGTCGCTTCATTTATAAATCCTAAATCATTTAAACGATCAATATCATTTGAATTAGTATCATCATCATTTCCTTTGTTTATGATAATGTTACCTATGATACTAGAATAGTCACTGATGTAATATTCAGTTCCAAAACTAGTAAAGAGTGATCTACCTAACCTGTCAAATTTTCTTACTTCAATTGCACGAGCATTTTGAGCAGAAGCGGAGAAGAATTGAGTATCACTTAATGAGTTTCCTGGTGTAGCTCTATAACGCCACCCTGTATTAGTAAAGAAGTTCCATTTTTTGTTTCTCAAGTTAGCATTGAATGCTGCACCATATCTTTCTGGAGATCCTAAATCAAATTGTAATGATCCATTAAAACCAATTAATTTATTTTTTCTTAAAATTATATTGATAATTCCTGCAGTACCTTCAGCGTCATATCTTGCAGAAGGAGAGGTGATTACTTCTATTTTTTCGATGGCTTCAGCGGGTATTTGTCTCAATGCATCTGCACCATTAATTCCAACCAAAGCACTTGGTCTACCGTCAATTAAGATAGTAACACTTTCGTTTCCACGTAAACTTACAGCTCCTTCAACATCAACTTGAACAGATGGTACATTTCCTAAAACATCACTGGCGTTACCACCACGAACTGACAAATCTTTTCCAATACTATAGATTTTCTTATCTAAACGGATATCTACCGTAGTTTTTTCAGCAACGATAACAATTTCATCTAATTTTTTTGAATCTTCTGCTAATTTGATAACTCCAAAATTAATTGACTTGTCAATTAATTTATTTGGCATTGTAACTGTTTTAAAAGAGATATATTCAAAACTTACATCATAAGTTCCTTTGGGTGTATTTATACTGAAGTTTCCTTTTTCATCAGTAATACCTCCACTTAATTGTTTTGTTTTTACATCTTTTAAAATAACAGTAGCATATTCAAGAGGTTGATTGGTTTTTGTATCAACAATTTTTCCTGAAATTATTACTTGTGATGTGTTAGATATTTGAGCAAAAAGTGTACTAGTGATAAATAATAACAATAGTGAAAAAAGTGTAGTTTTCTTCATTTGAATCGATAGTTTTTTACTTCGACTGCAAATGTCTTATTAAGTTTAACTAATGCTTGTTAATATTCTGTTAAACAAAAATTGATTTTCAATAAACAAAATAGATTAGAGTATTTGTTTAATGTTTTCTGGTGGTCTCCCTACAATTGCTTTTTTATTATTGATGACAATTGGTCTTTCAATTAGCTTTGGGCTTTCAATCATAGCTTCTATGATCTCGGTCTCAGAAAGTGTTTTTCCTTTGTAGTTTTCTTTCCAAATAGTTTCATTTTTCCGAACCAAATCAATAGGAGAGATACCTAATAATTTAATTAAAGAAGCTAATTCATCTGTTGAAGGAATTTCTTTTAAATATTCTCTAATTTCAAACGCTTGACCAGAGTTTTGTAAAATCTCTAAACCTTCTCTAGATTTTCTACAACGAGGATTGTGGTATATTTTTATCATTTGCTTAGTTTGTATAAATCAAAAATATCTCCAGTATTGTATAGTGAATCTAGAGTGTTTTGAAAGTAATAGTAGGTTTCTGCATTGTAAAAATCTGAATATTTTTCTTTATCAGTTAAATAAAGATCTTCATCAGGGCTTCCACCTTCAAAGACATAATTACTAAAATTAAAGAAAAGGGTATCTGCAGAAATTGTAATGACCTTTCCATAGGAATAGGTATTGTCATCATTTTCAAATACTAGAACATCATTGGGTTGCAAATTTTTGAGATTATCCGCGATTTCTTTATCATGTTCAAAGCTAGTATAAATACCATATAAAATGATACAAGCAATAATAATTAATCCAGAAAATAGATAGAATGGTATTTTAAAAGATTTCTTTTCTAAGTTTATTTTGTTTGCGGTTCTTTGATCAATGTCAGCCTTGTCAATTACTAAATCACAATTAGTACAAACAGCATGTATCTTTTTAGAATAAGGGAACATAGGAATCCAAAAAACATCAAAGTATTTAGCAATTCCAACAATACTTACATTCTGAGATTCACAACTTGGACAAATTGCGCCAGGTATTTTTTTTGAGCCTAAATCTTTTGCTCCAGTTCCATAAATAATCATAAGTTATTTAATTTTGGTTAGTATCTTTTTGACCGTTTAGCATTAAAAATGCTTTTAAAAATGAATTGATGTTTCCGTCCATTACAGCATCTACATTACCCGTTTCATGAGCTGTTCTTACATCTTTAATCAATTTATAAGGATGCATTACATAGTTTCTAATCTGACTTCCCCATTCGTTTTTCATTTTACCAGCTTCTATTTCACTTCTTGCTTCTTGTTGCTTTTGTAACTCAATTTCGTACAATTGAGATTTTAGCATTTGCAAGGCAGTAGCTCTATTGTCGTGTTGTGATCTTGAATTAGAACAGGAAATCTGAATTCCTGTTGGTTTATGAGTCAACTGAACTTTAGTTTCTACTTTGTTTACATTTTGTCCTCCAGCACCACTAGATCTGGCTGTTGTAATCTCTATATCTGCAGGATTGATGTCAATCTCAATAGAATCATCTGCAACAGGATATACATACACAGACGCAAAAGAAGTATGTCGTTTTGCATTGCTGTCAAAAGGTGAAATTCTCACCAAACGATGTACACCGTTTTCTCCTTTCAACCAACCAAAAGCATAATCTCCATCTACTTCTACAGTAACAGTTTTTATTCCCGCAGAATCTCCCGATTGATAATTAAGTGTTTTTAATTTAAAACCTTGTTTTTCTGACCACATGCTATACATGCGAAACAACATTTCAGCCCAATCACAACTTTCTGTTCCACCAGCTCCAGCGGTAATTTGAATCACAGCACTTAAACTATCACCCTCTTCAGAAAGCATATTTTTAAACTCGATGTCTTCTAAAAACTCAATAGTTTTCTCATATTGATTGTTAATTTCTACCTCATCAACTTCTCCTTCCTTATAAAAATCATACAAAACTTGTAAATCTTCATCAAGAGAAACAGACTTGTTATAATCTTCTACCCATTTTTTCTTAAAACGTAATGATTTCATTAAAGCTTCCGCTTCTTTTGGGTCATTCCAAAAATCTGGATTAACAGTTTTTTCTTCTTCATTAGAAATTTCAATCAATTTTTTATCAATTTCTAAATAGTTTTTTAATTTAGAAACTCGATTTGAAATGTCTTTTAGCTGTTCTTGTGTTACCATAAGTGAAGCAAAAATAACTTAAAAAATCATAAAATAACTTTTTGATTTATTATTGTAAATTTACGCTTCCTCAAAATTAACTAACAATGAAAAAAATAGTACTTACAATCCTTTTTTTAAGCTTTATATCACAAATTTCGGCTCAATTTTTTAAAGACAATAAAACCGTCAAAAAATATGAAGGGTATTTTACCTTTTATTATGATGAGAGTAAAGACAAACTATTTTTGGAAGTTGAAAAGTTAGATCAAGAGTTTCTATATGTTCATTCACTTTCAGAAGGAATCGGTTCCAATGATATTGGTTTGGATAGAGGTCAGTTAGGAGGTGAGCGTGTTGTGAAATTTATCAAAGCAGGAAATAAATTATTATTAGCACAACCGAATCTAGATTATAGAGCCATCACAGAAAATATTGAAGAAAAAAAATCTGTAAAAGAAGCCTTTGCAAAATCTATTTTGCACGGATTTAAAATTGAAAAAACTGAAAATGGTAAATATTTGGTAGATGCAACTTCATTTTTTATGAGAGATGCACATGGAGTAAAAGAACGTTTATCTGCTGGAGGTCAAGGAAACTATAGTTTGGATAAAAGTAAAAGTGCCATTAATCTAGAAAGAACCAAAGCGTTTCCTAAAAATGTTGAATTCGATTTAATGTTAACATTTAAAGGAACGCCAAAAAGTTATACCATAGCAAGTGTAACGCCAACTTCATCTTTAGTAACAGTAAACCAACATCATTCTTTTGTAGAGTTGCCTGATAATAAATACAAACCAAGAAAATTTGATCCTAGATCTGGTTCTTTTTCAATGTCGTATTTAGATTATGCAACACCCGTAAACGAATCGATTACAAAACGATTTATCTATCGCCATAGATTAGAAAAGAAAAACCCAAATGCGTCAACAAGCGAAGCTGTAGAACCCATTATTTATTATTTAGATAGAGGAACTCCAGAACCAGTTCGTTCTGCTTTGTTAGACGGAGCAAGATGGTGGAATCAAGCTTTTGAAGCTATTGGCTATACTAATGCTTTTCAGGTAAAAATGTTACCAGCAAAAGCAGATCCTTTAGATGTTCGTTATAATGTGATTCAATGGGTACATCGATCTACAAGAGGTTGGAGTTATGGTGGTTCTGTTTCAGATCCTAGAACGGGTGAAATTATTAAAGGTCATGTAAGTTTAGGTTCGTTAAGAATCCGTCAAGATTTTTTAATTGCTCAAGCTTTACAAGCTCCATATGCAAATAATGATACAGATGATCAGTTTGCTTTAGAAATGGCTTTGGCAAGAATCAGGCAATTATCAGCTCATGAAGTTGGACATACCATTGGTTTGGCGCATAATTTTGCAGCCAGTACCAAAGGAAGAGCTTCAGTAATGGATTATCCACATCCAATGTTGTCTTTAAAGGATGGAAAAGTAGATTTTTCTGAGGCTTATGATACTAAAATAGGAGATTGGGATAAAGTAGCGATTGCATATTCTTACACTGAATTTGAAGAAAATGAAGAAATGAACTTAAATAAATTGCTAAATGATGCATTTAAAAATGGAGCTCGTTTTATTTCTGATCAAGATGCAAGACCAGCAGGAAGTGCTCATGCTTATGCGCACTTGTGGGATAATGGAGCAGATGTGAGTTCAGAGTTAGACAATGTTTTAGCTATTAGAAAACAAGCAATTTTAAATTTTTCTAAAGACAATATTAAATCAAATCAACCGTATTCTGTTTTAGAAGATGTATTTGTTCCTTTATATTTCTTTCATAGATATCAAGTTGAGGCCGTTTCAAAGCTTATTGGAGGCTTAGATTATACCTATGCTATAAAAGGTGATGGAAATACAATTGTAAAAAGAATCGATGGAAAAATAGAACGAAAAGCATTAGCATCCGTTTTAAGAACTTTGGATGTTGAAGAGCTTGCCATTCCTAAGAAATTATTGAATCTGTTTCCACCAAGAGCAGTAGGTTATGGAAGAAGTAGAGAATCTTTTAAAAGTAAAACAGGTGTAGGTTTTGATCCATTTGGAGCAGTAGAAACTGCATCAGATGCAACTTTATATTTTTTATTACATCCAGAAAGAGTAACAAGATTGGTTCAACATAAAAGTTTAGACAAAAATCAATTAGGATTGGTGGAAGTTTTAGACAATTTGATTGATCATACCTTTAAAAAATCGCACAAAGACACCTATCATCAAGAGTTGCAAAATGTTGTAAATGTTCAGGTTTTGAATCATTTGTTTTCATTATCTGCAAATGATAAAATGTACAAGCAAGTCAATGCTATAGTAAATTCGAAAATTTATGAGATTCATGAAATCTTAAAAAACTCAAAAGCTAAAGGAGTACAGCAACTCTATCATAAAGAAATGATTAGAATGATGGCTGATTTTAAAAAGAACCCAACGAAGTTTAAAAAACAAAATACACCTAAAATACCTGATGGATCACCAATAGGAAACGAATAAATTATGATTATAGATTTAATTTCAGATACAGTTACAAGACCAACCAAAGGAATGTTGGATGCAATGATGAATGCTCAAGTAGGGGATGATGTTTTTAAAAGTGATCCTACAATTAATTTGTTGCAAAAAAAAGCGGCAGAAATGTTCGGAATGGAAGATGCACTATTTTTTCCATCAGGAACCATGGCAAATCAAACTGCTATAAAATTACATACACAACCTGGCGATAAATTATTTTGTGATAAATGGGCACATGTGTATCAATATGAAGGAGGAGGAGCTGCCTTTAATTCGGGTGTTACATGTAAATTAATTGATGGAGATCGAGGCATGTTTACTGCAGAACAATTACAAGTTGCAGCTGCCGGTAGATCAGATATTCACGTACCATATTCTAGATTGGTGTGCATTGAAAATACAACGAATAAGGGAGGTGGAGCTTGTTGGGATTTTGAGGAGTTAAAGAAGATAAAAAAAGTTTGTGTAGAAAACAACTTAGATTATCATTTAGATGGAGCAAGGTTGTTTAATGCCTTGGTGGCAAAGAACGAATCTCCAGCACAGTATGGAAAATTATTTGACACCATTTCTATTTGTTTATCAAAAGGATTGGGGGCACCAATAGGTTCTATTTTATTAGGATCAAAAGAACATATTGAAAAAGCATTACGAATTCGAAAACTATTTGGAGGAGCGATGCGTCAAGCAGGATTTTTAGCCGCTGCGGCAATTTATGCTTTAGATCATCATGTTGATCGTTTGGCAGAAGATCATAAAAAAGCGAAGCAAATCGAAACAGTTCTAAATACACTTTCTTATGTGAAAAAAGTAGAGCCAGTAGAAACTAATATTATTATTTTTTATGTGAGAGATGAAATGAATCCTGATACTTTTATTTCAAAAATGTCAGAGAAAAACATCTTGCTTACGCCAATGGGAGATGGGAAAATCAGAATTGTTACACATTTAGATTTTAATGATGATATGTTAGAAATTTTGTTAAGAGAATTAAAATTATTTCATTTCTAAATCAGATAAACTCTTATAGTTTTTGTTTAGTTTTCTTAGTAAAATTCCATATAAGAGTTGATAAAACAACCAAAAAACTAATACCATTATTCCTGTAAGAATAACCATAAAAACTAAAAACATGGCTGATTCTTTTGTGCTAAAGTGAGCATATTCTGTTCTTAAAGAACCAACAGAAATCATGATAGAAATAAAGACCAGATAAGTTAAGTTAAAGATTACATAGTTTCTTACTGTTTTTCTGGTTTTTAAAATTTTAGTCATCAAACTTTTTGTGTTTTCTATGACAGAAATCTCTCTGTAATTCTTGTAAAACATAATCAAGAAGTAAAATAGAATGATATAAGCAATAATTTGAGAAACTAATAAAACATTGGTCATGCCATAAGTTTCCATCATTTCTTTTTGAGAAGTATCGTCAAACAGAAAATAAAAAGAATTCATGACTACAAATTCTAATATACCTATGATAAAAATCCACTTAACAATAGAAGTAGATTTGGATTGTGTCATTTTATAAATCTCATTCTGTGAGATTTTGTTATTTTCATCTGGCTGGTTTTTCCAAGCCTTTTTATAGTGTGATAAATCCATATTATTTAGTTTAACCATTCCTTTCTAGAAGGTGTTTTATGGGTTTAATATTTTCTTTAATTTGTCTTTTGCTCTATTCATTTTTACTCTAGCATTTACTTCAGAAATACCAAGAGCTATTGCAATTTCTTTATAAGGTTTATCCTCTAAATAAAGAAAAATAAGTGCTTTATCTATATCATTTAAATTTCTAATGGCATTATATAATGCCGTTAATTGCTGATCTTGTGTGTCATCATAATCATTAGAAGCAATTTTAAAACTAACATCGCTAAAATCTTGAGTTTTTACAGTTCTAGTGGATTTTCTGTATAACGAAATTGCTGTATTTAGAGCTACACGATACATCCAAGTACTAAATTTAGCTTCACCTCTAAATTTTGCATAATTTTTCCAGAGTTGAATTGCAATTTCTTGAAATAAATCATTGTGCTGATCTTGATTTGTAGTATATATCCTACAAACCTTGTGAACAATATTTTGATTATTGCTAAAGTCATCCAAAAATTTCTTCTCCAGTTCTTTATGCACTATTTAGTTAGTTTGATAGATAAGTGTGCAATTTGTTAAAAAAGTTACAAATATTAAAGCTTAAATTTTTTTTAACATATAAATAAGTATCTTTGTTTAAGCAAAATGTAATTACTTTGAACAGCATTAAGAAAGATTTTACAATAAAAGATCTTGAAAATATTTCCGGAATTAAAGCCCACACTATCCGCATATGGGAGAAACGCTACAATTTACTCTCTCCAGAAAGAAGCGAAACCAACATAAGACATTATTCTCATCAAAATTTACAAAAACTTTTAAATATTGTATTGTTAAATAATAATGATCACAAAATTTCAAAAATAGCTGAAATGAGTGAAGATTCAATTATTGTCAATGCAAGAGAGTTGGCTTTTCAAAAAGCTGTAAATGATGAGGCTATCAACTCGTTCAAACTCTCTATGTTTCAGTTTGATAAAATTCTATTTAATAATACTTATAATAAGCTTCTTCATAAAAAAACCTTTAGAGATATCTTTAAAGAAGTTTTTATTCCTTTTTTAGAGCACATTGGTTTATTATGGCAGACGGATACTTTATTGCCAGCACACGAACATTTTATTTCAAATTTAATTTCGCAAAAGATTCAGATTAATACAGAGAAACTACAATACAGTGTTTGTGAAACAGGCAAAACGTATGTGCTATTTCTGCCAGAAAATGAAATCCACGATTTAGGATTGCTGTATTTAAATTATGAATTAGTTTTACGTGGACATCATACAGTTTATTTAGGCCAAAGCTTGCCTTTAAATAATTTAAATTATTTCTTTGACGGGAATCAAGAAATATGCTTTGTGACTTCAATGACAGTGCAGCCTTATGATGATAAAGTTTTAGAGTATTTTAATGAAATTGATGAAATTTTAAAGGAATCAAAACATTCTTTAATTGCTATAGGTAAAAAAGCAATAGATGTTAGTGGGCATAAATTTCAATCAAAAATATCACTTCACCCTACGGTTACTGAACTGTTAAAAGTATTATAATTTTTTTTTAAAACCTTCTTTTGTTTAACTAATAATTATATTTGTTTAACAAAACAATCAATGAGTAAAAATATTCACATTATAGGATCTGGTTTTTCGTCTTTAGCAGCTTCATGCTACATGGCAAAAATGGGATATCAAGTTACTGTATTTGAAAAAAATAGTACAGTAGGAGGTAGAGCTAGACAATTAAAAAAAGAAGGATTCACCTTTGATATTGGACCGTCTTGGTATTGGATGCCTGGTGTCTTTGAACGTTTTTTTGCTGATTTTGGTAGAAAACCTTCTGATTATTATGAATTAGAAAAGTTAGATCCTGCATATGAAGTATATTTTGGAAAAAATGATTCCTTAATTGTAGATGGTAATTTAGATGACATTTACAAAATGTTTGAAAAAGAAGAGACGGGAAGTTCAGAACATTTGAGAAAATTTTTAAAATCTGCCAAGGATAATTATGAAACAGCCATTGAAGATTTAGTATATAAACCTGGAGTATCACCTCTAGAATTAGTAACTCCAACTACCGTAGCAAGAGTATCTCAGTTTTTTTCTACAGTTAGTAAAGAGGTTCGGAAAAAGATTAAAAGCCAGCGCCTCATTAAAATTCTTGAGTTTCCAGTATTATTTTTAGGAGCAAAACCTAGCAATACACCTGCGTTCTATAATTTTATGAATTATGCAGATTTTGGTTTGGGTACTTGGCACCCAAAAGGGGGTATGTATAGTGTTGTTGAAGGGATGAAAAAATTGGCTGAGGAACTTGGAGTGCATTTTCAGACTAATAGTGATGTTGAAAAAATATTTGTTGAAAATGGGAAAGTATCCGGATTAAGAATAAATGGTGAAAATATAGCATCAGATTTAGTATTAAGTGGAGCAGATTACCATCATACAGAAACTTTGTTAGATGATACCTACAAACAATATTCAGAATCGTATTGGTCTAAGAAAACTTTTGCACCATCTTCTTTACTATTTTATGTAGGATTTGATAAGAAATTAAAAAATGTTCATCATCATACACTATTCTTTGATACAGATTTTGAAGAACATGCCGTAGAAATATATGATGATCCAAAATGGCCTACAGCTCCTTTGTTTTATGCTAATTTTACATCATTAACTGATCCTAATTCTGCTCCAGAAGGAAAAGAAAATGGTTTCTTTTTAATTCCATTAGCTCCCGATTTAGAAGACACAGAAGAACTTAGAAATAAGTATTTTGAATTAATAATGGATCGATTTGAAAAAATCACTAACCAAGAAGTTAAAAATAGTATTATCTTTAAAGAGTCTTTTTGTGTAAACGATTTTAAAAAAGAATATAATTCTTATAAAGGAAACGCATATGGAATGGCAAACACCTTATTACAAACTGCATTTTTAAGGCCTAAATTGAAAAGTAAAAAAGTAAAAAATTTATATTTTACAGGTCAACTAACTGTTCCAGGTCCAGGTGTACCACCTTCTTTAATTTCCGGAAAGATAACATCTGAGTTAATTAAAAAAACGAGATTGTAAATGAAAGAATTATTTGATCAAGTTAGTTTTGACACTAGCAAATTAGTTACAAAAAAATACAGCACTTCCTTTTCGTTAGCTGTAAAAATGTTATCACCCACTATAAGATCAGCTATTTATAATATTTATGGTTTTGTCCGGTTTGCAGATGAAATTGTAGATACTTTTCATGCTGTCTCTTATACACATCTCCGAGCCCACGAGACCGTACTAGATCTCG
>OLII01000722.1_pt1 | contig 12164 bp, 8 predicted proteins | sample 1609481 | NCBI WGS metagenome assembly OLII01 (sample SAMN05416859, study PRJEB24817) | seawater metagenome | isolation source: Sea water | place: Canada:Atlantic | collected 2013-11
GTGGATCTGTGCTGTCTGTGCGGGCCTATCGCGGGTCAAGCCCGCTCCCACAAGGATTGGCGCTAACCCTGTGGGAGCGGGCTTGACCCGCGATGCGATCCGAAGGCTAGCGCCGTAAACGCCGCCACCCCATCACCACACCACTCACGCTCAGCACCAGCCCACCCAGGCTGAGCACGATCATCCACCCATCCCACAACGGCCGCCGCGTCAGCAGCGGTAGCCAGTCCCAGCTGTGCAGCAACGCGAACAGCCAGCGTGACGCGCGCCGTGGCTGGTCCAGCTGCCCCAGTACTTCACCGGTGTACAGGTCCAGATGCAGCCAGGTCTGCGCCGGGTCGTCGAAGCGCACCCGCAGCACCGGCAGACGCTTTTCAAGATGCCCGAGCATGCTCTGCTCGGCCCGCGCGTAGTAGTAGAAGTCGTAAGCCTCCAACTGCTGCACCTGCATCGCCGGCCCGATCGCCCGCGCCGCCTGCTCCAGCACCGCCCGTGGCAGACGCTGCAGCACCTGGCCGTCGTGCATCGACAGTACCCGCGTGCGTCCCGCGCCGTCCTGGCCCACCACATACCCCGCGCCACCGATCAGCCGCCACTCCAGCTCGCGGGCGGTGAAGCCCTGGTCGGCAAAGCGCGCCAGTGCCTGGGGCACCGACAGCGGGAACGCCGCCGCATTCAGCGGCCCGCCCTGATACGCCGAGGTATCCAGCGGCTGGGCACTGCTGAACAGCCGCCACGGGTTCATCGACATCAGCCCACTGAAAATCCAGGTGATGGCCAGGGCACCGAACAGCAACCCGCCCACATGGTGCCAGCGTGCCCAGCCCTTGTACGGCGAACGCGAACCGCTGCGGTAGGGCCGGCTGAAGCGCCAGCGCATCACACCCACCACCGCGCCCAACAGCGCCATCACGCTGGCCGCCAGCGACAGGTAGATCACCAGGTTGCTCCACAGCCCGTCCAGGCCGATGCCGCGCAATGGATACAGCCAGTGCAGCCAGGCGCCGATCAGGTTCCAGCCGCGCTCGCCGGCGCTGGCATCGCGCACCACTTCGCCGGTCTGGCCGCTGATGTACAGCAAGGTGCCGTCCGTATCGCTCAACTGCACGCGATGAAGCGGCCGGTGCGCATCCAGTGCGCGCGAATGGCTCCACAGGTCTTCCTGCACCGCGTCGCGATAGGTCAGCGGCGCATGCGGGTCGTATTGCCCGGCACTGGCCAGCGCCCGTTCGCGGGTGGTGGGGGCGATGCGCTGGCCGCTAGTTGCGTCCACTGCCAGGGCCTTGCCGCTGGCATAGTCGAACAGGTAAAGCGCCTGCCCGGCCACGCTGCTCAGGCGTATGCGTGCAGGTTGCGGATCGGCCACCGCCAGCGCCTCGCCCAGCGAGACGCAACAGCCCTGCGCCGACAGCGCCGGCAGGTGCGCCAGGTGCTCGCGCGGGGTCAGCTTGGGGTAGCCCACGTACAGCATCACCATGCCCGAGACGAACCACAGCGCCATGAACACGCAGGTCACGATCCCCAGCCAGCGATGCCACAGATACAGATAACGCTTCATTGCAACGCTCCATCAGGGCCAGGGCGCGAACGCCCCGGCCCGGCCCAGTCAGAAGCGGGTCTGCACCGCCAGTTCGAAGGTGCGCGGTGCACCCAGGTAGAGCATGCTCGACGAGGTCCAGCGTGCGTACACCTCGTCGGTCAGGTTGCGCACCCGCGCGGTGATGCGCGTGTCGGCATCCACCTTGTAGCCGACGAAGGCCCCGAACAGGGTGTACGACGGCGCGTAGCGGGTGTTGGCCGCATCGGCGTACACCGACGACACATAGCGGCTGTCGCCGCCCACCTGCCACTGCGGGTCCAGGTCGTAGGTCAGCCACAGGTTGGCCACCCGGTCCGGGGTGTTGGTGGGGGTGTTGCCCTTGCGCGAGAACGACTGGCCGCCGACGTTTTCGTTGAACGCGTCGTACTGCGCATCGACATAGGCGAAGTTGCCTTCGGCCAGCAGTTGCGGGGTGACGCGCAGCGCCGCCGCCACCTCGATACCGCGTGACGACTGCTTGCCCACCGGCTGGGTGAAGCCGGGGTTGGCCGGGTCGGCGGTGGCCAGGTTGTCGCGCTCGATGCTGTAGGCGGCCACGGTGGCCGAACCGCGTCCGTCCAGAAAGTCGAACTTGCTGCCCACCTCCAGCTGCTTGCCGGTGCTCAGGTCGAAGTCGCGCACCTGGCCGAAGCTGGCGGTGGTGAGCATGCCGGCGGGCGGGTCGGCGGCGGTGCTGTACTGCACATACACGTTGGCCGACGGGGTCAGCTCGAACACCAGGCCCACACGCCCGGTGGTGGGCTGGTAGCGGCGTTTGAACTGCGCCGGGTTGGCCTCGTTGACGGCGCGGTAGTTGCGTACCTGCAGGTCGATGCTGTCGTGGCGCAGGCCCGTCAGCAGGGTCAGGCGATCGGTCAGGGTCAGGCGGTTCTCCAAAAAGCCGGCCCAGGTGTCGACCGTGTTCTGACGGTTCTTCTCGTAGCCGGGGAACATGCCCGGCAGGTCGTAGAAGTGTCCCGGGTCGAAGTGGTCGGGGTCGACGCTGCCGGCAGCGGTGCCCGAGCGCGGGTAGGTCATCTGCACGTTGTGGCTGTAGTCCAGGCCCGTCGACCACTGGCTGCGCAGGCCGAACAGCTGGCCGTCATGCAGCAGTTCCACGCGGTTGCCGTTGAGCTCCTGGTCGTGCCGTTGCAGCAGGCTGCCGGAGCGTTGCACGCGGCTGTTGTCGGCGTTGTAGGTGTAGGTCTCGAGATTGCGGAAGTTGCGCTCGGCGTTGTAGTGGTAAAGCGTATTGCGCAACGAGGTGGCGTCGTCGAAACGGTACTCGGTGATCGAGCGCAGCCAGCGCACGCGCTGCTCGTAGCGCCCGTCCTCGACGTTGTAGTTCTCGAAGCGCCGGCTCTTGTCGACCTTCATCTGGCCGCCCAGCGGGTTGAGCACCGGGCTGCCCCAGTAGGGGCTGTCGACGCTCTCGTTCTGGTATTCGAGTGCCAGGGTGTGGGACAGCTGGTCGTTGATGTCGGTCAGCAGCGAGAACGCCACGCTCCAGGCATCGCGCTCCTCGCGGTCGACGTAGCCATTGCTGCGGGTATGGCTGAAATCCAGGCGCGCATGGTTGGTGTCGTTGAGTGCGTGGTTGAAGCCGAACGAGGTCTCGCTGCTGTCGTAGCTGCTATAGCTGACGCGGCCTTCATTGAAGTCTTCGTCGCGGTTGGCCAGCTTGGTGATGTAGTTGATCGAGCCGCCTACGGCGCCGGCGCCGAACAGGAAGCTGGACGGGCCGCCGACCGCTTCGACGCGGTCATAGATCCAGCTGTCGACCGGGCGTGCGGCGATCGAGTCGTACTGCACGCTGATGCCATTGAACAGCTGGGTGATCTGCGCCCCGGAAAAGCCCCGGTACGACACCGAGCCAGCCGAGCCGGGCGGGGAGGCGGCATTGAGGCCGGGTACGCCGGCGAGCATGTCCTGGGTGGTCCTGGCGCCGCGCTGTTCGATCTGCTGGCGGTTGACGATGCTGATCGAGGCCGGGGTTTCGCGGGGCGTGAGGCCCAGGCGCGAACCGGTTTGCGAGGGGGTGTCGAGCAAAACGCCGTCCACCGGAATCGGCCGGTCGCTGACCAGTACATCGGGCAGCACGAGTGCCTCGTCGGCAACGGCGTTGAGCGACAGGGCGCAGAGCAGGGCAGTGCAGCCCTGCAAACGTGGGAAAGGGGTCATTGAGCGAACTCTGCAGGTGAGCCAACGGCACCCCCGCGCAGTGGCGCAGGCGTGTGCCGGTACGGGCAGCGGCAAGGCTGCCGGGTTGGATCAGGCCAGCAGGGGGGAGGCGCGCGGGTTGGCCGAGGGCCAGCAGTAGCGAGGTGGCGCCTTGCTGCGCAGTTCGCGGTGGTAGCGGCGCGTGCGGGTGAACGCCAGCAGCCAGCCGATCACCAGGCTCAGGGCCAGGCACACCACGGCCGCGGCACACACCGGGCAGGTTTGCAGGCTGTCCCAGCCGGCGATGGAGGCGTCGCTGTAATCGGTCTTGAGGGTCGGGCCCGGGGTGCCCATGGCCGAGCAGAAGGCTCCGCCGATGCCGTTGAGCTGCAGGCCCATCATCTGCCCGTGGCCGATACCGCAGGCGAACAGATTGAACAGGACGCTGAAGTACAGCGTCCAGGCAATCAGCGAGCGGTCGGCACGGGTAAATTTCATGGCGGCGACTTTAGCACCACCTTCCCATGCCGGGAAGGTTGAACGCCGCAGTGTCTACACCGTTTCGTCGCGTACGTGGGCCGGCTGCGGGTAATACTGCGCGAAGCTCACGTCGTCGGTCTGGTCCACGCGCTTTTTCAGGCGTTCGTTGAACGCCCGGTTCACTGCGTACTGCCCGCCCGAGGTGGTGCGGAACTGGGCGGTGAGGGTGATGCCGTTGAGGTTCATGGCGTCCACCCCGAACACCTGCAGCGGCCCTTGCAGGCTGTGGCGCAGCACCGGGTCCTCGCTGATCGACTGGCCCACCTCGCGGATCAGGTGCAGGGCGCTGTCGACATCGGTCTGGTAGCTGAACTGCACCGAGAAGAACGCATAGGCGAACTGGCGCGACTGGTTGGTGACGGCCTTGATCTGGCCGAACGGTACCGAGTGCACGAAGCCCTTGCCGTCACGCAGGCGCAGGGTGCGGATGGTCAGGCTCTCGACGGTGCCGGCGTGGCCGGAGTCGAGCACCACCCAGTCGCCGATGGCGATGGTGTCCTCGATCAGGATGAACAGGCCGGTGATCACGTCCTGTACCAGCTGCTGCGAACCGAAACCGATGGCCAGGCCGACCACCCCGGCACCGGCCAGCAGCGGCGCCACGTTGATGCCCAGGTTGGCCATGGTGGTGATGGTGCAGATCACCACCAGCACGATCTTCACCGCGTTGCGCAGCATCGGCAGGATGGTGCGCACCCGTGTGCTGGGCTGGCGCGAAGCGCGCCGGCCGGCGCTGGGCTTGAGGGCTTCCTGGATGGCGGTGTCGATCACCACCCACAGCAGCCAGGTGACCAGCAAGATCAACCCGATGCTGCTCAGCGAATCGCTGATTGCCCGGCCCAGGCTGTTGCGCACGGCGAATTCGAGCACCGAAAAACCCCAGATGCGCCCCAGCAGCTCGATGAAGGCGATGGCCATGCCGATGCGCAGCAGCGCGTGGGCGAGGTTGCGCACCAGTTCCTTGTAGGGGCGCAGGCGCTGGCCGGGGTCGACCTCGCGGGACTTGAACAGGTGCTGCAGCACCGTGCTCAGGAACACCGTGCCCACCAGCAGCACCGTGGTCAGCAGGGCCTTTTGCAGGGCCTTCTGGCTTTCTTCGCCGGCGCCGATCAGGTTGATCGCCGATACCAGGATCATCATCAGGATCGGCAGGTACCACAGCCACGAGAAGATCCGCAGGGTTTCCTGCAGGGCGCGGTGCTGCAGGCGGTCGTGCAGGTCGCGGTTGCGGATCAGGTGGGCCACCGGGCGGCGCAGGCGGATCACCAGCGCGGCGAAGGCGAAGGTGGCCAGCAGGCCGGTGATCACCGCGATGCTGCTGGTGAGGTTGCCACCGATCTGGCGGGTGATCTGCGGGCTGGTCAGGGCGTCGGCCCAGGCGGCGAGAAATCCGATCATGAACAACGGGCGTGGCGCGATCTTGCGGATGATGCGCACGGCGGTGCGCTTGTGGCCGGTGTCGAACACGGTGATCAGGCACAGGATGATCGACGTCGAGAACAGGCCGCTGCTGGTGGCGTAGGCCAGGCTCAGGCCCAGCGCGCGGCCGATCGAGGGGTCGAGCAGGCGCGTGCTGGCGTAGAGGGTGGCGGGCAGGCTGGCCAGGGCCGGCAGGGTGTAGGGCAGCAGGTAGCCGAGCAGTTTCTGCAACCGCGGACGTTCGCGCAGCGGGCGCCTGCGATTGATGTGGTGGGACAGCACTCGGCCCAGGCTGGTGAGCACGCCGAACACCACCAGCCAGGTGAGGCTGAGCAGGGCAAAGTCCACCAGCAGGTCGAAGGAGTCTTCGGCGTGGCGGTCGACCAGCTGGTTGGCCTCCTTGCTGGCGCGATTGGCGCGCAGGCGCCAGGCGTCGACCAGGTGACCGTCGACGTCGATTTCCTGGGTGACGCTGTCGAGGCTGTTGGCCAGGGCGCCGAGCAGGCCGCCCTGAACCACGGGTTCCGGGGCTTTTTCGGCGGTTTCGGCGCTGTCGGTGCCGGGGATGAGGCTGGCGGCGAGCAGTTGCGTGCTGAGCAGGCAACCGAGCAGCAGGGTGAGCAATCGGGTCACTGGGCACTCCTTGAGCCGTGAATGACGGAAAGGGTAGTCCAAGGAACTGATCGGTATTTGCCGGGCAAGTTCGAAACCGAGGTGAATTCATCGCGGGTCAAGCCCGCTCCCACAGGTGCGACATCGCCCTTGAAATCGGCACATCACCTTGTGGCAGCGGGCTTGACCCGCGACAGGCCCGAACGCCGGCCACAAAAAATCCGGGGCCCGTCACAGGCCCCGGATTCGTCACCCGGCCTTACTGCCCGGTGTAGATCTGGTCGAAGATCCCGCCGTCGTTGAAGTGGGTCTTCTGCACGGTGCGCCAGTCACCGAAGGTCTTTTCCACCGACAGGAAGTCGACTTTGGGGAAGCGGTCGGTGTACTTGGCCAGCACGGTCGCATCGCGTGGGCGCAGGTAGTTGTTGGCGGCAATTTCCTGGGCTTCAGGCGACCACAGGTACTTCAGGTACTCCTCGGCGGTGGCACGGCTTTTCTTCTTGTCCACCACCTTGTCGACCACGCTCACCGGCGGCTCTGCTTCGGCCGACACGCTCGGGTAGATCACCTCGAACTGGTCGCGACCGAATTCGCGCGCGATCATCTCGGCTTCGTTCTCGAAGGTCACCAGCACGTCGCCGATCTGGTTGGTCATGAAGGTGGTGGTCGCGGCACGGCCACCGGTATCGAGCACCGGTGCCTGCTTGAACAGCTTGCCGACGAAGTCCTTGGCCTTGTTCTCGTCACCGCCGTTCTTGAGCACATAGCCCCATGCCGACAGGTAGGTGTAGCGGCCGTTGCCCGAGGTCTTGGGGTTGGGCACGATCACCTGTACGCCGTCCTTGAGCAGGTCGGGCCAGTCCTTCAGGGCCTTGGGGTTGCCCTTGCGCACGATGAATACGGTGGCGGAGGTGAAGGGCGCGCTGTTGTTGGGCAGGCGGGTGACCCAGTTGTCCGGCACCAGCTTGCCGTTGTCGGCCAGGGCATTGATGTCGGTGGCCATGTTCATGGTGATGACGTCGGCCGGCAGGCCGTCGATCACCGAGCGCGCCTGCTTGCTCGAACCGCCAAAGGACATCTGCACGTTGATCTTCTCTTTGTGCTCGGCTTCCCAGTGCTTCTGGAACGCGGCGTTGTAGTCCTTGTAGAAGTCGCGCATCACGTCGTAGGAGACGTTGAGCAGGGTGGTCGGGGCGGCCTGGGCGAGGTTGCCCAGGGCCAGGCCTGCGGCCAGAAGCGAGGCACCAAAGAGTTTTTTCACTGCGCATTCCTTGTTCGAGTTGGGAGAAAGGCATTATGCCAGCGACTATAGCGGCTCGGCCTTAGTCGCTTAAAGATTAAAAAGTGCTGTGGTTATTCCATTTTCTTGAACAGCGCATTGCCACAGCGTGAACAGAACGCGGCGCTCTGCTCGTGGCTGCCCTTGTGGCAGGTGGGGCAGGCGTGCTGCAGCTGTTCGCCGCGCATGGCGTTGGCCAGCTCGGCAGTGAAGATGCCGGTGGGCACGGCAATGATCGAGTAGCCGGTGATCATCACCAGCGAGGAAATCACCTGGCCCAGCGGGGTCTTGGGCACGATGTCGCCAAAGCCCACGGTGGTCAGGGTCACGATGGCCCAGTAGATGCCCTTGGGGATGCTGGTGAAGCCGTGTTCCGGGCCTTCGACCACGTACATCAGGGTGCCGAACACCGTGACCAGGGTCGACACGCTGACCAGGAACACGATGATCTTCTGCTTGCTGCCGCGCAGCGCCGACATCAGGTAGTTGGCCTGCTTGAGGTACGGGCCGAGCTTGAGCACGCGGAAGATGCGCAGCATGCGGATCACGCGGATGATCAGCAGGTACTGCGCGTCACTGTAGTAGATGGCGATGATGCCCGGCACGATTGCCAGCAGGTCCACCAGCCCGTAGAAGCTGAAGGCATAGCGCAGCGGCTTGGGCGAGCAGTACAGGCGGGTGAGGTATTCGGCCAGGAAGATGGCGGTAAAGCCCCACTCGATCCAGGCCAGCAGCCCGGCGTAGCCCTGGTGGACCTCGTCGATGCTGTCGAGGATGACGGTGATCAGGCTGGCCAGGATGATCAGCAGCAGAATGCTGTCGAAGCGCCGGCCGGCCACGGTGTCGGCTTGAAAGACGATGACGTAGAGCCGCTCGCGCCAGCTCGAAGGGGTGCTCATGGGCGCTTTCCATTACAAGATGGAGCAGAGCCTAGGGGCTGGCCCGCAGCTGTGCAAGCGGGCGACGTCGGGCAGCGGTGCCCAGTTGCAGCAGCCAGCAGGCGAGGATGAACGGCGCGGTCAGGCCCGGCACCGGCAACAGGCCCAGCAGCGGTTGCAGCACGATGGCCAGAACGATGGCCAGCAACGGCCGCCAGGGTTGTGCGCGGGTCTGGCTGAAGGCCAGCGCGGCCAGCGCCGCATTGAAGCCGTACAGGCCGTAGTAGCCGGCGCCGGCCTCGCCACCGAGCAGCGCCACGCTGCCGCCCAGGGCGGCGCCCAGTAGCGCCCAGGCGGCGGCGTAGCGGTTGGCGATCAGCAGGCCCAGGGCAATCAGCAGGCCGGCCAGCGGCTGGTCGAGCAGGAAGATCTGGCCCAGGCCGCGGCCCAGGGCGAACAGCGGGTTGGCCGCGACCGGGCCGTAGCCGGCGCTGGAAGGCTCGGCCAGCGCCAGTACCGCCCAGCCGATCAGCACGAAGGGCGCGGTGTAGGCGGGCAGCAGGCGAGGGCTTTTGCGCTTGAGCCACTGGTGCACCAGCATGCTGCTCAGGCCCGCGGCGGCGATGATCAGCGGGGGCAGCAGGGCCGACCAGGGCAGTGCGTGGCTGAGCAGCAGGCCCAGCAGCACGCCGTTGTAGCTGTACAGGCCGGCCTGGCGGTCGGCGCGGTTGTAGCCGCGGCGCTGCGCGGTGAGCAGCCCGGCAAGGGCGCCCAGCAGCGCACCGCCGATGAGTTCGGGGGCGGTAATCAGGATGGCCAGCAGGCACAGCAGGCCGCACAGCGGGTTGCGCTGCAGCAGCACCTGACTGAAACCGTTGAGCAAGGCGGTGGCCCAGTCGGGGCACGGGTTGACGAAGTTCTTGGTGTACATGGCAGTGGGTCAGGGTGGGTGGAGTGGGGCGCCTCTTCGGGCTATGTTGTCCCACGGTGTGGTGTGTCAGTGCGCCCATCGCGGGTCAAGCCCGCTCCCACAAGGGCCGATGTGATCCTTGTGGGAGCGGGCTTGACCCGCGATGGGCGGCGCAGCCGCCCCAATCAAATCAGAGCAGGGTTTCGATCCGCAGCGTATTGGTCGACCCCGGCTTGCCAAAAGGCACACCGGCAGTGATCAACAGGATGTCGCCACGGCTGGCCATGCCCTGGGCCTGGGCAATCTCCAGTGCCGTGGACACCACTTCGTCTACCTGGCGCAACCGATCGTTGACCACCGAATGCACGCCCCAGGCCACGCTCAGGCGCCGTGCGGTGTTGAGGTTGGGGGTCAGGTTGAGGATCGGTGCACGCGGCCGTTCACGCGCTGCGCGCAGGGTCGAGTTGCCCGACTCGCTGTAGTTCACCAGCACCGCCACCGGCAGGATGCCGCTGATGCGACGGATCGCGCAGCTGATCGCATCCGACACCGTGGCCTCGGCCTGTGGCCGGCCCACGTCCAGCTGGGCCTGGTAGTCCGGGCCGCTTTCGACCTGGCGGATGATCTTGCTCATCATCTGTACCGCTTCGAGCGGGTAGTCGCCCGAGGCGGTCTCGGCCGACAGCATCACCGCATCGGCGCCCTCGGCCACGGCGTTGGCCACGTCGGTGACCTCGGCGCGGGTCGGGGCCGGGCTGAAGCGCATCGACTCGAGCATCTGCGTGGCCACCACCACCGGGCGGCCCAGCTGGCGGCAGGTGGTGATGATGCGCTGCTGGATCTGCGGCACGCTTTCGGCCGGCACTTCCACGCCCAGGTCGCCACGGGCGACCATGATCGCGTCGCTCAACTGGGCAATCTCGCGCAGTTGCGTGACCGCCGAGGGCTTCTCGATCTTGGCCATCAGGTAGGCCCGGTCGCCGATCAGCTGGCGCGCCTCGATGATGTCTTCAGGGCGCTGCACGAACGACAGGGCCACCCAGTCCACGCCCAGCTCCAGGCCGAAGGTCAGGTCGCGACGGTCCTTTTCGGTCAGCGGGCTGAGCTCGAGCAGCGCCTGGGGCACGTTCACGCCCTTGCGGTCGGACAGTTCGCCGCCGTTGAGCACCTCGGTGTCGATGGCGTCGGCGTGCTTGGCGGTCACGCGCAGGCGCAGTTTGCCGTCATCGAGCAGCAGGTCCATGCCCGGCTCCAGCGCGGCGATGATCTCCGGGTGGGGCAGGTTGACCCGCTGTGCATCGCCCGGTGTGGCATCCAGGTCCAGGCGCAGGGCCTGACCGCGTTGCAGCTGCACCTTGCCTTCGGCAAAACGCCCGACACGCAGCTTGGGGCCCTGCAGGTCCATGAGGATGCCCAGCGGGTAGTTGAGCTGGCGCTCCACTTCGCGGATCCATTCGAAACGCATGGCGTGGTCGGCGTGCTCGCCGTGGCTGAAGTTCAGGCGAAAGATGTTCACCCCGGCTTCGACCAGCTGACGGATGTCGTCGATGCCTTTGGTCGCGGGGCCGAGGGTGGCGAGGATTTTGACTTTCTTGTCAGGCGTCATGTTGTGCGGTCTCGAGGATCAGGATGGCGCGAAAATCGTTGACGTTGGTGCGCGTGGGCTCGGTAACGATCAAGGCGTCGAGCGCGGCGAAATAACCGTAGCCATTGTTGTTGTCCAGCTCGTCCGCCGCCGACAGGCCCAGGGCCTGGGCACGCGCATAGCTGTCGGGGGTCATGAAGGCCCCGGCGTTGTCTTCGGAGCCGTCGATGCCGTCGGTGTCACCGGCCAGTGCGTACACGCCGGGCAACCCCTTCAGGCTTTCGGTGAGGCTGAGCAGGAACTCGGCGTTGCGCCCGCCGCGGCCATCGCCGCGCACGGTGACGGTGGTTTCGCCGCCCGACAGGATCACGCAGGGCGCCGCCAGTGGCTGGCCGTGCTGCACGATCTGGCGCGCGATGCCGGCATGCACCTTGGCCACTTCACGCGACTCACCTTCCAGGTCACCCAGGATCAGCGGGCTGAAGCCGGCCTGGCGCGCCTTTACCGCAGCGGCCTCCAGCGACTGCTGGGGGCGGGCGATCAGCTGGAAGTGGCTGCGGGCCAGGGCCGGGTCATCGGCCTTGACGGTTTCGGAGGCCGGGTTGTTCAGCCACGCGGTGACGGCGGCCGGGGCCTGGATGTTGTAGCGCTTGAGGATCGCCAGCGCTTCGGCCGAGGTGCTCGGGTCGGCTACGGTGGGGCCGGAGGCGATCACGGTGGCGAGGTCGCCGGGTACGTCGGAAATCGCGTAGGTGTACACCGTGGCCGGCCAGCAGGCCTTGGCCAGGCGGCCGCCCTTGATCGCCGAGAGGTGCTTGCGCACGCAGTTCATCTCGCCGATGGTGGCGCCGGATTTGAGCAGGGCCTTGTTGACCTGCTGCTTGTCGGCCAGGGTCAGGCCTTCGGCGGGCAGGGCCAGCAGGGCGGAACCTCCGCCGGAGAGCAGGAAGATCACCCTATCGTCGGCGCTGAGGTCGCTGACCATCGCCAGCACACGCTTGGCCACGGCCAGGCCGGCGGCGTCCGGTACCGGGTGGGCGGCTTCGACCACTTCGATCTTGCTGCAGCTGGCGCCGTGGCCGTAGCGGGTCACGACCAGGCCCGAGACCTCGCCCTGCCAACTGCGCTCGACCACTTCGGCCATGGCGGCGGCGGCCTTGCCGGCGCCGATGACGATGACGCGGCCGCTGCGGTCGCTGGGC
>OLII01000723.1_pt1 | contig 12162 bp, 9 predicted proteins | sample 1609481 | NCBI WGS metagenome assembly OLII01 (sample SAMN05416859, study PRJEB24817) | seawater metagenome | isolation source: Sea water | place: Canada:Atlantic | collected 2013-11
TATTTTTCGTAATTTTGTATTTGCAAATCTACATTAAATAATTCATCTAATAATGTTTAAAAAAGGCACAAAAAGTTACAGTATATTTCACAACAAATGTCCGAAATGTCACGAAGGAGATTTTTTTAAATATCGCTATACCTATGCCCCAAGTAGAGTCACTAAACTCCATGAACATTGCCAGCACTGCAACTTAAATTACATGCTGGAGCCTTCTTTTTTTTATGGAGCCATGTATGTCGGATATGCCATTACAGTGGCTACATGCATTGTCACATTTTTAATTGCAACCCTGCTCTTTGGTTTAGAACTATTAGCCGCTTTTGGAGTAATTATAGCTGCCACCTTGATCTTGATGCCCTTGAATTTAAGATTGTCAAGAATCCTTTGGATCAATATGTTTGTTTCCTTTGAGAAAGTCTCTCAGAAGGAAGTCTAAGCAAACCTTCGTATGTCTATTTCTTCAGGTAATTCATCGCCGTTTTCGACATGCTTAAATAGGTTCTTGGCCATGGTTGGAGCAATCATCACGCCACGGGTACCCAAGCCATTTAAAATGAGTAACTGCGGGTAATCTCTGTGAACTCCTACTAGTGGCCTTCTTCCCGCCACTGTTGGGCGAATACCTGCAGATTGGTTTACAATGCGATAAGAAATATCGAGTATTTTATCCAATTTATCTACCAACTCCTTCTTTCCATCTTGGGTAGGATCAGATGTTTTGTCTGCCCAATTAAAAGTTGCCCCTACTTTGAACAAGTTACCGCCTAAAGGCAGCACAAACAGACTGGATTTAAGTAGAAAATCAATGTTTAGTTCTGGTGCATGTATGGTAATGACCTCTCCTTTTGTACCGTTCAAAGGCAGGTGCTTAAAAAAGGGGTTTTTCTTGATTCCAAAGCCTTCACAAAACACAATTTTAGAAGCGGTGATGTCCTTATAGCTCAAGCCATGATCATTGAGTACCAAATCTTCATATATCAATCTTTCAAAGCGAATACACTGTTGTTCTTCTAGATAAGATCGGTAAGCAGTAACCAATTTTTCAGTATCCACTCTCCCGGCTTGTTGAACATTACCAAAACTATAATTGGCTAAAACTCCTGGATAGCTCTTCGTATCCAAATCAGGACTCATATAGTCAACCAGTTTCGGTTTATCACTTGCTTCAAACCACATATTCTGGTCTTCAATTGACTTGAATACTTTTTTAATCACAAACTTTTCATCAACCCGAATCTGGAGTTTTTCCTCAATTTTTTGATAAAAAGGCATGGCTATTTTCAATTGTTCCTTTGCATTCCAAACTGGCGTAAACCGTTTTAAAATCACAGGATTATAAACTCCTCCTGCCACCAAGGAAGAGGTCTGAGAAGCGTCTTCAAAAACAACAAAGGTTTTATTCGCTGCTAGAAGCTCTTCAATAAATGCCAAGCCTGCCAGGCCCAAACCAACCACAATATAATCTACTTTCATAGTGCAAAAATACGCTAATAAAATAAAAAAGCGCTCTGAAATTCAGAGCGCTTTTTTATTTTATCTAAGATTGAACTTAGTAATTCCACATATCAATCTCTCGATTTCTAATGTCTTCTTTTATTTTATCTGCTTCCAACAATTGGAACAAGGAATTTCCTCGCACATAATCTGAAATCTTACGATTGTTGTAGGTATTCTCCGTTCTTACAATAACAGATGAAAATCTACGGGCAGTGAGCAAATGATCCAATGAAATTGGATGTGAAGAGTTCTTTGGGTTGAATACTTTGGCCTTGTGCAATACTTCTCTAGCAGCAGGATAAAACACCCAAAATAACTCATACAAGTTATCGTCTTCTATTTCTGCAACACCCAATGTTTTTACATCAGGTCCCAATGGAGCAATTGCCAACATCCTATATTTTAACTCGCCGAGTCTTTTGTCAAAATACCACATTCCTTTCACCTTGAAAGCGGTAATATCTTGTGTGCTAATTCTAAAAGTATCAATATTAGCACCCTCTTTACGCACATTGATTAACAAATCTGCAATCTCCTCTCGGGTTACTTTTCCATTAAAAAAAGAGTCTGAATAGGCTTCCTTTATGGCTCCCGTTCGAACGCCTTTATACAAAGTATCGAACAAAGAACGACGATCATTCGAAATATTCATGGTATCAATTGGAAAGTAATACGGCAAGTTAATCTTTTGATTTAAATCAACCACTTCCCAAACAACCTTAGACCATAATACGTCTCTTTGATCTATGTAACTATATGGCAATGGTGCATCGTTATCAGCCGCTATCTGTTGGGATGTCTTTTTCCCAATCTGATCAACACTCTTAGCGTTTAATAAATTAGCTTGTCCATGTATAACTCCTGAGGTGATACATGCCAAACAAACGATGAAATAAAATTTCTTATGCATATTCTTCAATTAAACTTAATTAGAAACCTCGATAATTACTGGTAATACTTTATTGAGTTGATAAGAGGTATTATTCTCAATAACAGCTTTGATATCATAAATTGTTATTTGATCTCTTCTACGAGCTTTCGCTAGGATTCTCTTCGCTGCAGCATTGAAAGAAGAGCCTTTGACAGTAACCGCCAATTGCCCTGGTACTTTGACCGTAAACTGGGTCACTTTTAACTTCAAATCAAAAACAAAATCTGGCAAACCAGCAGTTAAACTAGCACGCGCAATACTTGTTTTTGGCATTTTTACTACGCCATAAGTTCCACGAATCATTCCCATCGCTGCAGGTATGTCTTTCACTCTAAATTTCTTCGGTGAATTAACTGATTCTCCACTGCTCAAGGTAGCTCCAACATTTACGGTTACTTCAGCCGCCTTTCCGGGTTTAATGATATAACTTGTTCCCTTTTTAGAAATGCTACCACCTTTGGCAGTTACCCTTAGCTTACTACTGCTCACACCAGGCAAAGAAACCGAAATTGGGTTATCAACTCCTCGATAAACCACGTTCATTGCATCTGCCGAAATTACAGCATCATTTGGTTTTGGTATCACGGTATACGCCCCATTGAAAGGCACATTGATAGGTTTGCCATCTTGCGTAAAGGTAATTTCTCCTTTTAGTGGATTTTCTCCCAATCGAGATGCACTAAAATCGAGTACCACCTGACCGTCTTCAATATTGTCATAATCACGTCCGTTCAAGGTTACTCTATCTGGCTTCAAGCCTTTATCATATCTCCCTAAAACAACAACTCCTTCAACTTTTTCACCTACATAATACGCCGATTTCTTCAAAGAAACGATTCCTTCATAGTTGTTTAAAGAAACCTCCTCTTCTAATTTACCACCTAACAAGGAAGTCAAAATATCACTTTCAGTGTTTTTAATATTTGACTGCATTTGCGTCAAATTAGCAATAGATGCAATTAAAGGAAAGCCTTCATATCTATATTTTAACCAAGGGATTTTTTTCCCATCTTTATCGATCTGTACATCGGTATTAAACCTTCTACTCACGGCGGATTTCAACGAATTATTTTCTCCTAAAGAGGCTGAAATACCTTCTCTAAAACTTTCTATTTTCGCTAGAAATTCTTTTCCTTTCGGTGTGTAGGTATCTCCTTTGAAAAAATACGTATCTAGGAAATCTGTTTTATCCATAGACTGATAGTCTTTCGCATCCTCTACAGTTTTGGTCATTTCTTTTTTCAAATTATCTAAATAACCATAAAGATCACCTGATAACTTTTTAATTTCTAATGCTTGGGTGTTCAACGCTTCATACTCTTCTGGTTGATCACTTGCTTTTGATGCCAACGTAGCATAAGCCTGAGCATTTTTTGCCGCTGTGGTAGTGTTATTTTCTTCAATCCCTGCATTCATAAAACCAAATGCAGATAGTACCTCTTTACTCATATTCATTGCAAGCATTGCAATAAAAACAAGGTACATTAAGTTGATCATTTTTTGTCTTGGAGACATTTTTCCTCCTGCCATCTCTAATTAGTTTTTAAGTTATCAATAATTCCTAATTATTTGCTTGACATTGCTGAAAGCATCCCTCCATAAACTCCGTTCAACGAAGACATATTCGCTGACAATGCTTCCATTTGTTCTTTTAATTTTTCTGAATTTTCTACCATAGAAGTATTCAATGCAGCTTGTCTGTTTGCATTTTCCATTTGCACCTGATACAAACCATTCAGCGATTCCATTTGGGTTGACGCTAATGACATTTGTTCATTGTAACTATTGGTAGATGCTATTGTTTCAGACACTGATGAGAGTCCTTCTGCTGCTCCTTGGAAATTTTTAATACTATCTCCTAAGCTTGCAATCAAAGCTCCATCTAATTCTGCCTCTTGCAACATAGCATCCAATTTTTGAGATAACAACCCGCCGGATCCTTCTGCCTGAGAATTTGCATCTCCCAACTCTGGATATACTTTGGTCCAATCTAAATCTTCATCAACGGGCTCAAAAGCCGAGATTGCAAAAACAATTGCCTCTACAATTAAACCAACGGATAGCATCACTCCACCGGTTAGAAAACCATAAGAGATGTGTTGAATTTTAAAAAGAGCTCCAATAATTACAATTGCGGCACCAAGACCGTATACCATATTCATTATTTTCTTACTTTTCTTTGACTGTGCCATAATATTTTTTTTTGAGGGATTCGTATTTTTAGTTTGTTAATTTTCCATTTATTCTTCCAAGATAATCTTGTACTGTTCTGAAACCAATGTAGCTTCTTGCTGTATCAGCATATTCATAATCTCTGGATCCTACCTCTAAGAAATATGCAACATCCTTCCATGAGCCTCCACGAGTAATTTTTCTTTTATTTTCTCTATCTTCCACATTTGGATTCAAGGTTGACCCCATGTAGTAGGATGACATGTTGTACGATGAATTTGTCCATTCCGACACGTTTCCAGCCATATTATAGAGACCGTAATCATTTGCATTGAAGGATTTTGCCTCCATCGTGTAAAGCGCTCCATCCACGGCATAGTTTCCTCTTACCGGTTTGAAATTTGCTAAAAAACAGCCTCGATCGCTTGTTGTATTTGGACCTCCCCATGGGTATTTGGCAAACTCTAATCCACCTCGAGCTGCATATTCCCACTCTGCTTCTGTAGGAAGTCTGAAACTAGGAACTGTATTTAATTTTTTTCTTGTTTTTAGATAATCATTTTTATTCTTCGTTCTCCAATTACAAAACGCTTCGGCCTGATACCAATTTACCCCAACAACAGGATAATCTCCATAGGCTTGGTGAGAAAAATAATCTTGATGCATCGGATCGTTGTAAGAGTATGTAAAATCCTTTACCCATACGGTTGTATCGGGATACACATTGATGATTTCTGTACGCAAAAAGTCACTTCGATCTCCTCCCTTTCTTGCTGCTGCAGTTCTATCAAACCAGGTATACTTATAGTTTAAATATTTCTTATTGAAACTTCTATTACCATCTACAGACTCATGTTTTTTGATGTATAATGAATCCATCACCTCCACGTAGTCAGCATCTGGATAATCATTTACTTCCCATATCACCTCCACTTGTTTATTCAAGGGCTTCAATGAATCCAAACCTCCGCCAATATCATAATAATTTTCATACATGTATTTGTAATACGGAGTTGCATCTGTTGTATCTATGGATGCGAAGGCAAAATCGTAAATCCCACCGGTTAGTGGTGTTCCGTCTGCATTTCCATCAGACAATAGTTGTGCTTCATCTGCTTTGAATGCCAACCTTGTTCTTACAACAGAATCTTTCACGTAAAGCACAAACTGCTTGTACTCGCTATTGGTAACCTCTGTTTCATCCATATAATATGGCCGTACGGTTACTGTTCTCGTAGGAGCATTTAAAGTCCCTATCATATCCTCATCTTGCTTACCCATGGTAAAAGAACCCCCGGGAATTAGAGCCATTCCTGTTGGTTTTTCCGCAAACCATTGTCTCTTAGAACTTACACCTACTAATTCTCCTCTATCGTTAGAACCACAACTATTTAGCATGGTCACTATAAGTGCAAATAAAGCTACTCTTTTCATATATATATTTAAACTTTTCCTCAAAAAGTTGTAAACCTATTCTTTTTTTTGATAAAAAACAATCGTTTTCATTACTTTAAATCTTAACGATAGGTTAATTTAACTTTTTACATTAATTTCCTCTGTGCTTTATACCATCGTTCTGGTATTCTTTGCGCTGTTGCTTCCAAATAATCTTGGTAGGTACATGGTATTAACGCATGCCTTTTGTATTTATTATTTGTAAATATATTAATCTCCATCCACCATCTACCACTTTTATCGCTTTTGTAAAAGTTTATCGGAGTGTCATTCTCTTGCAAAACAATGAATTTCTGATAGCTTTCTTTTGAAGAAAAAGGGTAATCTTTCGCCCTAAAGTTAGCACCCTCAATGAAATACCAAATCACCTGCGCTATAAGATGTGCCGTTTGTTGGTTCACATCATATCTTGGATTGTACTCATAAATACCGAAGGAAGTTACTTTATCACTGATGCCCGCATATCTTGAAATAGCACAAAGTTCTTCTCCATAAAATCCATTTGGAGAGCAATTCCCATTTGCAGGAGCATCACTTTGGCGAATCGCACCAATATCAATACTCACCATATCTGCATCTCTCATGATGGGTTCTACTTTTGTCAAGTCCTTTACCTCACCCAAGCGAAAAGCATCGAAAAACAAACTATTCAGTAAATCTAATTCTTCTTGAGAATTGTAATATGTCTGATACCCAATATTGCTAAAGTTGAATAAGTTCGTGGGTTGATCCATGACAATCTTACTAAGATAGGAACGAGAATTCAATGCATCCTCTGAAGTACCGATGTCAAACTTACTATCTACACAAACGAGATTTACAGTTTGCTCAAGCGCATCATAAGCTCTGTAATTGGCATAGGTAATGTCTTGACTACCACCAAGCACCACAGGAATAATATTCTTTTTTAATAGTTCTGTAATTAATGTAGCCACAGCAAAATGAGTATCCTCAATCGTGTTTCCTTTTTGAATATCTCCAAGATCTGCAATATTTGTATGCCAATTGCCAGGAAATAACTGATACAGATGGGTACGAATGGCATCTAAGTTTTCACCACAACCCAAGTTATCTTCTGCATTTCGATCCTCTAAAACACCAAAAATAGCAACTTGAATATCTTCAAGGTCGGGAAAACCGTTTTGTATGGAATGTACTGCTATATTGCAACCTAAGCTTTGCGAAGGCTGCAGCACCGAATGGGCGATAATAGAATCTTTTATCGGTATTAAAAAATCAAAATTCATGTACTTTTTATAGCTTTATAAGAATCGTCAATTCTTATTTCTTTTTAGTGGTTCTTTTTGCTGTAGGCTTTTTCTTGGGCGCTTTCTTTTTGGGCGCTTTCTTTTTGGGCGCCTTTGCCTCTATGATTTGCTCAACGGCTTCCAATGTTAATTCTTGTGCATTGGTGGTTTTCGGCATTTCAATCTTAATCTTTCCTTTTAGAATATTGAACCTACCCCAACGCGCTTTTTCAACACGGATTCCAGCCTCTTCCCAATTGTGAATAACCTTTTCTATTTCTTTGCGTTTTTTATCTTCTATAAGTGTTGTAATATCCTCAAAAGTCAGGTGATCGTAATCGTATTTTTTATTCACATTGATAAACATCCCATTCCACTTGATAAATGGGCCGAAACGTCCAACACCTTTCTGCACTGGTAAATCTTCATAGGTTGCTATGGGAGCATCTGCTTTTTGTTTCGCCACAATAAGCGCTGTTGCTCTTTCCAAATCAACCTCCATAGGATTCTCGCCTTTATCAAGGGAAACATACATGGTTCCAAATTTAATATAAGGACCAAACCTTCCGTTAGAGACAATCACTTCTTCCGACTCGTAGCTCCCTAATTTTTTTGGTAGCAAGAACAACTCTAAAGCTTCTTCTAAGCTAATGGTCCCTAGGTTTTGATCTCGTTGTAAACTGGCAAATAGTTTCTCTTCATCATCACGGTCGCCAATTTGAGCCATCGCTCCAAATTTACCAAGACGCACGAGCACAGTCTTCCCTGTTTCTGGATGCTTTCCAAGAATTCGCTCACCACTTTCTCTTTCTGCATTTTCAGAAACAAAAGTTACTGTTGGATGAAACTCATTGTAAAAGCCTTTGATCATCTCAATCCAGTTTTCGGCACCTTCAGAAATATCATCAAAAGAAGACTCTACCTTTGCGGTAAAACCAAAATCTAAAATATTCGCAAAATTAGCAACTAAAAAGTCAGTGACAATATTTCCAATATCGGTTGGGATCAATTTTCCCTTGTCTGAACCTGTCTTTTCAGTTAATGAATTACAAACCACTGAACCCGCCTTTAGCACAAACTGCTCATAGCTGCGTGCTACCCCCTCAGCTTCTCCTTTTTCCACATAACCTCTTCGCTGAACGGTCGAGATTGTTGGCGCATACGTAGAGGGTCTTCCAATTCCCAACTCTTCCAATTTCTTCACCAGTGATGCTTCTGTAAATCGATATGGCGGACTCGTAAAACGCTGTGTCGCTGTCATCAATTCATAAGACAAGTGTGCTCCCACCTCTAAATTTGGTAGCATGCCCGCTTGCTCTTCATCCTCATTATCTACACCTTCTAAATATACTTTTAAAAACCCATCAAACTCAATCATTTCTCCGTTTGCTGTGAAAATTTTATCATTTTTTGTATTTGAAATTTTCACATTGGTACGCTCTAACTTGGCGTCGCTCATTTGAGAGGCAACTGTTCTTTTCCATATTAAATCATACAATCGATCTTGATCGTATTCTACATGGACAGCATGACGCTTCATCTCTGTAGGTCTAATTGCCTCATGGGCTTCTTGAGCTCCTTTATTTTTAGTTTTAAAAACTCTAGGGTAACTATACTCCGCACCATAGCTTGCGGTAATCTCTTCTTGCGCTGCAGTTCTCGCATCCTCTGATAAATTTAAACTATCTGTTCTCATGTAGGTAATCAAACCTGCCTCATACAAACGCTGTGCTACTTGCATTGTTTTACCAACAGGGAAACCTAATTTCCGGGACGCTTCCTGCTGCAATGTAGAGGTTGTAAATGGAGCTGCTGGAGATTTTTTTGCAGGTTTCTTCTGCAAATCTGCAATGGAAAAATCTGCCGTCGCGCACATTTCTAAAAACTGTGCCGCATCTTCTCTTGTTTGAAAACTCTTTGGTATGGCAGCCTTGAATGTCTTTCCTTTCGCATTTGAAAATTGAGCAACCACCTTATAACTTGCCGTTGTTTTAAATTCTTGAATGCTTCTTTCACGCTCTACGAGCAAACGAACGGCTACAGATTGCACTCTTCCTGCAGACAAACCTCCTTTTACCTTCCTCCAAAGAACAGGAGACAACTCGTAACCAACAAGCCGGTCCAATACTCTTCTTGCCTGCTGTGCATTCACCATATCATAATTGATATCTCTCGGATTGTCTACTGCTTTTAATATTGCTTTCTTCGTAATTTCATGAAAAACAATTCGTTTTGTATTTTCTTCGGTTAATTTCAGCTGCTCCTTTAAGTGCCATGCAATGGCTTCTCCCTCTCGATCTTCATCACTTGCCAACCAAACAGTTTCTGCTTTCTTTGCGAGTGATTTCAATTTCTTCACCACTGCTTTTTTATCATCAGACACAATGTATTCTGGCATAAAATCGGTACCTACATTGATTCCCAATTCTTTGGACGGCAAATCTGCGATATGCCCAAAACTAGATTCTACTTGAAAATCCTTTCCAAGAAATTTCTCTATTGTCTTTGCCTTTGCTGGTGACTCTACTATTACTAAATTCTTTGCCATAAATCTTCTCAATTGAACTCATTACACCTTATGTAAACAAGGCTACTCTCGTCTGCAAAAGTAGGAAGTTTTTTTTTATATCAAATCTTTGAAGGTATTTTTCGAGGTATTCAAACCGATACACGACCGTTAAATTTCTGCCAATCTGTCACAAAATAGAGAATTTGGTTGTATATTTGCCGCAGATTTTGAATATGCATATGGAACACATTGATAAGGTTATAGATGAAGATTTACAAGGGAAAGCGCTTGTAAAAGAAAACAACCCTGAAAACAGAAAAAAACTTTTCATAGAAAGCTATGGCTGTCAGATGAATATGAACGACAGTGAAATTGTAGCATCAATACTTGCAGAAGAAGGGTTTAACACGACACAACTTTTGGAAGAAGCAGACTTGGTATTGGTAAACACATGCTCTATTCGAGAGAAGGCGGAGTTAACAGTGCGGAAACGTTTGGAGAAATACAATGCCGTAAAAAAAACCAATCCAAAAATGAAAGTTGGTGTTTTGGGGTGCATGGCAGAACGACTAAAAGAAAAATTTTTAGAAGAAGAAAAAATTGTAGATTTAGTTGTTGGACCCGATGCATACCGAGATTTACCAAACCTACTAGAGGAAATAGACGCGGGTAGAGACGCTGTGAATGTAATTTTATCGAAGGACGAAACCTACGGAGATGTATCTCCGGTTCGATTAAACAACAATGGTGTTTCTGCATTTGTATCAATTACTCGTGGTTGTGATAACATGTGTACCTTTTGTGTGGTTCCTTTTACAAGAGGAAGAGAACGCAGTAGAGACCCAAAAAGTATTTTAGAAGAAATACAAAATATGCATGACCAAAATTACAAAGAAATCACACTACTTGGTCAAAATGTAGACAGCTATTTGTGGTACGGAGGAGGTCTAAAGAAAGACTTTAAAAAGGCTTCGGATATCGCCAAAGCCACGGCTGTGGATTTTGCACAATTATTAGATATGGCAGCCATTCGCTTTCCAAAAATGCGTTTTCGTTTTTCTACATCGAACCCTCAAGACATGAGTTTAGATGTGATTCACGTAATGGCAAAGCATCGAAATATTTGTAAGTACTTACACCTACCTGTTCAAAGTGGAAGCACGCGTATGTTGAAAGCGATGAACAGACAGCACTCAAGAGAAGAGTACATTGAACTAATTGACAATATCTTGAGAATAGTTCCAGAAATGTCGCTATCGCAAGATATGATTGTAGGCTTCTGTGGAGAAACAGAACAAGATCATCAAGATACGCTTAGTCTTATGGAGTACGTAAAATACGATTACGGCTATATGTTTGCTTATTCGGAAAGACCTGGAACATTGGCTGCTAAAAAAATGGAAGATGATGTGCCAGAGGAGGTAAAGAAAAGAAGACTCGCTGAAGTAATTCAACTGCAAAGATCGCATAGTTTATACAGAACGCAACAACATCTTGGTAAGACGGAAGAATTTTTAATTGAAGGGGAATCAAAAAAATCGACATTACATTGGAAAGCTAGAAATACACAAAATATGGTGATTGTTTTTCCAAAAGAACACTACAAAGTAGGAGATTTTGTTGACGTGAAGGTGGAGGACTGTACTTCTGCAACACTGAAAGGAACTGCTGTTGGATATTCTGAAAATAATTAAATTGATTACGAGAGCATTGCACGGTTAATAAGTGAAATAAATTTTACTTTTTAATGTTTTAAAATACTCGAGCTATAAACGGGTGGAATTAGATACAAATGGAAAATTTACAAGTCATAAAACAACGCTTTGGAATTATAGGAAATGATACGCTTTTAAACAGAGCTTTAGAGAAAGCGATACGCGTATCTCCTACAGACATTTCTGTACTCGTTACAGGAGAGAGCGGTGTTGGGAAAGAGAATATTCCAAAAATCATACATCAGTTATCGCATAGAAAACACGCAAAATACATTGCCGTAAACTGTGGTGCAATTCCAGAAGGTACCATAGACAGTGAGTTATTTGGTCATGAAAAAGGGGCTTTTACCGGAGCTACATCCACAAGAAAAGGGTATTTCGAAGTTGCAGACGGAGGTACTATTTTTTTAGATGAAGTTGGAGAACTCCCCTTGACCACACAGGTGCGATTGCTGCGTGTACTAGAAAACGGTGAATTTATTAAAGTTGGTTCTTCTCAGGTTCAAAAAACCAATGTAAGAATTGCCGCTGCTACGAATCTTGAAATGGCTAGTGCCATACAAAAAGGTAAATTTAGAGAAGACCTATATTATCGCCTGAGTACCATTGAAATTTCACTTCCTCCTTTAAGAG
>OLII01000725.1_pt1 | contig 12155 bp, 9 predicted proteins | sample 1609481 | NCBI WGS metagenome assembly OLII01 (sample SAMN05416859, study PRJEB24817) | seawater metagenome | isolation source: Sea water | place: Canada:Atlantic | collected 2013-11
AAGCAGTGAGTTTAAAACATCATGTTAGTGTTTTGCACATTATATCTAAACCTGGTATCTCAAAAACTACTATAGAAACAGAAAAGAACTTAAACTTCAATGTATTCATTGCTTATATCAAACCAAGTAAAAATCCTTTTACTAAATTATTTCGATTTTGGTCTGCTTATCAAAGTTTATTAAAGCAAATAGGTGTTTTTGATGTAGTTCATCTCAATAAATTATATCCTTTTGGCCTTTTTGCATTGCATTTAAAAAGAACAAAGAAAATTCCATTTATAATCTCAGAACATTGGACAGGTTATCATTTAACTGACAAAAAGAAGTTGTCATGGATTGAAGTATTTCTCTCTAAAAAAATAGCTAAAAAAGCCAGTACTATTTGCCCTGTAAGTAATGATTTAAAGGACTCAATGTTAAAAAACAAACTGATAGGCAACTATCAAATAGTTCCAAATGTAGTTGACACGACTCTTTTTAAATCGACAAATGAAACTTCTAAAACATTTACGATAACACATATTTCAAGTTTATTAGAACCTCATAAAAACATCTCTGGGATGTTACGAGTTGCAAAACAATTTGAAAATCAACTAGATTCTTTTGTTTGGAATTTTATTGGTGGAAATGGGCATCAATTTAAAGCTCTTATTAAAAGTTTAAACTTTAAAAAAGGACAAATAAATTTTATAGAACACGTAGAACATGAAAAAATCCCAGCTTATTTAAATGCATCAAACATTTTTGTTTTATTTAGTAATTATGAGAATTTACCTTGTGTCATTCTAGAATCCTTTTCTTGTGGAACTCCTGTTATTTCTACCAATGTTGGTGGCATACAAGAATACTTTCCTAAGGAATTTGGTTATCTTATTAATAAGAATGATGAAAGTGAGCTTTTGGAAAAACTAAAAACGATTTATGAAAATCCGATTCATCTTGGCGAAGAAATGCATACCTACGCTGTTGAAAATTTTAGTTCAGAAAAAATTTGTGATTCTTTCACGAAACTTTACCTTGACGCTTTAAAGTAACTCAATTTGATTCAACTAAAAGAATACATTACAGGATTTGCCAGTAGATCAGGAAACTATGTCTTACTGTCTACGTTATTTTCTAGAGCGCTTTCTTTTTTAGGTTCTTGGATTGCATTACAATTAATAGATGACAAAGAACTAGGAGTTATTCTCTTGGCGTTTAGTATTGTGCAGTTTGTGATTCCAATTGGTGGTTTTGGATTACATCAAAGTCTTATAAGGTATGGGGCATTATTGAAATCTGAAAAAGAGAAACAACAGCTTTTTGCTTACGTTCTAAAAAAAGGAATCATCGCTTCTCTAATTATCATATTGTTATTAATTCTCGTAGGGTATTTTATCCCTTTTCAATTTGATAACACCTACTTTTATTTTGCTATTTTAACATTCACAATTATCACCACATTTATTTTCGAAATAGTAAAAATACAATTCAGACTTCAACATCGAAATAAATTATATGCCGGTGCAGAGTTTTCTTATAATCTAATTCTAGTACTGGCAATTTTTGGTTTGAGTTATTATTTTAAAGGAATTGGATATGTTTTCGCTTTAATAGTTTCTCCTCTTCTTACTTCATTCTTTTTTATAAAAAAATTAAATATAAAATTAACCTCAAAAAGTAGTCTTAAAATAACTACATTTTCTTTTTGGAAATACGGGCTTTTTGGTGGATTAACGAGCATGGTTACACAACTACTTATTCTAATTGATATGGTCATTATCGGTTACTTAATAGATGATTCTGTTGCCGTAACCAACTACCGTTATATTTCAATTATACCTTTTAGTCTTTTATTTTTACCCCGTGTTTTTATCAATACAGACTTTGTAACTTTTACTGAGAAAATTTGGGAGAAAAGTTATGTCAATACATATATAAAAAATTATATGATCTTTTTTAGTGTTGCTAGCATTTTAATATTCATATTTTGTTACTTATTTAGTGAACAAATTCTCCTCATTTTTGGGAATGAATACCTAGCATATACTGATAGTTTCTTAATTTTAATTCTAGGAATAACAGGAATTTATATTTTTAGAGGATTGTTCGGTAATCTTTTATCTTCTATTGGTAAGATTGAATTGAACTACTATATTATCTCGATAGCTATCATTATTAATATTATTAGTAATTATTATCTAATTCCTAAATACGGAATAAAAGGAGCCGCAATTACCTCAGCAATTTTGATGTGGTTTACAGGAATTTTGTCTTGGTTGAGTTTTGTTTATTTCTACAGAAAATTAAGACATGAATAAAATTAAAAAACTCATTTCAGGCCTATTTTTATTATTGAAAAAACCTAGTCTCATTAATTTATTACTAGATAGTGAGTATCGTTGGGAAACTTATTTAAAAAAACAGCATAAAAACATAAATCAACTTCCAACAGTTGATATTCGTAATTTGATTGAAGCTACTAGTTCTTTAAATCACTTCACCTTTTTAGGTGGCGGATCCTTACCTACAGATATTATTTTGCTTAAATCACTCGCAAATCAGATTCCAAATTGTAGGTATTTTGAAATAGGAACTTGGCGAGGAGAAAGTGTCATCAATGTTTCTGAAACTGCTAAAGAATGTTATACCCTTAACTTGTCTAAAGAAGAAATTCTTGCAGAAGGTCTTTCGGACAAATATGCCGATTTACACGGAATTTTATCAAAAGGAAAGGAAAATATTACACATCTCTTTGGAAACACCTTAACCTACAATTTTGGTAAATTGAATACGAAATTTGATTTAATTTTTGTTGATGGAAATCACAGCTATGAGTTTGTGAAAAATGATACAAAAAAAGTTTTTGAACATTTAGTTCATGAAAATTCTATTGTAGTTTGGCATGATTACGCTGCTCATCCTGAAAAAATTAGATATGATGTGTTAGCTGGAATTTTAGATGGACTTCCAAAAGGTTTTCAAGAAAAATTATATAGCGTATCAAACTCACTTTGCGCCATCTACTATCCTAAAGGTTTAAGAAATACCATGCTAGAATTTCCAATAAATCCAAATAAAATCTTTGAAATTCAAACTAAAATCAAACCTATATAATTAAGCTCTTACTAAAGAATCTTACGCTTTTAACAGGCGCAAAAAAAATGGAAGTTTATTCACTTTTAAAAAAGGATATTGTATCGTTTTTGCTCCAAAACTCTTATAATACTTAGCAATAGTTTCCATTGAAGAACCTCCAAAATTAAAAACATCATACTTGTTTTGATACTTAAAGATTGCTCTATCTATTAAAAAAGTATTTGCGCCATTATCTCTATTCGAAAAATCTGTAGAACATACCAATTCTGTAACTTTACCTTTATGAAACAGAAAGAACCCAGAAGCAACTAATCGATCTTCTTTATCATAAATGGATAACAACTCTCCTACTCCTTTGGCTATACAAGAATCCATTAAGTGCTGGAGGTTTTCATAATCTTTATCTAGAATATTATTGAGTCTTTTCCCTACATTATTCTTAAAAAGAAGGATTAAATTCTTTGGATCATCATTCCATTTTTCAGATAGAAAATACTGACTAGCTTTTTTTAATTCTCTTTTTCTATTTCTATTAAATTTTTTGGAAATAATTTGATGAGAAATATTTAAGTCTAGTACTTGAAATTGATTGTCACGACATTTTGGAATCAATTTTTCATTATAATTTGATGCATTTAAACGAAGTTCAATAAACTTAAACTGAGATTCTAACTCACTTATAAATTCTAGTTCATAAGCATCGTCCTTTTTAGAAAATATACCCAATTGTAAAAGCCACAAAGGTGGATACACATATTTTATAAAATATTTTTCCTTCCAAGGGATTGGCATCACTGCAACATAATCGTCTAAAACTAAACAATTCCAATCATCGCATACAATATCTAAATACCAAGAATATGCGAATAATACACCTTGTTTAGAACTGTCTATACAAGCATCATACTTCTGGATGTCTATATCTACTCTTTCGATATATTTAATTGTCATACTTACGGATTAATTTTAGCATGGTTTCATAAACTCTTTGCCAGCCATTCCATCGTAAATAACCGCTAATACTTTCATTGTGATAAAGTGTAATAAAGGTTCCCTTAACCTTTAAAACTTCATTTAACAAGTCTCTTGTTCTTCCTAAAGATTGTTTTGGTGTAAGTCCCATATAATCGTTTAATGTGGTATCCATTAAGGCAAAAGGGAAAATTTTTAAGGGGGTTTGAATTTCAAAATCCAGATCAAAAAAGTAAAACGGAATTGAAGTACTTGCTCTAAATCCAACATGACTTGCATATCCCATAGAATAATCTTCTAGAATTTCTAAGTCGATTAAATTTTGATACGTTTCTGGCAAACTAAATCGTAAAAAATGTTGCCTAGATCTTATGGTAGGAATATTGGTAATAGCTTCTAAACGTTCCTTTTCTTTTTTTAACATCGTACTATTCTTCATAGTATAATAAGAAGGATGCAAACCTACACTTGCATAATCTGCAACATGTTTAATTAACAATCTAAAACTCCTTTTTGAAGGAGAAACATTGGTATCAAACGTAGTATAGTCTGCAATTAAAAAGAAAAAAATTACTTGTACTTGATAGGTTTCACTTAGCGATAAAATCTTTTCAAATGTGTTGTAAGGATCTTTTCTTATTCTTAACATCACCAATAATCTATTCCAAAAACCTCGGAGTCTTAACTTAAAAAAATCAGTTAAAAGTCCACCAGTCGATCGAATAAAACTTTTGTGTTTATATGCATAAGCGTTATCGATATCTATGGTAGAAATATATTTAAAATCTCTTTCTGGAAAATGATAGTCTTCAAATCGTTCTTTTAAGACTTCTCTTAATTTTAAAGCCCAAATATCAACTACAGGTTTTTCAAGAAAATTAAATTTATACGCTAAACTTTGTTCTGCGGTAAATCGCTCGTGTTCATCTCTAACATGCGGTAAATACTCTTCGTATCTAGAAATTAAGTAAAAACTAGCCGCAAAAATATCAAAAGGAATCTCTGACTTTGGACCTGCATTAAAAAAACAAGGAACTTCGTCCCATTGCTGCACAGTAATTTCTAAATCATTAACGCCTTGCTCAAATAACAACTCGTTACTTCGTATAAAAAACTCTTTTCCTAAAGGAACCTTTGTGTAACTTATTTTGGGTCCATTATGCGCTACAAACTCTTCAATTTTTGAAGTAAAATCTACTGGAACTAAAAGTATTCTAGTAAAAATATGCTTAAAAATATACCGAATTCTTGGAGTTATTTTATGCGTATAAACGAGGATCAAAACGGAAGAGTCTTTTAAATTTCACCATTATCGGCAAAGCTAAAATAAGACTTTTCAGTAATTATTATATGGTCTAAGAGTTTAATATCTAAACTTGTTCCGCCTTCTTTAATTTTTTGAGTCAGTTGTTTATCAGCTTTACTAGGATTTAATTTACCCGAAGGGTGATTATGGCAGAGAATAATAGCTACTGCAGAAAGTTCTAAAGCTCTCTTATAAAGTAATCTTACATCTACTAAAGTAGCTGTAATTCCGCCTTTACTTATTTGATCTTTGGATAAAACTTTGTTGGAATTATTTAAGTACAATACCCAAAATTCTTCATGAGATAAATCTCCTAACAAGGGCTGCATTAAAGAAAAAACCTGCTTACTACTGTTAATTTTAGGGTGCTCCACTCGCACTTCTAATTGACTTCTTTTTCCTAGTTCTAGTGCTGTTATAATTGCAATTGCTTTTGCTTCTCCAATGCCTTTAAAGGTTGTTAGTTTTTCTAATGGAAGTTTTGCTAACTCGTAAATGTTGTTATTTACAGAATCTAATATTCTTTTAGATAAATCTACAGCGCTCTCTTCTCTATTTCCAGAACCTATCAAAATAGCAATGAGCTCGGCATCACTAAGAATAGACTTTCCTTTGGTAATCAATTTTTCTCTTGGTCTATCATCTAGTGACCAAGATTTAATGGTTAACTTTTTCATGTTGCATCTTTTTTATAAATGTACAAAAGATGCGTAAATCTAACATCACTTATAATTTTTTGAAAGTCACATGACTAAGTTTCATATCTTTGTATGTTATTTCTAATGAACTATGAAGATTATTATAGCGGGTGCTGGTGACGTTGGATTTCATTTAGCAAAATTATTATCCTACGAATCACAAGATACTTACGTAATTGATACGGATGGAGAAAAGCTAAATTACATCAACAATCATTTAGATGTTATTACTAAAAAAGGTGATGCTACATCCATAAAACTACTCAAAGAAATAGGTATAGATTCTGCAGACTTATTATTAGCTGTAACTGAATCACAAAATACCAATTTCACGATATCCGTGATTGGAAAATCTTTAGGCGTCAAAAAAACAATTGCAAGAATAGACAATCCAGAATTTTTAGAAAGTACTGAAGTAGATTTTAAAAAGTTTGGGGTAGATTTTATGATTTCTCCAGAAGAATTAGCTGCTGATGAAATTCAAATGCTATTAAATCAATCTTCATTTAATGATACTGTAACCTTTGAGAACGGGTTATTTAATGTCATGGGGACCACGCTAGATTATAAATCTCCACTTTTAGACAAAACTGTAAAAGAGGCTAGAGAGAAGTTTTCAAATGTTGACTTCATCACCATTGCTATCAAAAGAGAAGGTATTTCTCAAACCATTATTCCTAGAGGAGATTCTGAATACAAATTAGGAGATCAAGTTTATTTTTCTGTCCCGCATTACAGTTTAAGTAGTTTATATCCAATCGTTGGAAAAGAACAGCTTAATATTAAAAATGTGATGATTCTTGGAGGAAGCTCTATTGGATCTAAAACGGCCAGAAATCTTTGTAAAGGGAATTTTAAAGTCACTTTAATTGAAAAAGAACGCGAAAAATCTTTAGTACTTGCTGAAGAACTAAATAACACACTTGTAATTAATGGTGATGGTAGAGATATCGAATTATTGGAAGAGGAAAATATAAGAAATATGGATGCTTTTGTTGCAGTAACAGGAGATTCAGAAACTAATATCATGACTTGTTTAGTAGCAAAATCTAAAGGTGTTAAAAAAACAATTGCCTTGGTTGAAAATATGGATTATATCAATATTTCTCAAACTATAGGAATTAACACACTTATCAATAAAAAATTAATTGCAGCTAGTAGTATTTTTAGACACATTAGAAAAGGTGAAATTTTAGCTTTAGCAAACCTTCACAATATAGATGCTGAAGTTTTTGAATTTGAAGTATTACCAGGAGCTAAAGTGACTAAAAAACCAATTAGAGAATTAAAATTTCCCAGAGATGCCGTTTTTGGTGGCATTATAAGAGATGGAAATGCATTAATGTCTAATGGTGATTTTCAGATTAAAAATGGTGACAAGGCCATTGTATTTTGTTTACCAGAATCCATTAGCATTGTAGAAGACTTATTTCGTTAAGAATGGGAAGTCTAAATCATAAAATAATTTATAGATTTTTAGGACTTACTGCTGTTCTAAACGGAGTTTTTATGTTCATTGCGGTTCCTTTTAGCATGTACCATAAAGAAGACGCACAATTGGGTATCTTAAATGCCGGTATTATCACTATCTTTTTAGGATTGCTACTCTACTTTTTTAACAAACCAACCAGTACTAATATTCAGAAAAAAGAAGGGTATTTAATTGTAACCTTAGGTTGGCTTACTTTATCATTTACAGGAATGCTTCCTTATTTATTTACAGGTGCAATTCCAAATATAACCGATGCTTTTTTTGAAACACTTTCTGGATATTCTACCACAGGATCTTCTATTTTAACGGATATAGAGTCCATGCCAAAAGGAATTCTTTTTTGGCGAAGTGCAACCCATTGGATTGGTGGTATGGGAATTATTGTACTTACCATTGCTATTCTTCCTTTACTTGGAATTGGGGGAATGCAATTATTTATGGCTGAAGCTCCAGGACCTTCTGCAGATAAATTACATCCTAGAATTACGGATACAGCAAAACGTCTTTGGTTAATTTATGTAACCTTAACGCTTGCTGAGTTTTTCTTACTAAAAGTTGCGGGAATGACTTGGTTTGATGCCATTAATCATGCGATGGCTACCGTAAGTACTGGTGGATTTTCAACTAAAAATGCAAGTTTATCTCATTGGAACGGAATGCCAATGGTACAATACATTGTCATCTTTTTTATGTTTGTTGCGGGTACCAACTTTGTACTCACCTACTTTGCATTAAAAGGAAAAGTTAGAAAAGTAATTGAAAGTGAAGAGTTTCGATACTACTTTTTTGGTGTACTTAGTATTGCAGCAATTATTGCTATAATTATTATCTTTTTTCAAGATGAAACCCTACAAACTACCATAGCGCATCCAGCTGTTTTAGGAAAAACTGAAAGCGCTATTAGACATGCTTTATTTCAAGTAATATCGGTGGTAACGACCACTGGTTTTGTCACAGCAGATTTTACCATGTGGAGTTTCTTTGCCACCGGAATTTTCTTTGCCTTATTCTTTTTAGGAGGTTCTGCAGGTTCTACCAGTGGTGGAATTAAAGTAATGAGACATATTGTAATGCTAAAAAATAGTTTCTTAGAATTTAAGAAGACATTACACCCAAATGCAATTATCCCTGTACGTTATAACGGAAAGTCAGTCAGTCAGAACATTGTATTTAACATCTTATCGTTCTTCGTTATCTATATGTTAATCTTTATTATTTCTTCAGTTATCTTAACATTGTTAGGCTTAGATTTTATGTCTGCCTTGGGAGCAGCAGCTTCTAGTTTGGGTAATATCGGTCCAGCCATTGGCTCAGTAAGTCCGGTAGATAATTTTAGCCATTTATCGGTTGGAGCAAAGTGGTTCTGTTCTTTTTTAATGCTCATTGGGCGTTTAGAACTCTTTACTGTTTTAATATTGTTTACTCCGTTCTTCTGGAGAAAAAACTAAAAAACAGTTAGTTATAAAAAATATTTTATAACTTTAGAATTCAATAATTCAAATTTTAACGCTATGAAAAAGAATTATATGTGCCAGTTATTCTGGTACCTTATATTTACGTTTACTTTATTTTTAAAAATTAATGCCCAATCACCTGGCGACATTGCATTTATTGCTTTTAATGCTGATGGTGATGATGATTTTGCTATCGTTGCATTAGCAGACCTAGCAGCAAATTCAACTATTTACATTACCGACAAAGAATCAGATGGAGCTGGTGGAATTACTTCTGGAGAAGGAACACTCACTTGGTTTACAGGAGCTGCTACAATTAAAGCTGGGACAGTAATTGTATTTACTGATGTCAACAATGATACTAATCCAAATTTCGGCGTATCTATCGGGTTATTATCTGAAACTGGAGGATTTAGTATTCCTGCATCTACTAAAGATGGAATCATTGCTTTTTTAGGCACAGATGACAGCACCCCTACTTCGTTTATTGCTGCTATACAGATTGGTAATGACTCTTCTAATCTAGGACCTTTTGATGTTGACGGTATTACCTTAACTAATACTGGTTTAGTTATTGGAACTTCTATTATTGTGATGGATAGTTCTGCTTCTCCAGATGGAGCAATATATAATGCATCCAGATCAAGTCAAACTTCATACAATAATTATTATTCTTTACTTATTGATGATGATTCGAACTGGACTAATGTTGTTAATGGTGATGGTGAAACGTTACTTCCTTTCTCTTCTGAGGCTTTTACCATAAATACAACTAGTTGGACTGGAGCAAACAGTTCGGTATGGGATTTAGCAGGAAACTGGGATAACGGAGTTCCCACAAGTAGCTCTTTAGCTACCATACCAGATGTAGTAACCTCCCCGATTATAAGTTCAGGAACAGAAGTTTTGGCTGGAAATCTCACAATTAACGTTTCCGAAAATCTAACTATTAACAGTAATAACTCAATTACAATTTCTGGTTTGTTAACTGTAAATGGTTCTTTAAACTTAAACTCTAGTAGCTCATTAATTATAAAAGGTACTTCAATAGGTAACATTACTTACAACAGAAACCTAGGAACTACAAACTGGTATATGGTTTCTTCTCCTGTGTTTGGACAAACAATTGTTGATTTTTACAACAATGAATCACCTGCTTTAGGATCTGGAACTGGAAATAATCAAAACGTAGCCATTGCGCTTTATGATAATTCTCAAACTTTAGTAGCTGATAGATGGACTTATTATACCGAAGGTCAAGTTGATGGTGCTGATGGAGACGATACAACAGATACTTTTACTTCTGGAACAGGATATAGTGTAAAAATGCAAGCTTCTGGTGATATTTCATTTACAGGTACAATGTCAACAGATGCAGTAGGAGTTACTATAACAGATGGAACTGGAGGTGGTGGAAATGCATTTAACTTAATTGGAAACCCTTATCCTTCTTATATTCCAGCTAACACTAATGCAGATGAAACTAATAATATTTTAACAGTTAATACTGCTAGCTTAACAGAAAATACTTTGTGGTTTTGGAATCAAGTTACCAATTCTTATAATCAAGTAAATCAAGCTACAGGATCTATGTTCATTGCTCCTTCTCAAGGTTTTTTTGTGAGTTCTAATGGCTCTAATACATTCAATTTTACAGAAGCCATGCAATCGCATCAATCTACAGACACCTTTCAAAGATCTTTGAGTACAAGACCAGAAATTCAATTGTTTATGACTGATGGAGTTACAACAAAAGACGCCGATATTTTTTATATCAATGGAACAACCACGGGTTTTGACAATGGATACGATAGTTCAATTTTTGGCGGAATTTCAAATGATTTTGCAATTTACACTCATGCAGTTGCTAACGGAACAGGAAAAAACCTAGGAATTCAATCCTTGCCTGATAACAATTTTGAAAACATGATAATTCCTATAGGAATAAAAGCAGCCAATGGAAATGAAATTACAATCTCTGCAACTGCTTCAAATCTTCCAGCTGGAATTAAGGTATACCTAGAGGATAAAGATGATCACTCATTTACTTTATTAGATAGTTCTTCTGATTTTACAACAACGCTTACCAATGATTTAAACGGAATTGGACGTTTCTACTTGCATACAACTTCAAATGCTTTAAGTACTGGTGATGTGACTTTAGAGAACATCAGTATGTACATTTCTAGCAACAATAACTTACGGATTGTTGGAGTTCATCGTGGAAATGCACGAGTAAAAATCTATAACATCTTAGGAAAACAAGTATCTAACGCTTCTTTTGAAGGAAGAGGAGTGAATGATATTTCGCTTCCAAATGTTAGAGCAGGAGTCTATATTATTCAGTTAGAAACTGAATCAGGTACGTTGAACAAAAAAGTTATTATCGAATAATAAAAGTCAGCACATGAAAAATCAAACAAAAAACAAACAAGAAGAGATTTCACGTAAAGACGCCATTAAGAAAATCGGTAATTACGGAAAATATGCAGCGTTGACTGCATTAGGAACTTATGTATTATTAAATTCAAAGAAAGCGCAAGCAGCTTCTCCAGATAATCCTGGTGTTGGATTTTAAAAACAAGATAAAACCCTCGAGATAATCGAGGGTTTTTTATTACATTTAAAGCTGCTATTTTTACTTTAAATAAAAAATTTCATTGAATCAAATACTCATTAAAGAAGTCGCATCTAAATCAATCGTTTGGTTTGAAAACTCAAATCAATATTTGATTTTAGAAAATGCAGCTGCAGAAATTGTAGCACATCTTTATTGCGATAAAAGTATTGAAGAAATTGCGGAAGACTTAGAAAAAAAACTTTCCATTCCGTATGAAAAAGCTGTTGATTTTGTGATCGATATTAATGAGCAAATCATAAAGCCAAACAAACTTGTTAAACCAACTGCTGTATATCATTCTGAATTTACCATTCCGACTTCTTTTGAATTTATCAAATATTACAAAATCAATCAAAAAATACTAAAAGTCGCTTTTTCAAATGAATTTGAATTATCTTTAATTCATCCAAAATTTGCGCATTTAGAAGTTGAACATACTGAAAATGTTCATTTTTACTTTCAAACTTTTAATAAAGACAATTACACTTATTTAGTATTAGACCTGTCTCTTATACACATCTCCGAGCCCACGAGA
>OLII01000727.1_pt1 | contig 12144 bp, 8 predicted proteins | sample 1609481 | NCBI WGS metagenome assembly OLII01 (sample SAMN05416859, study PRJEB24817) | seawater metagenome | isolation source: Sea water | place: Canada:Atlantic | collected 2013-11
AACAAAATATGGTTAGATATAGTTATTCTACATCAAGCAAATTTTGTGAAGTTATTATGTTGTCCATGAGTTCCCAAAGGGCGAGTTTTAAAGGCTTATATGCTAGGTTATTGATTTTAAAAATAGAATAACTATTCTCTGCAATCAATGCCTTGCCTCTAAACCTTTAAATCCTCGCAAAGCGATCACTTTCTTAGATGGAATGGTATTAAATAACAACAATACGTTTTGGTGCCACTAAACCATCATCATCAATAATACCAACACCAATAAACTCGGCATTAGCATCATTTTCATCTTCACCGATATAGACCTGAACACTACCGTCAGTTGGTGCGTTAAACGCTTGAACTGGATTACCGTGGCGCAAGAAGTTAGCTGACATGTCATCGACATACACTTTATGCATACCATCAACCGCGGTATTCATCGGTAATAGTAGTGGATCGAGTAATTCAGAAGGTGATATTTCCTTGGCTTGTGCTTCTTCAAGCAGTGCTTCTATCTCAGCCAAGGTGACCATTTTTTCTATAGGATAATTACCGACAGCAGATCGTCTTAAATCGGCAACATGTGCGCCACAACCTAGGAGTTCACCTAAATCATCAACGATGGTGCGAATGTAAGTCCCTTTAGATACATGAATGTTTAGTTCAACTTCGTCGTGTTCAAAACGTAACAGTTCAAGATTGAAAACAGTTATATCGCGTGCTTCACGAGGCACTTCAATGCCTTCTCGCGCATACTTATACAAGGGCTGGCCTTGATACTTAAGCGCAGAATACATTGAAGGTACTTGCTTGGTAGTCCCGCGAAAACTATCTAAAGCGCTAGCGAGTTGTTCTGGTGACACATCAACCGGCTTTTCACTGACAATCTCACCATCCGCGTCACTTGTGGTAGTGCGAATGCCAAGCTTCGCTGTTACTTGATAGGTTTTATCGGTATCAAGTAAATACTGGGAAAATTTTGTTCCCTCACCCAAACAAATTGGCAACATGCCTGTGGCAAGTGGATCTAATGCGCCTGTGTGTCCAGCTTTTTGTGCAAAATAGATTCGCTTAACTGCTTGTAGTGCATGATTAGATGACATCTCATAGGGTTTATCTAATAACAGTACACCGTTAATCGCACGACCTTTTCTACGTTTTGCCATGTTTACTTATCCTGCTCACTTTCGTTGTCAGTTACATCTGTATCTTGAGAGTCAGTATTCTTATCACTAGCAACCGCTTGATCAACCAAAGCACTCATGCGAACACCTTCAGCCATTGATTTATCATAGACAAAGCGTAAATGCGGCATAATTCGAGCGCGTAAACGCTTGCCTAATAATGAGCGGATATAACCTTCAGCTTCAGACAATACTTCTAAAGAGGCTTTGATTTCATCATCGTTATCATTAAAAAAGGTAACAAACACTTTTGCATACGCTAAGTCACGTGTCACTTCTACCGCAGATACTGTGGTCATGCTTAAACGTGGATCTTTAATTTCGCGCATTAAAATAACCGCGATTTCTTTTTGGATTTGCTGACCAACTCGGTCAGTACGGGCATATTCTCTAGCCATCGTATACTCCTTTGAAATTGAGACTTTAGCCTCACTTTTCAATAATCAATTAACAACACAAAAGGGGCATAAGCCCCTTTTTAAATATATTCCACTTACTGTGACATTAAATTGAAGCTAATTGTTTTAAATACAAGGCGGATGCACGGAGTTGACGCATGTCAATGAGTACATCCAACGCAGTAGTTAAATCAATTAGCAATAAAATAAAGTTACAGCGAGCGTTTCACTTCTACAGTCTCGAAAACTTCGATCTGATCGCCTACGCGTACATCGTTGTAGTTCTTAACACCGATACCACACTCAGTACCGTTACGAACTTCTTGTACATCGTCTTTAAAGCGACGTAGTGACTCTAACTCACCTTCGTAAATAACAACGTTTTCACGAAGTACACGAATTGGTGCGCTACGCTTGATAATACCTTCAGTAACCATACAACCAGCAATCGCGCCAATCTTAGGAGACTTAAAGACATCACGAACTTGTGCAAGACCAATAATCTCTTGCTTAAATTCTGGTGCTAACATACCGCTCATCGCTTGTTTAACTTCATCGATAAGTGCGTAGATAACACTGTAGTAACGTAAATCAATGTTCTCAGATTCAATAATCTTACGTGCAGCAGCGTCAGCACGAACGTTGAAACCAACAACAATCGCATTTGAAGCAGCAGCTAAGGTTGCATCAGTTTCCGTGATACCACCAACACCAGAGCCAATAATCTTCACTTTTACTTCATCAGTAGAAAGCTTGATTAATGAATCACTGATTGCTTCAAGTGAACCTTGAACGTCAGATTTAAGTACCACGTTAACTTCAGAAATATCACCTTCAGCCATGTTAGCAAACATGTTTTCAAGTTTAGATTTCTGTTGACGAGCAAGCTTAACATCACGGAATTTACCTTGACGGTATAAAGCCACTTCACGTGCTTTCTTCTCATCCTTAACAACAGTCGCTTCATCACCTGATTGTGGTACACCACTTAAACCAAGGATTTCAACTGGGATTGAAGGACCAGCAGTTTGAACTGGCTTACCGTTTTCATCACGCATCGCACGTACACGGCCATATTCAAGACCACAAAGAACGATATCGCCTTGGTTTAACGTACCTTCTTGTACAAGTACTGTAGCAACAGGGCCTCGGCCTTTATCAAGCTTAGACTCAACTACAACACCACTTGCCATTTTATCAACAACAGCGGTTAGCTCTAGCACTTCTGATTGAAGTAAAACTGAATCTAATAATTCATCAATACCTAAACCTGTTTTAGCTGAAACATGACAGAATTGAACGTCACCGCCCCACTCTTCTGATAATACATCGTGTTGTGATAATTCACTTTTAACACGATCTGGGTCAGCAGTTTCTTTATCCATCTTGTTTACGGCGATGATAATTGGCGCATCAGATGCTTTAGCATGTTGAATTGCTTCAATTGTTTGTGGCATAACACCATCATCTGCAGCAACAACAATGATTACGATATCAGTTGCTTTAGCACCACGTGAACGCATTGCAGTAAACGCCGCGTGACCTGGAGTATCTAAGAAAGTGATCATACCGTGACCAGTTTCTACGTGATATGCACCGATATGCTGAGTAATACCACCCGCTTCGCCATCTGCTACTTTTGCTTCACGGATGTGATCTAGTAATGATGTCTTACCGTGATCTACGTGACCCATGATAGTAACAACTGGTGCACGAGTAATTGCATCACCGGTATCACCACGGTCTGCAAGTACTGCTTCTTCTAAAGCATTTTCTTTAACAAGTACTACTTCAAAGCCCATTTCTTCAGCAACTAATGCCGCTGTTTCTTGGTCGATTACTTGGTTAATGGTTGCCATAGCACCCATTTTAAACATAGCTTTAACAACTTCAGCGCCTTTCTTCGCCATTTTATTAGCTAATTCAGCTACCGAGATTGTTTCACCAATGCGAATATCTTGTTGCTTAGTTTCAACAGGCTTAGTAAAGCCATGTTTTAAACTTTGTGGTGCAGATAAAGTTTGCTTACGGCCAGTGCGGGCATTACGACCACCACGAGCATTTTTATCAGCTGCTTTCTTTTTCTTACGACGACGACCAGCGCCTTCATCAGCAGCATCAACTTTATCTTCAGCTTCTTGTGCATATTTAGAAGACGTTACATGAACAACTTCTTTTTCTTTAGCTTTACGCTCAGCTTCTTGCTCTTTCCAACGTGCTTCATTTTCTTCAGCAAGTTTCTTAGCAGCTTCAGCCGCTTCTTTCGCTTCTGCTTCAATTTTTGCTGCTGCTTCTTTTTCTTGAGCTAAACGAAGCTTTTTAGCTTCTTCACTCTCAACAACTTTTTCTGGCGCTTTTTCAACATTCTTCGCTTTTTCAACAGCAGCTTGTTTCGCTTTTGCTGCGGCTTCAACTTTTGCTTCGGCTTTACGCTCTGCTTCAACTTCAGCTTTTGCAGCGGCAACAGCTTTAGCATTTTCTGCTTCTTTCGCTGCTGCTTCTGCATCGGCTTTTGCCTTAGCTTCGGCTAATGCTTTTGCTTCTGCTTCAGCTTTAGCTACTTCTTCAGCGGCTTTTTGTTCTTCAAGTTCACTACGTTTTACATAAGTACGCTTTTTGCGAACTTCAACATTAACCGATTTTGCCTTACTACCGTGACCCATAGTCAAGGTAGATTTAGTTTTACGGTTTAATGTTAGTTTACTTGGTTTAGCTGTTGAATCGTCACCATGTTGTTTTTTAAGGTGATCTAATAAAGATTCTTTTTCATCTTGCGAAATTGAATCGGTAGCCGATTTGTTCACGCCTGAGTCAGCTAACTGAGTCACAAGGCGATCCACCGGTGTTCCGATTTCTTTGGCAAGTTCTGCTACGGTTATATCTGCCATCTATATTTTTCTCCGGTGTTATTATTCTTCGTTAAACCAACAAATGTTACGAGCAGCCATGATTAGCTCACCCGCTTTGGTTTCATCTAATTCTTCAATGTCACTAATTTCATCAACACCTTGTTCAGCTAAATCTTCAAGGGTGCGAACACCTCGGCTAGCTAATACAAAGGCTAAGTGACGCTCTAAACCTTCAAGGTCTAGTAAGTCTTGAGCAGGTTCAGCACCTTCTAAGGTTTCTTCACTTGCTAAAGCTTGAGTCGTTAACGCTTCTTTAGCACGCTCTCTAAGCTCTTCTACAATGTCTTCATTTAAACCGTCAATTTCTAACATTTCAGCTGTTGGTACGTAAGCAATCTCTTCAAGTGAAGTGAAACCTTCTTCAGCAAGTAATGTAGCAAAGTCTTCATCAAGGTCTAACTTGTCGATAAATAAATTTAATACTTTATCGTTTTCAGCTTGATGCTTCTCTTTCATGTCAGCAACAGTCATCACGTTTAATTCCCAACCAGTTAACTGGCTAGCTAAACGAATGTTTTGACCGCTACGACCGATGGCCATAGCTAAGTTACCTTCTTCAACAGCAATATCCATTGTGCCTTTGTCTTCATCAACAATAATTGATGCTACTTCAGCTGGAGCCATTGCGTTAATAACGTATTGCGCAACGTTGTCATCATATAAAACGATATCAACACGTTCGCCACCTAATTCACCAGATACCGCTTGAACACGTGAACCACGCATACCAACACAAGCACCTACTGGGTCAATACGTTTGTCATTGCTTTTCACAGCAATTTTAGCGCGAGAACCAGGATCACGTGCTGCACCTTTTATTTCCAACATTTCTTCACCAATTTCTGGCACTTCAACGCGGAAAAGTTCAACTAGCATTTCAGGCTTAGTACGGCTGACAAATAATTGTGCGCCACGAGCTTCAGGCTTGATTTCATATAATAAGCCACGAACACGATCACCTGGACGGAAAGTTTCACGTGGTAACATATCATCACGATAGATAATTGCTTCTGCATTGTTACCTAAGTCAATAATGACACTGTCACGGCTAGCTTTTTTCACTACACCAGTAACAATTTCACCTAATTGATCTTGATAAGCATCAACAATCAATGCACGCTCAGCTTCACGAATTTTTTGAACGATAACTTGCTTAGCAGTTTGTGTTGTTACACGGTCAAATTTAACTGACTCGATTTGCTCTTCAACATAATCGCCAAGGTTTAGTTCTGGCTCATCATATTGTGCAGCTGACAAACTGATTTCAGCATATGGGTTTTCCATTGGTTCGCTGCTATCTTCAACGATTAACCAACGGCGAAAAGTGTCAAACTCACCGCTAATACGATCGATACAAACACGTACAGCAATGTCACCTTCATATTTTTTCTTGGTAGCTGTTTCTAAAGCGGTTTCCATCGCTTCAAAAATGCTTTCACGTGGTAATGCTTTTTCATTAGAAACCGCATCAACAACCAGTAATATTTCCTTACTCATGCTACTTAGCCTTTAATTTATGTTAACTGTTTTATATATCTATAATGTTTAGAATTTTGCGACAAGGTTCGCTTTATCTACATTGCTGATAACAAGCTCGTAATCAATGCTATCAACTTCAACTATTAAGGTATCTTTTTCGATGGCAACTAATGGTCCTTTAAATTTACGACGACCATTTAAAGGCATCGACAATTTAATATTTACCGTTTCGCCAATCACTTCTTGAAAGTGTGCCAATTCAAATAATGGGCGATCAACGCCTGGTGATGACACTTCAAGGTTATATTCACTACTAATTGGGTCTTCTACATCTAAAACTGCACCCACTTGACGACTTACTTCAGCACAGTCATCGACATTAATGCCATTTTCATGGTCAATAAATAAACGTAAAATTGAGTTATTACCCGCACTGATAAATTCAACACCTAATAAGATTTTGCCTGTTTCTTCAACAGCAGGCCTTAAAAGTTCAGTTAGTTTTTGCTCAAACTTTGCCAAGCGTTTTCTCCTATTACCCACTGCTTTACTTAATGACTAAGCAGTACAATAAAAATTTTAGATATAAAAAAAGGGCATATAGCCCAGCGAAAATGTTGCTGTAATCATTTTTAACGTGTAAATATCACGCGTTAAAAACAAAAAAACCCCAAATCAGGGGCTTATTTCACTGTTTCCCCCTAGATAAGGCTAACGAACAGCTTTATCTGGCTATTAATAGCATTGCTATTAATAATTTTAGCAAGAATTATAAACGACAAAATATGTCAGTTTATCCAGTGGCATCTTACTAAATTCTACTGCGGCAAATTATATAGCGCTGCATCGCTTAGCGCAAGAGGCTTTAAAGATTTAAGCGAAAAATTATATCAATTGAGCCCCTAAATCATAAAAAAAGTAACAAAATACTACTAAAATTAATTTATATTTTACAAGATGTTAGTATTCACCCTATAATTAGCTATCATTTAAGACTGAAAATTCTATTGTTAAGTAAGGAGCTATCTTTAGCTCTCGATAGCATTTAAATGGAGCAATTAAATTAATCATGTATAAGTTTTCAAAGTTGTTCATTAAAAATTTATTTTTTGCGCTAGTGTTTATCATCGCACTTGCCGGTATTACCTATTACGCATTAAATACTTTTATGGGTCATCAAACTCAAGAACATCAACAAACCATACAATCAATTAGTAAACAATTTGCTACTGACGAAACACCTATCGATGAGGTTGCCACAAAACTTGCTGCTATATTAACTGCCAGTAATGCTTATCAAAGTCTTATTATCAAAAATAACGCTACCGTATTATTCACCTATACGAATAAACAAAATGCACCTTTATCATTAGCGACTGGGCAAAGAAAAACCACCTCTGCGGGTAAACTTAATTTACAAATACAGTATCAATTAGATTTTAGTTCTATGATTAATTTCATCAGCCAAGTATTTATTGGTGTGATGATACTAGCGCTAATCTTTGTCTTTATCTCCGCAAAACTGAACTACAAACTGCAATCGGTCATTCTTAAACTTATTAGCAAGCAAATTAGTAATGAATTAGCACAAGTTAATGATGATGATTTTATTACCAAAGGCAACAAGAGCGCTCAACAACTTGAGATACCCGCTTTAGAAGAAGGGATTGCTGAAATTAGAACTATGATGACTGAGCAACTAAAGAACACTAGCTCATTAGAGTTAGAAGCACACGTTGACAGTTTAACAGGCATCGAAAACAGAAATCGCTTTGTACAGTTTTATGAAAATCAAATTGTTAAAGAAAGTCCCATAAAATTTGGTGTTTTACTGATCACCCGTTGCTCTGAGTTACAAACCATTAATCAAGTGCATGGTTATAACTCGGGTGATAATTATATTGTTAAAGTTGCTGAATTAATCAAGAGCGCGCTTGCAACACGCTCAACAGGTAAACTTTTTCGCTTAAACAGCTCTGACTTTGCCACTATTCTTCCTAATGAACAGTTAAAGTCGGCAGAAGCATATGCTGATGAATTAATGGTAAAGTTTAATGACTACCAACAAATTAATGAATTGGACTCGGTTGCCTTTACCGGTTTAGTTTATTTTGATAAATCTAAACCTTTAGGTGAATTACTTGCCCTAGCAGATACTGGCGTTAGTGTTGCTCAAACACAAAAAACAAATTCATGGTACTCGCAAAAAGACATCGATATTCTTACCGACAACAGCGCTAATTTTGGCAGTCAAAACTGGCGACAAGAAATTGATAGTGTTTTAGAGGGTGGTCGCATTAGTTTGCTGTTACAACCGATACAACCTAGTGGCCGCAATAGCCGAGTTTATGGTGAGGTATTAGCTCGCTTCCTTAATGCCAATGAAGAAATGCTGCCGACAGCAACATTTATCGCTATGGCTGAAAAACTTGATAAAATCACCGAAGTAGACCGACTTATTATTGAGATTGCGATTAATGAGATAACCACTAAAAACATGCTTGAAAATAGTTACGGTATTAATATCAGTCCTCGAAGCATCAATGATGGTCACTTTATGATCTGGCTAGAGCGTAAATTACTCAGAGAACCCGCGGTTGCTTCTCGTTTGATTTTCGAAATTTCTGAGCTTGGTTTACAACAAAACTTAAAAACAGCTAAACGACTGGTAGACATGCTTCATCGAGTTGGTTCACGTGTTACAGTAGAGCGTTTCGGTGTTGGTTTAACCTCATTTAAATTCTTTAGAGATTTAACACCTGATTATATAAAAATGGATAGTTCTTATACGCGCGATATCGACGATGATAAGAACAACCAATATTTCTTGCGTTTAATGGTTGATTTAGCACACAGACTTGGCATAAATGTTCTCGCTGAAAGCGTTGAAAGCCAAGAAGAAAAACATACTTTGGAAAAATTATTTATTGATGGTTGCCAAGGTTACTATGTTGGAAAACCTGCGAAACTGTCTTAATTATTGACTGATTTGCAAGCAAAGCCGAATGATTAGTTTTCATTCGGCTTTTTTTATAAATTCACAATTTGTGTTGTCAAAACTAAAATATCGTATAAAACCTTAATACCCCTACTTTGCATGTGTTGTTATATCATATAAAAACACGGATAATAGCGGCAATAATATTATGAACAAACGAATGACTTATAAAGTAAATGACTGATTATCTGTTACTACTCGTAGGCACTGTCCTGGTAAATAACTTTGTCTTAGTGCAATTTCTCGGCTTATGCCCGTTCATGGGTGTTTCATCACGCACAGAAACCGCTATTGGCATGTCTTTCGCCACTGTTTTTGTAATGACAATAGCTTCACTGTTAAGCTATTTAGTGACGACCTATTTACTTGTACCGCTCAATTTAGAATACCTTACCACCATGAGCTTTATCTTGGTGATTGCAGTTGTCGTACAATTCACTGAAATGGTGGTGCATAAAACTAGCGCCAGTTTATATCGATTACTGGGAATATTTTTACCCTTAATCACCACCAACTGTGCGGTATTAGGTGTTGCTTTACTTAATTTGCGACTACAGCATGGCTTCTTTGAGTCTATTATTTATGGCTTTGGCGCAGCGCTTGGTTTCTCACTGGTATTAGTAATGTTTTCAGCCATGCGTGAAAAGCTGGCAAATGCTGATGTACCAACACCCTTTAAAGGCACAGCAATCGCAATGATAACCGCCGGTTTAATGTCATTAGCTTTCCTTGGATTTTCAGGCTTGGTGAAAATTTAGCATGAATATCCTACTCGCAATTCTCGTTCTAGGCTCTATCGCAGCCCTTTTTGGTGCCTTATTAGGTTACGCTTCAGTTCGCTTTAAAGTTGATGCCGACCCCATTGTTGACCAACTTGATGCCCTACTTCCGCAAACACAGTGCGGACAGTGTGGCTACCCTGGTTGTAAGCCATATGCGCAAGCCGTTGCAGATGGTGAAGCTATCAATAAATGTGCCCCGGGTGGTGAAGACACGATTAAAAAAATTGCCGATTTAATGGGCGTTGAAGTACAACCGTTAGATGAGAGTCATAGCCAAGGTGATATTGCTCAAAGTAACCGACCTAAAGTTGCCTTTGTCATAGAAGAAGATTGCATTGGTTGCACTAAGTGTATTCAAGCGTGTCCGGTTGATGCCATTATCGGCGCTGCCAAGCAAATGCACACAATAATTATCGATGAGTGTACCGGTTGTGACTTATGTGTTGCTCCATGCCCTGTTGACTGTATAGAAATGCGTGAATTACCCGACACTATACACAATTGGCAGTGGGATTTAGCCAGTATTCCAGTTAAGCAGTTGGATTAGGAGCAATAAGTGGAATCAGTAATTGAGCGTATCACTCGTGGACACTTCTGGGATTTTCATGGTGGAATTCATCCTCCACAGCAAAAGGAAATCACATCAAGTAAACCGATAAAGCAACTGGCTTTACCAAAACAGTTAATCATCCCATTGCAACAGCATATTGGCCGAGAAGGCGATTTACTGGTCTCTGTGGGTGAGAAAGTATTAAAAGGACAAGCACTCACCGCGAGCACTAACCCTATGGTAGTGCCTATTCATGCCCCTACTAGCGGTACGATAACAGGCATTAAACACTCGGTAATTGCTCACCCTTCCGGTTTAAGTCAATTATGTATATTTCTTGATGTTGATGATGAAGATAAATGGCGAGAACGACATGTTTGCTCTGACTTATCAACCCTGACAAATCACCAAATAATAGAAAAGATTGCCGATGCTGGTATCTCAGGTATGGGTGGCGCAGGTTTTCCTACCCATATAAAAGCGAATAGCAAACCAGACATTAATTTTCTTATTATTAATGGCGTAGAGTGTGAGCCTTATATTACTTCTGACGACCTATTAATGATGGAGCATAGTAATGGAATTGTTGACGGCATAAAGATACTCGATAAACTGCTAAACCCTGCCTTTATCCTTATCGCCGTTGAAGATAATAAGCCCAAAGCCATTAAAGCGCTACAAAATGCAACGACGGATATTGAAAAGATAAAAGTTTGCGCAGTTCCAACTAAATACCCTGCCGGTGGAGAAAAGCAGTTAATCCAAATGTTAACTGGACAAGAAGTTGCTAGCGGTACTTTGCCAATAAATAATGGCATCGTCATGCAAAATGTTGCCACTTGTTTTGCAATTAATGAGGCCGTTAGACACGACACCCCACTGATCAAACGTGTGGTAACCGTTACGGGTCAAGCTTTAGCAAAACCGCAAAATGTTTGGGCTTTGTTAGGTACTCCAGTTAACTTCTTACTAGAACAATGCGCCTTACAGCCCAGAGAAAATGTAAAACAACCGGTGATTATGGGCGGTCCTATGATGGGCTTTAGTGTGGCAAGTGATTTAGTCCCGATTATAAAAACCAGTAACTGTATTCTCGCCCCGAGTCAAAAAGAAATGCCGAGTGCATTTGATAACCAAAGCAAAGAAGTTGAATGTATACGCTGTGGTCAGTGTAGCGACGTTTGCCCAAGTCAACTTCTGCCGCAAGAATTACAATGGAGCGCAAAAGCTAAAGATTACCCACAATTGGAAAAACTCAACCTAAGTGATTGTATCGAATGTGGTGCCTGCGCTTATGTTTGCCCTAGTCAAATACCATTAGTACATTATTACCGTATTGCAAAAGCTGAGATTCGCCAACAGCAGCAATTAGATTTGAAAGCTGAAAAAGCGAAAGTGCGTTTTGAAGCACGAAAACTACGCTTAGAAAAAGAAAAGATTGCCCGTCAAGAAAAACACAAAAAAGCGGCTGCGGCTCGCAAAGCAGCAATGAACAAAAGCACACCAGAAGCAACAGGTGCTAAGTCTGCTGTTGCTGCAGCACTTGCTAGGGTTAAAGCGAAAAAAGCCGCTAAAGATGATAGCTCAGACAATAACACCGCTGAACACAATCAAACAGTAAACGAGGCGACAACAAGTGTTGCTGATGATCAAAAATCACAAGTTGCCGCTGCAATTGCCCGCGCTAAAGCGAAGAAAAAACTTAAGAGTGATAAAAGTAACCTAGTAACTCCGGAAAAAAGTACTGAACAAGCAACCACTAGTTCAGCAAAACCTACGACTAACAATGAATCCCCCGCAGATGCCTGTCTCTTATACACATCTGACGCTGCCGACGATCTACTCTGTGTAGAT
>OLII01000728.1_pt1 | contig 12130 bp, 14 predicted proteins | sample 1609481 | NCBI WGS metagenome assembly OLII01 (sample SAMN05416859, study PRJEB24817) | seawater metagenome | isolation source: Sea water | place: Canada:Atlantic | collected 2013-11
GCCAGGATCAATTTGCCTTTGAAGAATACAGCGTGGTAGATGCTGTGATCATGGGGGATGTGGCACTTTGGAAAATAAAACAAGAACGTGACCGTATATATGGGTTACCTGAAATGTCAGAAGAAGAAGGCATGAAGGTGGCAAACCTAGAAGTAGAATTCGCTGAAATGGATGGTTACACGGCCGAAGCACGCGCCGGTGATATTCTTTTAGAAGCGGGCATCGCCGAAGAATTTCACTTTGGTTTAATGAGCCAGGTGAGCCCAGGTTGGAAAGTGCGTGTGTTATTAGCACAAGCTTTGTTTTCTAACCCAGATATTTTGTTACTAGATGAGCCTACCAACAACTTGGATATCCACTCCATTAACTGGTTGGCCGGTGTATTGAATCAACGCAAATGCACCATGATTATTATTTCTCACGATCGCCATTTCTTAAACTCAGTGTGTACTCACATGGCCGATATCGATTACGGCGAGCTGCGTATTTATCCTGGTAATTACGAGTATTTCTTAGAAGCGTCAGCCTTGATTCGCGATCAGCTATTGGGTGAAAACGCTAAGAAGAGCGAAGAAATTGAAGAGCTAAAAGCGTTTGTTGCGCGCTTTGGTGCCAATGCCTCTAAAGCTAAGCAGGCCAGCTCTCGTGCTAAAAAGTTAGATAAAATTACGCTGGATGAAGTGAAACAAACCAGCCGTTTAACGCCGTCTATTAGCATTAAGCAAGATAAAAAATTACACCGCCAAGTGCTTATTCTTGAAGAACTGTCTCATGGCTTTGAAGAAGAAGGTTTGTTGTTTGAAAATGGCAACATGATTCTAGAAGCGGGCGCTAAGCTTGCGGTTATCGGCGCAAACGGTGTGGGCAAGACCACATTTTTACGCTGTATTACTGATGAGCTTAAAGCTGACAAGGGTGATATTAAATGGTCTGAAAATGCGACCATCGGGTACTGCCCTCAAGACAGCACAAAAGATTTTGATTGTGATCTAACCTTGTTTGACTGGATGAGTCAGTGGCGCACCGTTAAGCACAACGACCTTATGGTTCGTGCCATGCTGGGTCGTTTGTTGTTTACCGAAGACGACTTTAACAAAAAAGCCAATGTATGCTCAGGTGGTGAGAAAAACCGCTTGTTGTTTGGCAAGTTAATGATGATGGATTTAAACGTATTGGTCATGGATGAGCCTACCAACCACTTGGACATGGAATCGATTCAGGCGCTGAACAATGCCCTTAAAGATTTTGATGGTACCTTAATCTTTGTAAGCCATGACCGTGAGTTTGTATCGTCTTTGGCCACGCGAGTTGTGGAAATAAAAGACCAAGAAGTGATCGATTTCCAAGGTACTTACGAAGAATACTTAGACAGCCAAAAAACGGCTTCTCAAGTGGCTTAGGCCAATTTAAGAATACCCAAGCTGTAAAATCTAAAAGCCCACTAACACAGTGGGCTTTTTTATGTACAGGATGTACGGTATGCGCGGTGCCATGGATGGCAAGGAGCGTATTTTGACAGGATGTACGGTATGCGCGGTGCCATGGAAAAATAATTGATCCATTCATTATTTTCATTTTCACCATCCTTGGTGGTCATGGCAAGGAGCGTATTTTGACAGGATGTACGGTCAAGTTTCTTGCTGGGCTCTTGCTGCAGCTTCGCTCTTTCGAGCTAGTTCTTTTGTTTATGTTTATGCTTATGTTTCACTTTCAGTATTAATAGCTAAAAGCCTATCGAGTATGGTGCTAAATTCAAGTTACCGGCCTTTTTTACAGATTATTAAAAAAGAAATTTTCTGTGTGTTTTAATTAATGACTTTCCACTATTTAGATTTCCCTAAAGCCGTTTATAGCACTTTTATTCCTGCTGTTAGTTGTACCGTTTGGAAAACACTGTTCGTTTGAATTCTAAAATGAATGTGGCTAATGTTGTGCCACTGTATTTTACGATTTTAAATCAAGGAATGATCATGGCCATTAAACAAGCATTTGATAATAAAAACCTACCGAACATGAGCAGTATTTTTAGTTGGGGGTTAAAACTTTCTGATTTCAACGATGTATTTTTTGTAACGGGCCATACTGATTGTGACCCTAATTTTGTTACCCGCTTTCCCGGCGACCCAGTGGCGCAAACTCAGGTGATTCTGGCACAAATGAAGGACTTAATTGAAGAGGCCGGTTTTAGTGTTCACGATATTGTTCGCACCGATTGGACGTTTGTAAAAGACGTAAACAGTGAACAGTTCACTGGCATTGCGGCTGCTTGGCAGGAATATCTTAAGGACGTTGAGGTGAAGCCTGCAACGGGTACTCTAAGGTATGTAGAGCGCCTAGGTGCACCAGATGTGATGGTGGAATACGAAATGATGTTAGCTAAATAACTTTTTAGCAGATAAAAAATGACCGTGCCAATCCTTGGCGCGGCCTAATGGGACAAAGCGTTTTTAGTGAATTTTTAAAAGTATTGAATGACTCATTTGTATTTCCATTATTAACAACAGATTAAAACTTACTGCTCATTTCTTCAGGTGAATGCCAATTTGAATGGTAGATATCACTGCCTTTTAAATGATAAACATCATCCCCTTGAATCAGCCCGCGACGGGCGCTCCAATCGCTGTCGTATTGGTATTCGTTGCTGTTGCTGCTTGAATTGGTGATCATGGCACCCGCTTCATTCAGTTCATTGTCAGTCACATCAAATAAATATAAACCCGAGTGCTTCCAATGATAATTATCGCCATATACATTGATCGGTAATGCAAAGCGATATTGATCAGTTTGCTGTATACCTGTGTATGCATGGGGCTGGTAACTTAATAAAGTACTTGAGCCACTGTTACCAATAATTTTGTTGCCCAGTTCAGTGGGATTTTGAATATCCCCCACATTAAATAATGATACTTTTACCGCTCGATTATTGCTTTGGCCCACACCTAGCAATAAATCATTACCAATAGGGTGAAGGTAATCACTGAACCCTGGAATCTCTAATTCTCCTGCAATATTAGGCTGGCTAGAGTCGGAAAGGTCGATGACATATAAAGGGTCGGTATTCATAAACGTAACGATGTAAGCTCTATCTTGCATAAAGCGCACACTGTAAATGCGCTCTCCAGGTTTGCCTATGGCAGCGGGAAACTCATCATTGGGCAGTTGGGCCAAAGTTGAAAGCTCTCCATTGTTGTCCGCTAATACCGTTAAGTGGTGAACAGGATTGCGCCAGCTGTCTTCAGTCGTCACCACTGCTAAATTGTCATCGTTTAATTCACCTAAACGATAACGAGGGTTGTTCCAGCCCAGACGCCCTTGCAAAATGACCGAGCCTTGGTAATCGAAGCTTTGAATCTCAAATTTGTGAAGGTGGGTATTGCCTGAGCTCCAATTCCAAACAATGTCAGAGTCACCTTCGTCTTGAGAAAAGTCCCAGAAACTGGTGTTAAATAAATACAAGCTACTTTCAGTCATGTAAATGCCATCTACTTGCCCTGCCATACAACGGCTGCTGAATTCGCCACTGTTAATATCAATACGGGTGATGGTGGCGATGGTGGGGTAGTTGTATTGATATTCAGGTACGTCAGCCAACAAACAATCTTCACCGCTTACTAAGGCTTGTTGTTCACCGTTAATGGCAATCTTAGGTAATAAATCTTCAAGAGCCACATTGTTTAACAAGGCTTCATTTTGGTCTATTTCAGTTTGACTGCTTGGGTAGGCATGAATGTTATCTATGCTTGGGCTAAAACGGGTAATGACGAAAATTTCGTCGCCAATTCGGCGACTTTGTACCACGTAGCCATCAATGCTAATGCGCATGGATTCTTGTGGTTGGGATTTATCACTGACATCTAACATGCGAATGTCAGTTTGGCCGTCTTGCCAGTTTTGGTAACTGCTCCAATTGTTTCCATATTGAGTTTTATTGCCTAGCACGACTAAATCATTGTCATTTAAATAAAGGGCGTTTGGTGTGATGTCTGTTAAATCTAGGGTGGCTAATGTGGCTTGGTCATTCTTTACAATGCGTATTTGTGCTGGGCTTTGTAAGGTGGGCTCAGGGTAGCAAGGCATGATGTCGGCGCTGCTATTATTGCCTTGAAAGGCGGCTTGTTCAGTTGTGTGGACAGTATCATGGCATTGTGTGGTAAGAGCATCGTTATAGTCGTATTCCCACACAGCTTGTTTAAAGACATAAAAGTTTGTGCCGTCGTATTTCCAGATATCGGCTTCATCTACACCAGCCACTTGATTGTTGGTGCCGCTAAACTCTGTACTATCAGATGCGTCGTTTTCAGCGACAGGCTGGCTCGTGGCCTCTTGTGTAATGGAAGCGTCATCTTCCATGGTGGAGTAAGTTGGCTCGGCAGGAATCTGAATGAAGGGTTTAATTAGATAGTTTTTAAATTCAGCCTGATTTTGGGTGTTTTTTAGGCGAACTTGGGCTTGGTTATCAGATTCTGGGGAAGACTTGGTTTCATTGCCTATTTCCATGCAGCCCACTAAACCCACCAGCACTGTGGTGGCACCGAGGGCCAGAACTTGCAATCTAGACCGATAATTATTGTTTGATGTTGTGGTATTCATGAAGCCTCCTTAATACATGCCTTCATGATAGTGGGATTTTTTCCCACGTCAATAGCCTGAGACTCTTTATTTAAAAAGGTTACAATGGCGTTGTTTTAATACGCCTGTGTTCTTAAGCGATAAACAGGGGCAAATCAGGGTGAGAACATTAGCGTTTATTAGGGAAAAGTTGTGTTGCAAGTAATATGTATTGGATTGGCATTAGTTTGGTTGTTGGTGTCACCTGTTCAAGCCAAAGAAACAGTTAAAATGTCGTTGGGGCAATATAGAATTGCCGATTCATCAGGTAGTTATTGGTATACCCCAGTCAGTGCTACGTACAAGAGTAAGCAATATAAGGCTCGCTTAAGTGTGCCTTATATTAGTGACTATCAAGGGCAATCTGGTTTGGGTAACGCCACAGTAAAGCTCTCGTATCTTAGTCAATGGCAATCCCTTTATATTGATTTTCACGCCAAGCAAAAAATCGATACTGCCGAATCTAATCTTACTCTGCCAGTTAAAGATCGAGCCGCCAGCATTGAATTAAGTGGTTATGCATTGGGGGGCGTAGCTTTTTTGGAGTTGGGGCATTGGTGGCGCGAGAATCATGTGGCTTCTCAGGGGGCAGGTGCTCAGCAAATAAATGTTGAGCGAGAAAATAGTTTTTATTATGTATTAGGTGGCGTATACCCAATTAAAAAAGGCTGGATAGCTGGCTTGGTGTTGGATTACAAACCTACTGCATTAGGAAGGTTAGATAGGGCCGCCAGCACGTTATTACAATACAAGATTAACTCTAAACAGAAAGTGAGCGCTACGCTTGGCAAGGGGTTAAGCAGCTCTAGCCCAGATTGGATATCTGGGCTCAATTGGTCGTTTAAATACTAGCAGATTTACCTGCCTGACCTATGGCGCGTCGGGTAGATCATCAGAGTTTGGCAAATCATCTTGTTCGAGCATGTCTATTGCGCTATCTGTAGCATCAAGGGCTTCATCCAAACTATCGCGGTCTAAAATGTCAGGACGCTCAAGTAATTCAGGTCGTTCCATGTCACGAATGCCGGTGCCGCCAATGCCGCCAATAATTTCTTCTTGCTCACCTGTGCCGCCAATGCCGCCAATAATTTCTTCTTGCTCACCTGTGCCTCCTATGCCGCCAGTAATGTCTTCTTGAGCGGCAATCACGAATTGGCTAGGTAAATAACCGCTTACCAAAAGCATTAAACAAATCCCAGTAGATTTAATCATTGTTTAGATCCGTGTAAAAATAACTGCCTAAGCGGAAGCGGTACAATGGAATATCCTTGTTTTTATCTTGCTTCTGAAGGCTTAAGGCCTGTTTGTTTAAATCTTTTAAAACCCCCATGGACTTTTCCTTGGCAACTTTTTTAAGTATTAATACCGATTCTTTACTCAGGGCATTATAAAATACCGCTCGTTCAAACGTCTTAGTGCGATTAACTAGGTTACCTGTGCTTGCCGCCATGTGGTCACTTAGGTTTTCAGCAAAGAAAAATAATTGATCTTCACTTAGCTGGTTGTCTTGCAGAGTGTCTAGATTGAGGGTTAACAAACCATCATCTGATTGGCTTATCCATCCCATCTCTAACCAGTTTTCCATAATGCTGGTGGCACGTATATTTTGTCGACTGTATTGGTTAGCTAGAGTTTCAAAACTGTCTTTTCCGGTCATCATAATAGGCTGAGGATGACTATTTTTGGCAAAAGGCTCTTCGCTCATCCAAGTGGCCAGCATGAGGCTACTAATAGACAAGCGCTCGGACGCTTGGTGCTCTTCGTTTAAATCCCTTAAGCGTTTTACATCTTTACGGTGTACACCTGTTAGCAGGTTAATGCGGCTGTCGGTGGGGGCTTTCCCTTCAATGGCAAAGTCTTTTTCTGCAACTTCCACATAAGCAGATTTAATTACCTCAACCAATGTGGCAAGGGTAATTTGCTTCTTGATTAAAAAGCGTACAAGAGGTTTAAGCATGTGCTTAATGGCTGATTTAAGCAGCTGATTTTGTTTTTCATTGGTATCCATAACAGCAGTGTAACTTATTGTGGGAAAAAATCACATTTTATAGAGTTTGAAAATTAAAAAAACATTTAGGGTAAAATGAGTGGCTGAGGATAGCCTTATTGGCTGGCTTGGGTAGAATCCCGTTTAATGATCATGCGGAATACAAAATGCCAGAATTACTTTTAAAGCTAAAGCAGGTGCCCGAGGATGAGCATGAAGAAATTCTTGCCTTATTAGAAGAGCATAATGTGGACTATTATGAAACCACTGCGGGTTTCTGGGGGATTGGTCTGCAAGGGTTGTGGTTGCGAGATACGCAACGATTAGCAGAGGTAAAAAATCTTTTACATGAGTACCAGCTAGCTAGGCAGGTCCGTGTAAGGGAAGAGTATCAAAAAGCTTGTGAAGAAGGGCGTCAGCGTACGCTTTGGTCGACCTTTTCGCAGCAGCCATTAATGTTTGTTTTATACTTGTTGCTGGTGGTTGGGTTAATTGCTATTACCGTGAGCCCATTTCTAGCCTTAACGTGATGCTTTTTTAGTCAATAAATAAATCATTTATGGGGAGCTTGCCATGAACCAACACGAAAAAATTAATTATTTAGAACTCCCAGCCAAGGACATGGTGGCGACCAAACATTTTTTTAATTCTGTGTTTGGGTGGGAGTTTACCGATTATGGCCCAGCCTATAGTGCATTTTCCCATGCCGGCATTAACGGAGGTTTTTTTGTGTCTAGGCTTCACTCCACCACGCATAATGGTGCTGCATTGGTTGTGTTTTACAGTGAAGATATAAATCAAACGTTAAACAAAATTAGCAAAGCGGGTGGGGTAATTGTAAAAGATGTGTTTAGTTTTCCTGGTGGTTGTCGGTTTCATTTTACCGACCCCAATGGAAATGAATTTGCTGTGTGGTCAGAGGCATCTGTGCCCAGTTAGTCCCTTACTGGCTATTATTTTTTAACAGATAGGCTGTCTTTGTGGCGTTTAATTTGGGTGCCCGTTAGTGAGCCTTCTTTCATAATGTTCATCCAAGTTGTGTGTTGTTTCCAAATTGGCTCGCTAATTTGTTTTTCAGCAATTGCCTTAGGTGATTTTTTCATGTTCTAACACCTTTGTATTTAATGTGATTAACCTAGCTTGCCGTCTTTACATGGAGGCAACAAACGTTTTACGAGGTGATGCAAGTGCTGGCATAAAAACCCTTTAAGGCCCAAGCTCAGGGATTGCCTCTGAAACTGTAGCCTTAACATTACGCTGACTAACCTGGCTTTCCATCTTTACGAGGAGACAATAAGCGTTTGGTGTAGTGACATAAGAACCCTCCAAACCCTAAAGCCCAAAGAGCGGCGCTAGCGCTGTAGCCCGATATACCAAAAGCTTGAATATCTGTTGCAAAAAACCGTAGAACACTTGCCAAGCTAATTAAAATAAAAGCTAAAGGCATCCACTTTAAGCCACGTATGGGCTCGCCAATGTGTCCTAAGCTAACTCGGCTAATTATGCTTAAAATCATTCCCCCAAGACCGCCCACTGTAATGAGGTGTAGCCACTCTGAGCGCTGTAACGCTAAGGCTAGTAACCCAAGTATTATCCAAATGGATGCAGCAAAGAGTGACCAAAGCATGGGTTCTTTTATGGCTTCTTTTCTCCAAAACATAGCCAACCGAATGCTGTGTAGTGCAGTGGCACTATATGCAGTAATGGCCAAAGAAATGGGTTCGCCAATCACGCTTAACGGGATTAAGCTCCAGCTACACATCATGGCCATGGGCGTGAGCCAGGCAGGTAAGTCACGTTTGGGGATTTTTAATTTAGCCTGCACAAAAAATGGCAATACGCGCCCACCTACCCAAAACACTAAATTTGCCATGATAAGTACCATCATCGTATGCAGCTGAGAAATAAGTGCAGGGTTAACACTCAGCAGTACGTGATAAATAATTTGCAGCACCCCAAGCGCTATTAAAACCCCCACAAAAGGCCAGTTATGTTTTTGCCCTGAGTTTAATAAAGGTTTAGCAAGCCAGTAGGCGCTGTAAAATGGAAAAGCACTGTCTACTAAAGCCATTAGCCAAACTGGACTGTCACTGAATAACCACAGCAATCTCGATAACCCCCATAAAAGAATCATGAGCTTTAACGCAGGACCTTGTGCGCTGGGGTTGCCTGTCCAATTCTTAACGGCGGTTAATAAAAAGCCAACTACAATGGCCACAGTGAAGCCAAATAGCATTTCATGGGCATGCCAATAAAAACTGCCGCCATAAGTGTTTAATTGGGTAATCCCTGCTAATTGCAAGCTCCATGCAATGACGAGCGCACAAGAAAATAACGAGCCCAAAAGAAACAGGGGTCTGAATGGGCTTTGCCAAATCGGGTGGGTGAGAGGTTTAGCTGGTGCGCTATTATTTACTAAATTGATGTTGGAATTTAAATCAGCCATTGGCCAACGCCTTATTTATTTGATTGTTACTAATGAGTTTGAAAACATATCCCAACTTGATACACAGAGGGAAAATAAAAAAACCAATGTGGCAAGCCACTTGAGCGCCAAGAGGAAGAGTATCCTCCTTAATAAAAGCGCCTACAAAACAAAGGCTACTGACGCTCAGGCCTATGACCATCATATAGATACCAGTCTGGCCAATTTTGTTTGAAGTCATGTTTTGGTCTCGTTACTTTTTAAAATTACGCATATGCCTTTTCTATTAGATATATCAAGACTCGTGCCAATGGTTTAACCATTGATTTTACTGGGCTGGGGATCTATAAATGTCATATTGACTAAATAAAATTAGTGTCTATTTGACAGTAAGAGTATCAAATGGACACTATGTTTGAGGGGAGGCTTTATGGATAAAAAGCTTTGGGCAGATTTAATACGCCCTGCTGGATTAAAAGAAAAGTGCGACCTGCTGCTTGGTGCCATGCTGAGTGAATTACCAGTAGACGCCCTTTGCATTATGCGATTGGAAGGCGATTGCTTGGTGCCAGTGAGTGCCTTGGGGTTGAGTAAGGATGCCTTTGGGCGGCGCTTTGATTTGATTCACCAGCCACGCCTGCAAGCCATTATGGCCATGGATGTACCTGTTCATTTTGCCCATGATGCTGATTTGCGAGATCCTTTTGATGGTCTGATTCCCAATCATAAGGGTAAATTGGATGTTCATGATTGCATGGGAGTTCGGCTTGATCTTAATGGCAAGCCCTGGGGGTTAATTACTCTGGATGCTTTGCAAGCCGGCTCTTTTCCCGTGGCCATAGAGAGTGAAGTTAAGCGATGGGTAGAAGTTACAAATGCCATTATTGAGCAAAATAATTTAATAAAAAAATCCCCTGCAGCTCATTATCTATTAAGTGCTCAGCCGCTTCAGGAAGGTCCTTTATCTATGATTGGTGAGAGCCCAAAAATGCAGGCATTGCAAAGCGCCATATCGGTGGTGGCTGGGTCGGATTTAACTGTCTTAATTCAAGGGGAAACAGGCACTGGCAAAGAGTTGGTAGCCAAGGGTATTCATGACCAATCAAAACGCTATGCTCAGGCTTATGTTTTTGTAAACTGTGCAGCCTTGCCAGAGCAGTTAGCAGAAAGTGAATTATTTGGTCATGTGAAAGGGGCGTTTACTGGCGCTGTAAATGAGCGCAAAGGAAAATTTGAATTGGCTCATGGCGGCACGTTATTTCTTGATGAGGTGGGAGAGTTGCCTTTATTGATCCAAGCAAAAATACTGCGGGCCATTCAAAGTGGGGATATCCAGCGAGTGGGCAGTGATGAATTTCACCATGTTGATGTTCGAATCGTGGCGGCTACCAATCGCAATCTGGCCAGTATGGTGGCTGAGCAAGCATTTCGTGCAGACCTGTACCATCGGCTGAGCGTGTACCCCATTCATGTGCCTATGTTGAAAGAGCGTGAGCAGGATATTTTATTGTTGGCGGGCTATTTTATTGAGAAGAGTCGTGCGCAATTGGGGTTGCGTGGGTTGCGGTTGTCGGGAGGTGCGGAGTCGGTATTAATGCAATACGCATGGCCTGGCAATGTACGTGAGCTTGAGCACACTATTTCTCGTGCGGCGTTAAAAGCACTCGCTTTGCACCCAGGCCAAAGCATTGTGACGCTTAACTCTGATGATTTAGATTTAATGATTATTCAATCATCAAGTGATGACTCCTTGCCTACCAATAAAGTTAAACAGCAGGGGCAAGTGTTTTTGAATCAAGCGGTAAAGGAATTGCAAATAAACATGATTAAGCACGCAAGAGAAGTGCACCAGGGTAATTGGTCGGTGGCGGCGAAAAGTTTAGGGCTAGACTCTGGAAATTTGCATCGCTTGGCCAAGCGCTTAGGGATGAAGTAATTAAATATTGATAAACCCCCAGCTCTGCTGGGGTGACTCGCATAGGTTTAACCGTGGCAACGGTAGGTGTAATTTCTTTTCTCGACCAAAAGTAAAGAAGATACCACCTATGCGAGATTATAAGAGTTTGTCTCATACCCGTTGGGATTGTAAATATCATATTGTATTTATCCCGAAGAAAAGGCAGAAATTGATCTATGGCGCGATAAGAAAACACTTAGGAGCGACATTTCATGAGTTGGCCCAACGAAAAGGGGCAGTAATAGAGGAAGGGCATTTGATGAAAGATCATGTTCACATATGTTTGAGTGTGCCTCCGAAGTACTCAGTTTTAAATGTGGTGGGTTATTTGAAAGGAAAGAGCGCGATATCTATAGCCAAGAATTTTCGAGGAAAGCAGCGAAATTTCACAGGAGAAAATTTTTGGGCTCGAGGTTATTTTGTTTCAACGGTAGGTTTAGATGAAGAGATGGTTCTTGAGTATATTAGGAATCAAGAAAAAGAAGATGGTAATCGAGATCAACTCAGGTTCGGGATATAGCGCCTCGGGCGCTTACTTCAGCCCTTCGAGGGCGTCATCAAATAAGCCCCCGGCTCTGCCGGCGGTAATTTAACTTTTAGTTCAGGTGTGTTGCATTTGAGCGGGCTGTTTATTGTTTAGAGTGGGGGATCGATATTGTATTGTTAAGCCTGTTACCAGGCTTCAGTAATGACTGTACTTCTCTGTATTTGTCAGTCTAACTAATGCAACATTAGTGCATCGTTACTCGTTACCATTTGGCGAAGTGATCTTCGCAAAACCCCATAGCGCCATTAATTTCAATGCTATTGCCACTTTTATCTCTAACCTGACCATAAAAACGCCCAAATAACTGAGTGAAGTTTGATGCCATGAATCCTGCGTTCACTTTTTCTTTGCGTTCCCCTTCCGGCTCAAAACGCAAATCGATGTGGCCGTCGCTACTGGTGACATGCCAAGTGTGCATTCGGTTTTTTCGCTCAAAAATAAACTCTGCTCGGTCTAATTTTATTAGCTCGTTATTGATCCATAGGCCGTTTTCAGTGTGGCTGGTTTCATTGACACCCGCCGCTAGGTTTAATCCAACTTTAGTGCCGTCACTGGTTTTATGGCTCAAGCTTGCCCAGTTCCAAAATGTTTCGCGGCGCATGTAGC
>OLII01000729.1_pt1 | contig 12108 bp, 8 predicted proteins | sample 1609481 | NCBI WGS metagenome assembly OLII01 (sample SAMN05416859, study PRJEB24817) | seawater metagenome | isolation source: Sea water | place: Canada:Atlantic | collected 2013-11
CCGTTATTTCCATGACCAAGGCTTTCTCTAAAGAATGTGCGCAAATGGGCATTCGCGTCAATGCCTTATTACCCGGGGCCACTGATACTAAATTTGCCGCTACCTTGGTAAAAAATCCAGCCATTCTTAAAAAAGCCTTAGAGCACATTCCCATGAACCGAGTAGCTGATCCTGATGAAATGGCCGGCACGGTTTTATATTTAGCCAGCGATGCGTCAAGTTACACCACAGGTGCTGCCATTAATGTCGATGGCGGCTTTTTAATAGGGTAATAAACTAAGTGTGTAAAAGGTAATTCAATATCTTTTGCACACTTTTTTTTCAAAGCCGCTTTATTCTTTTCTCTTAATTTTATAGCTTGAGTATTGCTTTATATTTTTGTTTGTCCCATCTATACAGGTGGGGGATGAGTGAGAGGCAGTCAATTAACGGGTTTATTTAGGATGTTGTATGAGTGATAAATTATTAGTCGAAGTTCAAGAACATATTCTAACCATCACATTTAATCGCCCTGATAAACTGAATGCGCTGGACCCTGAGAGTTATTACTTATTGGCACAAGCTCTTTATCGATTACAACACGATGATGAATTACGAGTGGCGGTGATCAGAGCCAAGGGTAAACACTTTACAGCCGGATTAGAGCTTGATAAATGGGTGCCTATTTTTGCCAGCGGTGCGGCACCAGAATTACCACCTGAGCACATTGATCCTTATGGCATTCAAGGTGAGACTCTCACTAAGCCGGTGATCATGGCTGTGCAAGGCCTGTGTTATACCTCTGGCTTGGAGCTGTTATTAAACACGGATATTCGTATTGCCACCGAAAATGCCCGCTTTGCCCAGCTAGAAGTGGGCCGTGGTATCTACCCTTGTGGTGGCGGCACGGTGCGTTTACCACAAGAAATAGGTTGGAGTAATGCGCAGCGTTATTTGCTAACAGGCGATGAATTCACCGCACCTCAAGCTTTACAGTGGGGCATGCTTCAAGAAATTGTTGAGCTAGATAAATTACATGAGCGTGCCCATGAAATTGCTCAAAAAATTGCAAAAGCAGCACCGTTAGGGGTAAAAGCTGGGTTAGCCTCTTCTAAAAAATCAAGAATGCATGGTCAAGATGCGGCCCTTCAATCGGTATTTGATGAGATGCCTGCCATTATGAAAAGTGATGATGCCAAAGAAGGTATTCAATCTTTTCTAGAAAGGCGGGATGCGGTATTTACAGGAAAATAAAAGGCTAATAAAAGAATTTTTTGCACAGACTGAATAGGGCGTAAGCCCTATTTTTTAAACCCTATTGAATAATTTCTACTCCTTTCCAAAAAGCCACATGGTCTAATATTTGTTTAGCTTTTTCCTTCGGTTCTGGGTAAAACCAGGCAGCAGCTTCATTTACCTCTCCATTAACGATAAGGTCGTAATAATTAGCCGTTCCTTTCCATGGACAAAAAGAGGTGTTGTTACTGATATTAATTAAATTAAGGTTAAGGCTATTAATGGGGAAATAATGGTTACCTTCTACCATTACCGTGTCATTTGATTGAGCAATGACGCAGTCTTTCCAAATGGCTTTCATAAAAATTCCTTTCTTTATTATTGATTTTCTTCACTTCCAAATTGGTTACATTAAGCATAGTCAAAAAAAATATTATTCCCAGCCAAAATTCATCTATATTTTAAGGACTTAGCCAATTTATCAAGGTCTTTAAATCGATGGTGTTGATTAAGAGAAATTTCAAAGTCTAATACTTTTATTGGTCTTAAAATGTTTTTTACTGTAGTTTCTGTTGGGTTATTTTTTGAACATATTTTGATTGAGTATTCTTTTGAGCTGGTTTAAATGAAACCCTTCAAATTAAATGCCCTAGGCTAGATTAATAGACTGAAAAAATTGTCGTGCGTTTTCAAGTATTGAAAAATCATCAATAAAAGGAAGGTTTATGAAAGCAAGTGAATTAATGGTGAAGTGCTTAGAGACTGAAGGGGTTGAATACATCTTTGGTGTGCCCGGTGAAGAAAATGCCGACTTCATGATGTCTTTACAAGACTCAACTAAAATCACTTTTATTCTTACCCGCCACGAGCAAGGCGCGGCTTTCATGGCAGAAATTTACGGGCGCTTAACTGGCAACCCTGCGGGGTGCCTTGGCACATTGGGGCCAGGGGCTACGAATTTAATTACCGGTGTTGCCGATTCCAATATGGATAGAGCGCCAATGTTGGTACTTACCGGCCAAGGGGCATCTACTCGCTTGCATAAAGAATCCCATCAGGTCATGGATGTGGTGCGCATGTTTGAACCTGTGACCAAGTGGGCCACGACTATTTTACACCCAGATAATATTCCTGAAGTTATCCGTAAAGCCGTGCGGGTGGCCCGCACTGAAAAACCCGGTGCGGTATTGATAGAACTACCAGAAGATATCGCTAAACTCCCCACCACTATTGGGCCCATTGAACCAAGACGGTATCGCAGGCCTGTGGCCGATGACATGATCGTCGATCAAGTGTTTGAAACCATTAGAAATGCTAAAAACCCAATTATATTGGCCGGTAATGGTTGTATTCGTAAACGAGCCAGTAAGCAGTTGCGAAAATTTTGCGACAAAACTGGCATAGGCGTTATCAGTACCTTCATGGCCAAAGGTTGCGTAGATATGGATGCCGACTATTGCTTATATACCATTGGGCTGGGTTCAAAAGATTATGTGGCCTGTGCCATTGATGCCGCTGATGTGGTGATTACCTTGGGCTATGACATGGTTGAATACCATCCCAAGCTTTGGAATCACAATGATGATAAAACCATTATTCACGCCGATTTTTTACCTACCGAAATTGATATTCATTACCATCCCGACTTTGAAATAGTGGGTGATTTAGCCCATACATTATGGATGTTAAATGAGCGTTACGACATTCATGGAGGCTTGCCCTTCAACTTAAAGCAACAGGCTGCCACCCGTCGTCAAATGCAACAGGAATTCAGTGAGCACGATAATGATGATACTAAAGGGCTTATTCGTCCGCAGAAAATATTGTCTGATGCCCGAGCCGTGATGAAGCCAGACAGTATTTTATTATCTGATGTGGGTGCCCATAAAATGTGGATAGCCCGGCACTACCAATGCCATGAGCCAAACACTTGCCTTATTCCAAATGGATTTTGTTCCATGGGATTTGCTTTACCTGGTGCCATTGCCGCCAGTTTAGTATTTCCAAATAAACAAGTGATGGCCATATGTGGTGACGCGGGTTTTCTTATGAATGTCCAAGAAATGGAAACTGCCAAGCGCCTCAATAGCAATATCGTGGTAATGGTATGGGAAGATCATGCCTATGGGTTAATTGCTTGGAAACAACAAAATGAGTTTGGCAAACATACCGATTTATCTTTTGGTAATCCAGATTGGTTGCAACTGGCAGAAAGTTTTGGGTGGAGCAGTATGAAAATTGAAAACAGTGTCGATGGAAAAAATATGTTACAAAAAGCGCTGGATACACCGGGCCCTACATTGGTGGTGATACCCATAGATTATCGAGAAAATGCCATTCTCACTGAAAAACTAGGGGAGGTTGTCTGCCCCATATAGCTCTTTTGTAAGTTTAAAGCTGTTATTTATGCTCACTATAAATAACAGCTTTAAATCTATTTTTAATGCGTTTGCTTTTCTATTCTCAAAATACAGTAGCTAAATATATTTTTCTTATATCCCCAAGCAAGAAATTTAGCTACGCCTTTGTATTTTAACCAACTGCTGTTTTTGGGTAAGTGTGGGCTATCTTTTACGCTGGGTATGTAGGTTTTTAACCAACTGCCAAAAGGTAATAATACTTGCTTACTAATATCCTTATGGCGAGTGATGGTTAATCCTGAATCTGCCAGCTGCTGTTGGTATTGATCGAAGGTTTTGACGTTCTCATAAGGAATGTGCGACAAACCACAAATGCTTTTTAATAGAAATTTATGCCAAATTGGTAAGTGCTCTTTAATTAATAAAAGGTCACTTACCACCAGCACACCTTCATCTACTAGGTGTTGTTCGCACAAAGAAAAATACTGAGTCTTATGGCTAAAGTGATAAATACAATCTAAGGCAATGATGCGCTGAAAATCATTGTCTAGTGTTTGCCATGATGCCTCTTGGCAACAATCTGCTACATTAATTTCACAAATTACATTTTCATTGAAAGGGATATTGGTTATTTTGGCTTTGGCAAACTGAGTTTGACTGTGAGATAAATTTAGACCGTAAAGGGTTTGTACATTAAATTCCTGTATCCACAGTAATAGTTGGTCGCCACAGCCAAAGCCCGTGTCGAGTAATTTATGTGTGCTATTAATATCGCCCATAAAAGCAACTTCTCGGGCCAACTGTTCACAGGCTTGTGAATAGCCTGTGCTGACTTCTGCTAACTGAGCACCACCAGTGTCTGGCCAGTAACCTAAATTTCCCCAACTGCTTACTATAGTTTGCGTTGCGGGGTTAATATTAAGTTGTAACTCAGCCAAATCATGAAATTCACCTTGGGCCATATTAATAGGCCATTTCGGCATCGTTAAGGGACTCGATTTGTTTGTCAGTGTTCGCTTCCCATGGAATAGTGCAGCCCATTTGTTTGGCAATGGTGATAGAAGAGGCCACTGCCGCATCTAATAAAGGGATCTTATTCACCATATAAGAGCCACATATTTTAATAGATGAGTGTTTATTCAGTTCAATCAGCTGTGCCACCGATTGACGGCTATGTAACGTGACTAATGGGCGGGTAAAATGGGCGCGGCTTAGCACCTGGCTTTCTTGGGGGGCTTTAATGGGATTCCAAGTTTGATATATAGGCGCCTGTTGTTGATAGCTTGAAAATGCCTTGGTTAAGTCCACTGAAGTGGAAGGGCGATTTTTTGTTTTATCAATAATGTAACTTACAGGCGATGCTTTTTGCGCATGATATACCTGCTTATTGTCTGTATGTAGTACCATACTTGACGATTGTACGGGAATATCAGCTAATAATTTTGCTTGAGAGGTTAGGGAGTTTTTTGAAAGAATGCTGTGGGCCACATTAGCCTGAGTGGCCACGATCACGTAGTCAAATTCTTGCTCAGAGATACTATTGGTTTGGCTGTTTTTTGAAGTAACTTTAATGGTGCTATTTTCTGTGGTTTTTTCTTCAACCTTTTGTACTTGCTCAAAGCACCTTACTTGATAGCCTTGGGTTAATCTTGGCACAATGTCATCTACCCCCAGTTTTGCGCGAACAATGCCTTCATCCATGATGCCACAAGTGAGGTATTCCAGGATCAAGTCACAAGGATAGTTTAAAATATCTTGGTAATCACAAGTACAGGTAACGGCTAAGGCAGGCAGTAAAACGTCATCGATATAATGCCTGTTGAATTTTTTGCTATGGACATAATCCCCAAACGTTATATTTCCTAATGTTGATAAATCTTGTGAGTCGATTTTAAGTTGTTTGAAAAATTGAAAATGCCCCAACGTTATCCGTAACCCTTTTAAGGTTAAGGTGTTTTTATTAGGAAGGCTGAATTTTTTATTAAATAGTTTGGGGTTGTGATATTGAAAAAATGCTTTTGGGCGCTTTTCTTTTTGTGTTCTTGGGTATTGATAAACAGCGCTGTGGTCACTGCTTTCCATTTCTACCCCAAGGTGTTTGTAAAGGGAGAATAATTCAGGGTAATAGCCTTTGGTGAAAATCCGTAATGGAATGTCTATACGGCTATGTTGTCCGTTGCTATGGTAATCGCTGGTGTATACCCCCATGCCAGGGCTTGCATGGGATTCAAATAACGTCACTTGATATTTCTGCTTTAATAACCAGGCCGCGCTTAAGCCCGCTAAACCAGCGCCTATTACAGCAACACGTGAACCATTGGCTGGTGCGGTATTTGATAGGGTAAAAGCCATGGACATACAACACTCTGTGAACATTAAAACCAGGTTGCCATCATAGGGAATTATGCGGGGTAGGACAAATCCATCTGCTTAAAAAATACCTGCAATTATAGTGGGTTACAGGCTGTAAATGCCCCTTAGTTGTCATAAAATGACATAGACAATAAAAACGAAATACAATTTGCATAACTCAATAATTTTTTAAATATTGTTGTTCTTTATAGCATTTCAACCTGGCCGTAATTCCCTTCTAGAGCGTTGTGTGGTTGAACTTCACCCTTTGTGCACTATCTTATAATGAGACTTTCATGATGGGTAACGGCGTATGCGGGTTAATATCGTATTACAAGCCATATTGTTGCTGCTTTTTAGTCTAAAACTGCAAGCTGATCAGCTTAGTGATATTGAGTTCATTACCGAAAATTTTCCTCCTTATAACTTTCAAGAGCAAGGTGTGGCAAAGGGCATTGTAGTAGAGGTATTACTGCAGGCTGCTAATGAAGCAGGGCACCAGATTGATCGAAAAGACATTTATTTTAAGCCTTGGGCTCGAGGCTATAATCGTGCTTTACAAGGGCCCATGGTGATGTTGTTTGCCATGGCACGAACACCTAAGCGGGAAGATCAATTTCAATGGGTGGGGCCTATATTACAAACTCGAGTTGTCCTATTAGCAAAGAAATCAAGTCATATCAGTATTAATAATGCACAAGATTTATCTGAATACTCCATAGGTGTGGTGCGAGATGATGCGGGCGAGCAACTAGTTAGAGCATTACTGCTAAATAAATTGCCTAATAAAGTGTTACAGCAATCTGCTAAACCTCAAGATTTAATAAAGAAGCTAGCCTATGAGCGTATTGACTTGCTGGCTTATGAAGAAACGGTCAGCAGAGACATCATTAAAATGCTTGGCTTTGTTAATTCTGAATATCAAGTGGTTTATGTTTTAAAAAAAACCACCTCTTACTTTGCGTTTAGCAAAGATGTGCCTAAAAACCTAGTGAATGATTTACAAACTGGCCTTGATCGACTCAAGTTAAAAAACGAAGGCAAGCACTATAAAGCCCTTTTAAAAGGGTTTTAGACGAGTACAAAACATTGTAATTGTGGTCATAGCCACTATCTTTTAAGTACTTTCTTGTATGGACCTTTCATTATGAAATCAATTCAGTTTCTTATGATGGCTGGATTATTCTTTTTAGGAATAAACAGTGAAGCAGCCACTTTAAATGATATTGAGTTTATCACCGAATCCTACCCTCCTTATAATTTTGAACAAGACGGCGTAGTAAAAGGCATTACTGTGGAGATTTTACTGGAAACCAGTAAAGAAGCGGGCCAACCGTTAAAACGCAGTCAATTAAAACTACGCCCTTGGGCTAGGGGATACCGCCAAGCCTTAAGCGGCCCCATGGTGATGCTGTTTTCAATGTCTCGCACCAAAGAGCGTGAGGATAAGTTTCAATGGGTGGGTCCAATTTTAAAAAATAGAGTGGCGGTATTGGCTAAGAAATCCAGTGGTATAAAAATAACCAGTAGTGATGATTTGCAAAAATACAGTATAGGAGCGGTACTGGATGATGTGGGTGAGCAAATACTGAAGTCGCTAGGCAATAGCAGTAATATTCAAACCTCAGCGAAACCTGCTGCTGTGGCTAAGAAATTAAACTCCGGACGCATCCAGCTATGGGCTTATGACGAGACAGTGGCAAAAAGTATTATGAGCTCAGCAGGATTAAACAGCGCTGAATTTGAGGCCGTGTTTACATTAAAAGAAACCGCTTCTTTTTATGCCCTCAGCAAGGATGTGCCTCGGCCATTGGTTGAGTTACTACAGTCGGGCTTGGATAGCTTGAAGAAGCGTAATGGTGGCGCTGATTATGATGCCTTAGTGAATGGTCATTAAGCCTAATAATGTAGAACAGAAACTTAAAGCGCCCGAGGGCGTTTTTTTATGGCTAAGATATTTCAGTGGCAAAGATCGAGGGAGTTTAGAGAGAACACAACAGCGGATATAATGAAAAACGCTGCAAAATTATGTTAAATTGCCCAGCTCAGTGTAGCCTCCCATATACGGCGTTTAATGAAATTTTTACATACCTCTGACTGGCACATTGGCCGTCAACTGCATAATCAATCTCTTTTGGAAGATCAAAAGCACGTGTTGCTGCAGCTGGTGGCTTATGCTCGTCAACAACAAGTAGATGCAGTGATTGTGGCGGGTGATATTTATGATCGCTCAGTGCCCCCCAGTGATGCTGTGGCTCTACTAAGTGAAGTATTAAATGAACTGGTCATGGTATTGAATATTCCAGTTGTCATGATTGCAGGAAACCATGACGGCCACCAGCGCTTAGCCTTTGCTGCTCAACAAATGACCACCAGTGGTTTGCATATTATTGGGCCGTTAACCCAAGAGGTACAAGCCATTACTCTTAAAGGCAAAAATGGTGATGCGGTTTTTTATGCCATTCCTTACTGCGATCCTACCACGGTAAGAGTGATACACGATTGCGAAGCGAGCACTCATCAGCAGGCTATGGAAGTATTGCTCAAGCAAGTTCACCAGCATGACAGCCAAGGGCTTGCCAAAGTCGTCATTAGCCACTGCTTTATTGATGGGGCATCAGAAAGTGATTCAGAGCGTCCATTAAGTATGGGTGGGGCCGATCGAATCTCAGCAGATATATTTACACCGTTTAATTATGTGGCCTTAGGGCATCTGCATGGGCCTCAATTTAAAGGGGCGCCACATGTGCGTTACAGTGGCTCGCTTTTAAAATATTCTTTTAGTGAACAGCATCAAAAAAAATCCGTCACCCTAGTATCGCTTGATGAAAAAGGCCAAGCCAACACAGAGTTGTTGCCATTAATACCGTTACGGGATGTACGTATTGTGGAAGGCTATTTAGAAGATTTGTTAAGCCTTGGGGAGCTGGATGCCCACCATGAAGATTACCTTTCCATAAGGCTACTCGATACCCATGCCATATTAGATGCTATGGGGAAATTACGCCGAGTTTACCCTAATGTGCTGCATTTAGAGCGCACCGGCTTAATGAAACAAACTCAAAACCCAGTACTGCTTCGTGATCATGTTAAAAAAGCAGAGCAAGATATGTTCAAAGACTTTTTTAATCAGGTTTCAGGTGAAGCGCTAAGTGATGAGCAGTCATCTGTTTTGCAAACCACCATTGAAAATTTACACAAAGAGGAAAGCTAAACATGCGTCCATTAAAATTAAGCATGTCAGCTTTTGGTCCTTTTGTGGGCACTCAACTGATTGATTTTACAAGCCTAGGGGATAACCCGCTTTTTTTGCTAAATGGCCCCACAGGGGCTGGTAAAACCACCATTCTAGACGCCATTTGTTTTGCATTGTATGGCAAAACCACAGGAGATGAGCGTGAAGGAGGGCAAATGCGTTGTGACATGAGCGATGATCAATTGCTCACCGAAGTGACCTTTGATTTCTCTTTAGCCGAAAACCATTACCAAATTCGCCGTGTGCCAGAACAGCCCAGAATTAAAAAAAGTGGGGAAGGCTTTACCATTCAAAAACCTGAGGCACAGCTTTATAAGATAGAAAGCGATGGCACTCAAAGTATTCTTGTATCCAGTAAAGTATCTAATGCCAATGAGTACATTGAGCAATTAACGGGTTTAGACGCCGATCAATTCAGGCAAGTAATGGTATTGCCTCAGGGGAAATTTCGCCAACTATTAATGGCCGACTCAAAAGAACGTGAGAAAATTTTCAGCCAGTTATTTCAAACCCATATCTATCGAAAAATTGAAGACAAATTAAAGCAACAAGCACTGGCCATAAAAGCCAGTGTAAAAGAACATGGAAATCGCATTGAAGGGGTTTTACACAATGCACAAGTAGCGTCCATTGAGGTATTAGAGGCTGAATTAATCTCTTTAGAGGCCCCTTTAAATAAAGCCACAATAGACAAAGCCCATGCCCATGAGCAATTTATTTTAATGAGCCAGAAGTTTAAAGATGGCCAAGGGGTATTAGAAAGCTTTAAAGAACTGAATAAATTAAAAGAAAATGACGCGCAGTTAAATGTGCAAACCAAACAGATAGCTCTGCACAAAGACGCTTTATTAATGAGTGATAAAAGCTCTAAAGTCTTGCCTTTTCTAACGGCGTTGAAAGAAAGAACTGAACAGGCAACACAGGCTAAACATCAAGCAGAACTTGCACAAGTTGCGGAAAATAACGGTCAGGCAGCCCTTAATCATGCTCGTGAACAAAACCTGACACTTAATAGTTTAGAAGAAGCGCTTTTACAAGACCAAAATCAGTTACAACAATGTAATGCTCTGCGCCCCCAATTTGAGCAATTGGCCAAGCTTCAATTGGCATTGGCCAGTCAAGAGCAGGAAGTGAAAAAATCGTCTTTACAAGAAGCGGACTTAATTAAAGAACAAGAAAAATTAATCGCTGGGCAGGCTGATATTGAACCTCAAATTTTGCTGTTGCAAAGCCAAAGTGAGAAGCGATTGCCAATCCAACAAGAATTGGCTCGTTTAGAGGGTGTTTTGAATATTTATCAGCAGTGGAGCAATGCCACGGCGCAGCTGAAAAATACCACTAAGTTATTGACAGAGGCTGAGATTAAAGGAAAAAAATTAAAAAAATCATTTGATGATCTTAAAATTAAAAGCCAAGAAGCCCAAATGATTTGGCATCAAGGGCAGGCGGCGTTGTTGGCGCAACAGCTGTCACATGGTGTTCCATGTTTAGTGTGTGGCAGTGATCAGCACCCTAACCCTGCTCAGTCTTTACAAGTCATTCCTAGTCAACAAGAGGTGCTGGCTCTTCAAGATAAAGAAAGAGATGCTTACGGTTTAGTCAAGCAGGCTCGAGAATATTACAAAGGTCTCAGTCAAAATAATAAAGAGCAATTAAGTCTCTGTGAAGAGCTTAGGGTCTCTTTAGGAGATCAAGCACTGTTGAGTTTGGATGCCCTGAAATTGCAATTTAAAAATACCCAGCACACATTAAATGAAGCGAATCTTGCCCATACAAAACTGCAAGGATTACGTGATGGGTTACAGAGCACTGGGCAGAAGCAACAGCAGGTGCAAACGCAATTACAAACTCTGCAAACGCAATTGTTGGCATCTAAGCAGGCGTTGGGTAGTTTAGAAGGGCAGTGCCAACAAACGCAAAACAATATCCCAGGGCAATATAAAAATTTGCCTGCATTGGATCTGGCTATAACAGAACTAGAAGAGCGTGTTAACAAGAGTAAAAAGCTGATTCAAAGTATTCACGATCAATTTAATCAGGCCCAGCAAGATTTAGCCGCCGCCAGTGCCAATTGGGTTAACGCAAAAAAGAGTCGCGAAAGCCATTTACAATATCAGCAGCAAGCTCAGGCTCAATTGCAAGTGGCCCTTGAAGAGGCGGGTATTGAAAATGAATCTAAACTGCTTGAAATGGTTTTATCTTCTCCTAAGAGAGAGAGCTTAATAGAAACCATTACTGAATTTGAGCAGCAATGCATTGCGGTAAAGGCACAAATGCTTCAGCTAACACAGCAGTTAAAAGGTATTGCGCCACCAGATTTAGACGACTTACAGCAGCAATTGGCAAAAGCTAAAGTGTTACAGCAGCAGGCAGAAGAAGTATTTTCCCAGTTTCATGGGCGTTTTAACTTGTTAATCCATACCCAAAGTCAATTAAAAACTGAAAAACAAAAAGGCGAAGCGTTAGAAAAAGAGTATGCCATTGTGGGCACATTATCGGATGTGTCCAACGGTCAAACTGGTAAAAAAATAAGTTTGCAGCGCTTTGTATTAAGTGTGTTGCTAGACGATGTACTAGTGGTGGCCAGTGAGAGGCTAAATCTTATGAGCAAGGGCCGTTATCAGCTGTTGCGCAAAGAAGATCGAGCCAAAGGGAACAAGGCCTCAGGGTTAGAGTTAGAAGTGGAGGATGCCTACACCTCAAAAGTACGCAGTGTCGCCACGTTAAGCGGCGGCGAGAGTTTTATGGCGGCGTTATCCATGGCTCTTGGGGTCTCTGATGTGGTTCAGGCTTATGCGGGGGGCATTAAGTTAGAAACCTTATTCATTGATGAAGGATTTGGCAGTTTAGATCAGGAATCGTTAGATTTGGCCATTCGCACACTTATGGACTTACAAGCATCAGGGCGCATGGTAGGGGTTATTT
>OLII01000732.1_pt1 | contig 12076 bp, 5 predicted proteins | sample 1609481 | NCBI WGS metagenome assembly OLII01 (sample SAMN05416859, study PRJEB24817) | seawater metagenome | isolation source: Sea water | place: Canada:Atlantic | collected 2013-11
AGCAAAGGCCATACCAAAACAAAATATTCATATATATCAATGATTTAGAGCGTACACCTATTATCTCATTAAGGTTATCGCACAGAAATTGTGCAAGATACAACACACTAAAATTATTTGGGGCATGCTTTACAGCTAAAGGCAGGCAATGACCTAACAAGGGGCACAATGAAAATGCCTGAGAAATGGGGTTAAAACAGAGGATGAAGCATGACATTAAAGGGGTTTGGCAATAGGTGGCAAGAAAGCCTAGACCCACAAACTAACGAACGCAGCTTGCAGATCTATATGCAGTGCCCTTCCATGGGCACTTCTACAAATTAGATTTTGTAGTTCACTTGGAAGGCTAAACCGAATACATCGATTTCGTAATCGCCTGAAACGCTTGCTGCGTCATTTTCTTTTTGCGTGTTATCTAAGGCCTTATTTGTTTCATTCAGGCTCATTTTGTTCATGAACAAATAGCCCGCAGCCACATCAAATGACAAATCAGCGTTAACAACATACTGAGCACCAGCTGTTATCCATTGACGGTCAGAAGAAGGCACACGAGCTGTACGATACTCGCTGTCTACTGGTGACTCGTCATAAGCATAACCACCGCGTAAAGCGATACGGTCATTTAGCTGATAAGTAGCACCGATTGAGGCCGCCCATACATCTGTCCAGCTTTCATCGATATGACCTACATAGCCATCGCCCAAACCTGCAAGATCAGATACATCTGCATAAGTATCGCCAAAGCCAGTAGGGTCTGCTGCGCTGGCAGTATTTTCCGTCGCGATAACATCAAAGCTTTTAAAGGAGGACCAACCAGTCCAAGTCGTCCCCGCTTGTAATAACAATTCATCCGTTAATTGATGAGTCACCGACAATGTCGCCGATGCTGGAGTTGTCAAAGGCACTTTAGATGCCTGTGGACGTGCATTTAAAGTAGTAAAGCCTTGACCGTTAAAGAAAGTTAATGTGCCTTCGTTTTCCAATTCAGAATCACCCTCAAGAGTAATATCTATTTCAGAACGGTATGTTAAACCTAGAGTCGTCGCTTCCGTTAATTTGTAATACGCTCCAAGGTTCCAACCATAACCCCAATCGTCACCTGATACCTCAAAGTGACTTTCAAAGCCTGGGGCCACTGGATTTAAGTCCGTTTGTTTAGATAGAAGGCCTTCCATATAAACAATATCTATACCACCACCAATAGAAAGCTGGTCGTTAATTTTAACAGCAATACTTGGTTGTATTTCTAGTGATATAAGAGAAGTTTCATCTGCAAAACCACCGCCCACAAAATCATCTTCGTAGTTTGTGTTCGTACCAAATGGAGTAAAAATGCCTAGCCCAAAAGAAAACTGATCGTTAATTGGTTGCACATAATAAAAAAACGGGATGAAAGCCTCTCCTAAATAGTCTCCACCATTACCGTAAGGGTCGGTATCATCAGTCCCTGTAATTGGGTTTCCGGCAATATCGGTGCCCTGCCCCTCAAACTCACCATCAGCACTAATATAAGTAATACCACCAGAAAACTGAGCACGATCCAACTCCGTCATGGCTGCGGGGTTATAGAAAACCACTGATGCATCTTCAGCCATGGCAGCGCGACCTGCGTGTGCAGTCCCCATACCTGCTGCACTTTGTTCATTTATTTTATAACCACTGGCGAAACTAACCGATGGTGCAAGTACCGCAGCAACTACGGCGGATCTTAATAATATTTTTTTGTTGATCACAACTCTGTCCTATCTGTGTTGATTAACCGTCTTATATAAATTGACGATGTAGGATTCCGCTGTTTTGTTTTTATTTGGGCAGAATTAACGGGGCGCAGTATGCCAGTGGTCATTAAGCGCCATAAAGCCTATTTTTGACCAAAAGCGTCTTAACAGAGGTTTTTTTGTAACCAAAAGGTAAGATTCATTTATAAAAGGTACACAAGTACCAATATTAGCCCTCGCATGGGGCATGTTATTGTTCCACAATAGCAACAGTATTAATCAATTAGTGGATATTGCCATGGAGCAGTTTGACCTAAACGAAATCGCCATCTTTGTTAAGGTGGTCGATGCAGGGAGCTTTACAGGCGCAGCCAAATCTCTAGGGCTACCCAAGTCAACTGTTAGCCGTAAGATCACCCAGTTAGAAGAACGCTTAGCGGTGCGCTTATTACAGCGCACCACACGCACCCTCAGCCTAACGGATACCGGCACCGCTTATTACCAACAATGCTCGCGCATCATTAATGATGTACAAGAAGCCAATGTAGCCGTTACCGAAATGCAGTCTAAGCCCGTGGGTACGCTGCGCATTACCGCCCCCATGCTGTTTGGCTCTATGGTATTAAGTGACATCATCGCCGATTTTTTAAAGAACAATGCAGGCATTCAAATTGATTTAGTGCTTACTGATCAAACTTTAGATCTTATTCAAGAAGGCATCGATGTGGCATTTCGAGTGGGTGTTTTGGCCGATTCATCGCTCATAGCGCGAACGCTGGGCACGGTTAACCTCATTACTTGTGCAAGCCCAGCCTACATAGAAAAATATGGCATGCCTGAACACCCACAAGATTTAACGAAGCATGAAATACTGGCTTGGGGCCAAACTAAGTCGTGGGATTTCGACACCCCGGAAAGTTTCAGCGTGAACGTAAGCCCCAAAGTAAAAGTAAACGATGCTTTCAGCCTGCATAAACTAGCCCTAAATGGATTAGGCATTGCGCGTTTACCTGCCTTTTTATGTGCAGATGACATTAGATCAGGGGCGCTTAAACCCATGATGTGTGACTGGGGGGTAAACAGTGCTCCAATTCATGCCCTATATCCCAGTAATCGCCATTTAAGTGTGAAAGTGCGCTCTTTTGTAGATTACATTGTGGAAGAACTGAGGCATGACCAGCCTTGGAACGTGGAATTTGAAAAAGACCACGAGTGTGATGCACTAAAAGTGTAATTCATAAGAAAATACCTGCAGGGGATAATTTCTGCAGGTGCTTGCGAATTAAATAAGCCCCACTTCGCGGGCCTTTATAATAGCCTGCGTACGACTCTTCACATTCAATTTCGCATTAATACGCCTCGCATGAGTTTTCACCGTGTGCAAACTAATAAACAGGTGCTCGGCAATGCCTTGGTTACTTAAGCCTTGGGCGATTAATTTTAGCACCGCCATCTCTCGCTGACTCACCATGGTTTTCACTTGAGCAAAACCCTGATTCGGCCCCTGCTCTTTAGAAATATCAATGTGCGCCATGATACTTTGAATAAAGGGTTTTTCTTTTAGGTTAGTGGGTAAGTGTTGGTAAATGGCCGTCATACCTGAACTGTATTCGATAAAAGGCATAATGCAATTTTCTCGCTCGGCTATATCTACCGCTTTACGAAAATCTTGTAACGCCTCATCTTCATTGCCCAACTGAAAGCGTAATATAGCTCTCATAAGGTGACCTACAATTAAAGAAAAACCTTGTAGGGGCTTTCCATTATTGGTGAGCTTATCTTCAAGTAATTTAAGCGCTTCTTTGTGAAAGCCGCCAATGGATTTTGCCCGTACAAACAAAATATCTAACAAACTTCTTAATGCTGGATAATGTTCTGGTGACAACGCATAAGGGTTACTGTCTAGCAATTGATACATCTTTTTAAAATTCACTAAGGCTTCGTCTAACTTGCCTTGGTCTATTAAAAGATTGCCACGCATCACGCTGATCCAAGGCTGGTAAATAAAGCCAGGCACTCCCCATGATTGTAATTTCGCTTCGGCGTAATACAAATGATCATAAGCTTTTTCAGTATGATTGCGATGGCGCTCAACGTTACTGAGCACCACGTAAGCCATCATGATGTACACATCGTGACAACGCTGAGCCACTTGCATGCCTTGCAATAAATTTTGTTTGGCTTCAGGCACGTTATTTAACAGCCAATTTAAATAGCCTTTGTAAATAAGTAAACGGCCATAGCCCATGGCATTATCACGATTGGCAAGGCGTTCAGATAAAAGCAGCCCTTTTTCAATCAGTTTTGATGCTAAAAATAAGTTGCTTTTTACTTGCTCTATTCTGGCCAGCTCATGCAAAGCGATCATTTCTAAATGAATGCTGCCTGCACCTCTTGCCGCTTCAAATGCATAGCGATTGTATTTTCTAGCTTGTGATAAATCGTCTTGCGTCATATAGGCATTTGATAAATTCAAATACGTACCAATGCGCGCAGCGTAATTACTTTTTGAAATTTTACTTAAAGCTTGTTCGCAAAGGTGTATAGCATTATTAATATTGCCCCGACAGCGTGCAATATAACCGCGAATTGAAAATAACTGCCCAGACAGTTCATCGCTTACTTGCGCTTTACCGGCGGTAAAAAAACGGTCCATTTTTACCAATAACCGTTCCGCTTCATCGTGCTGTTGCGAATAAACCAATGTCCAACTAAAAATTAAGATAAGGCGAGGTGATTCTGAAACCATTTCATCTGGAAACTGCTGCTTCCATGAAAGTAATTGCGCTAGATCTAAATTTTCCATAATGCCATCGGCGCTTCTTTCCAATAGCCGAGCAGCCTGATGTTTATCTTGTGACTTTAATGCCATATCAACCGCTAAAATCGTTTTGCCATTGTTATACAACCACTCACAAGCTTTAGAATAAACCGTGTTAATGTAGGCTTTATCTTCTGAAAAATACAACACCAACTTTAATAACTCATGCAAACTAACCCAGCTATTTTGGGTAGTATCTGCATTGACAAATATGTGCTTTTTCACCAACCCTTTTAATATTTCTGCTGAATCACTTTGATTAAACACTTCGTCTAAATATTCACTATTGGCCGAACCCAATATAGCCAATTGTTTGCAAATTCGAAGTTCATCGTCATTCAGCTTGCCTAGCCACTCTTGCTGAAAATAATTCACTAGAATATTTTCATCACCCTGCAAACTAACATTATTAAAGTCAGGGCTTATTTTTTGAATGAGTTTTAAACCATTCACCCACCCTTGGGAAGAATTATGAATACTTTCAACCATTTGGTTAGCCGTGTTCTCTGGGCAATATTTGCTAATCCACTGAAGTGTTTCGTCTTGACTGAATTTCAGTTCGTTTTCACTAAAGACTGTCAGCCGATCTTGGCTTTCTAAACGAGCGGTTGAAAACGGAAGGGGGTGGCAAGTGGTTAAATATAAACGTAATTGTGCTGGGGGGTATAAAATAAGTTGTTCAAGCATATCTAAAACAGGGGCTTGATCTAAATAGTGAATGCCTTCCAAACCTAAATAAATAATGTCTTGGCTTTGGCTAATGTCGTTCAACAATAAATGGAATACGTCTTGAGGGCTTTGATCTTTGTCTAATGCATCTAAAGCACTTAACACAAGATTTGGGTCCGCGGCATTAACCGCACAAGCAAGATAAGTGACAAAACGCTTTAATTCATTCTCTTTAGGGTCAAGTGTTAACCAAGCAACCTTCTCTTGTTGCTGCTTCTTTTGAAATAGCCACTGAGCTAGCGTGGTAGATTTACCGTAACCTGGGGCCGCTTGTAACAGCGCCACTTGTCCGGTATCTGCCTGCGCTTCAAAAGCCGACATTAAGCTGTCTCGTTTCACCATATCCAAGGGTAAATAAGGCAGCTGCAGTTTCATTGCCAAAACACGTACGCTGTTATGAGCCAGTGTTTTTACTACAGAGCTTTCCACTGAGAACAATATTTTGCTCCTGCTAAATATTTTATTGTTATAAGCCAGAGAGGACAGAAATGTTCATTTACACTAGGAATGAGAACATTTAACCATTATAAGATCAAGATTCTACTTAATTCACAATGACCTCATTAGTCAACCAAAAGTGCTATTGGAATAAGCCTGCTAGGCCACATTTAACACCAATAAGCCGTCCTTAAGCTTCTTTGAATACAATATACAGGGCCAACCACCTAGATCACTAAGTAATCTTTCATAAAGTACACATCCATAAAAAAACCCCCTATTTAGCCAGTAAATAGGGGGTTTTTTGTAGACTAAGCGATCTTATCTACGACCAGAGCGGCGTAATGCCCCTGGTGTGTATTCTTTTGAACCACGTTCGAAACCAAATTTGTAACCGCCTTCTTCTTCGTTATCTAGGCCAAGCGCCAAGTAACGACCAGACTGCAAGTCATATAGAGTTTCAACGGCGTACCAAGGCACAACACGATCATAGAAGAAGATGTTATGGGCTTCAGCTACGCGCCATAGTTCACCACGGCCATCGTAATGATCTACTTCAGTTGCCTGCCAAGTGTCTTCATCAATGTAGAAAGTACGTTTCGCGTAAATATGACGCTGACCTTCTTTCAAAGTGGCTTCCACTTTCCAAACACGGTGCTTCTCGTAGCGAGTATGATCTTGGTTAATATGACCCGCTTTAACGATGTCAGTATATTTCAAGTCGCCGCTATTAAGCTTGTAAGAGTTGTAAGGCATGTAAATTTCTTTCTTGCCCACAAGCTTCCAATCGTAGCGATCTGGAGAACCGTTATACATGTCGAAGTTATCAGAAGTACGTAGACCATCTGACGCAGTACCTGGTCCGTCATACGCTACCTGAGGAGCACGACGTACGCGGCGCTGGCCAGCATTATAGATCCAAGCTTTACGAGGTTCTTTAACCTGGTTAAGCGTTTCATGAACCAACAATACGTTACCCGCTAAACGCGCTGGAGAAATAACTTCCTGCTTAAAGTAAAACAGGATGTTGTTGTCCTTCATGGTCGCTTCATCGTAATCAGTTAACTGATCTTTAAAAGTGAACTCATCACGGAAACGAACCATAGTGAACGATCCATCGACTTGAGGCGTTACCTGACCCACAACACGAGCCACACTACCACCACGGAAACGTACAATGTGGTTCCAAATTACTTCCAAGCCAGTAGCTGGAACAGGGAAAGGTACACCCTGCTCATAGTTACTCATGCCATTGCCGCCTTCAATTAGGCTAGTGGCCGTGGCATTCTTTTTGGTTTCGTTATAAACCAAATCAGGGTACTTGGCACTACGATGCGTTGGGTAAACAGGTATCTTGTAAGTAGCCGGATATTTCTTAAACAAAGCAATTTGACCGTCGGTCAAGTTTTCTTTGTATTGCTCATAGTTTTGCGCGGTGATGGTGAACTTCAATTTATCACTGGCAAAAGGGTCAATGTGTTTCATGCCTTGTACAAAGCCAGCCGGAGGATTAATACCACCTGTCCAAGCTGGAATGTCGCCGCCATTACCCTTGGCTTCAGCACCCATTGGCGTTAAATCTTTACCTAAACGTGCAGCATCAGTTGCCGACACGCCTGCCAGCGCAGAGCTGGCAGCTAGAGTCAGCGCAATGGCTGAACCTATAATTGTTTTTTTCATTTGCATCTCAATTCCTTAACAATTGCGTCATTTCCATTATCGGTTAACCGATTAGAAAGAAACCTTCACGTTTAGACTTAGGTTGTCACGATCATCCAGCTGATCTACATCGCTGCCGTCGTACATTACATAAGCAATACCACCGCTGTATGTGTTTAGGTAGTCAAAGTTCAGACCAATGCTAGAGGTAATTCGCTTGTCTTCAAACTGCGTACCTGTGCCATGGTCATAACCGAACGAAAATGTAGGCTGCAAGTTAGCCCCCATTAAAGCACCAGGGTAATCAAGAGAAGCTTTCACACGTACACCTGCTGAGAACTCTTCTATAAAACCTTCATCGGTACAGTAGCTATCATTCGTGTTCAAAGCTTCACACTCGGCAACAGAGCGATTAGAAGTACCAAAACCAAAGGCACTTGAACGACCATAAACACCATCACCCATGTCCTGAATGAAAGTTGCACCCACTTCACTTACAAAGCTTAAACGACTCGCACCGGCTACTTGATCGAAGAACTTAATGAAAGTCACTTGCGCCTGCACAATATCAAACAAGTCATAACCTGCAATGGCATCACCATTAAGTGAACCGTCACTCTGTTTAGCTAGCTCTCTTTGGTAAAGCTCACCATAACTTGCACCGTTTGCCGCGGCAATTAACTCATTACCATTCCAGCTAATTGGAGCATCTTGTTGGAAGCTCACTTCACCACCAATAGACCAACCGCTTTCCGTGCCACGACTAAAAGACAAACCACTAATTTGAATGTCTTCCACATATTCAAGATGATAGGTTGAATCAAACGCGGTAGCGCTTTTAACAACAATAGAAGCTGCAGGTAAACGGCTATGAATATTCATATGGTAAAAACCGAATTCAGTGTCGCCCAGTGCTTCGGAATACCAACGTAATGCCAAACCATACTGGCCATCATCACTTGGCTCATCAGCCTCCGTTCTTTCAGTCACTGCCCAACCCAAACCAGCTTCATAATTTGCAATGTATTCATCTTGGCTAGCTGTTGCATGACCTAGTAAAACAGGGCCACAAGCATCAGCTGCAATATCACTTGTAGAGAAGAAAGTACCACAAGCATCTGGGCGGGTTTTTTCCCACTCAAGCTGGTAAAACGTTTCTAAAGTAACGTCATCGGTTAGACCAATATTGGCGTAAGCCATATTAACGGGAAGTAAAATTTCTTTCACTTCAACACCTGGCTTACGAGCGGCAGATGCGTTAACAGGGTTAATGGAGTTGATACCCCCTTGAATAAAGGTACTCTCACCCCAGCTCACCACTTGGCGACCTAAGCGTGCAGAAACAGGTGTGTTGCCCACTTCAAAGTTATGCCAAACAAAAGCATCTAATAAATCATAACCAGAACCGGCTGATTCTTTAGCTTCGTCAATGTAAGGCGTGAAATCAGGATCCTCATCCATGATTTCATAATCATAGAAAGCACTACCACGAACAAATAAGCCGCTGTCTCCCCACACCATCTCTAAATCCATGCTGCCTTTTACAACATTGGTAAAGATGTCATTTTTCTCATAGTTCAATGTACCGTCATCGGCGTTATAAGAATTACCACCCACACTATAATAATCGGAAGCAACACCACCATGGATAGCTGCCAATGTGCCAGGCATAACCAAACCTTTATTGGCATCTTCTGTTCGAATAGCAATACCATATGACAACGTAGTATTTAGCTGAGCTTCAACTGGCCCTGCGTTAAATTCAAATGCTTGAGCATTTGCTGCACTAATTGCAGCAATGGCCAGCGTTAATGTTTTTATTTTGTTCATTCCAGACCTCGTAATTTTAATATTTTTATTCATTTTTATGGGTCTTATTATTCAGCTTCAGCTGTGATATCAAGCACAGCTACATTAGTAACATCTAATGAAGCACCATCGTTATTAATAAAGTCTTTAGCTTGAAGTATCATTTCAAAAAATGAAGCTGTGCCATTAGCCGAAGAGAAGGTGCCATGAACACCAGAAGTCAGCTTAGTAACAAGATGAGTACCGGTTTCAGGGTTACCTGCAGTCGCAGTCACTTTAGTAGCACCCAATAATTTGGTGTAAGCGTCTGTACCCGTTAACTCAACTTGAGCTGTTTCATCCGGCGTAAACGCTGCAAAGTAAGCTGAAGCCTCTGCAAATGGGCCTGTATCGTTATTATTTGGAATGGTTAAATCTGATGGATAAACACCAGTATTTGCAGTTGCATCATTATAAAAAATAGTTGGCATGCCAGCTGTTCCAGAATGATCTGCACTATCAGCAGTAATTGCTGCACCACCTACCATTTCAAACACAAGCGTTGGTGTAGCTGAACTACCAGTAGCAGCTAAATCCTGAACGAAATTCAACGGATCAATAGGGTCCAAAGTAGCTTGCATTACCTGCATGAAGCTTTCAAAGCTGCTGTCGCCAGGAGCAATTTGTGCTGCAGCTGCAAGCCCTGCTTTAATAGTGCCACCAAAACTTACTGACGTTTCTAGGAATTTAGGGGTTCCACCAGCTGGTGTCGCCATAACTAATTGATCAACAACCGGTAAATTAGTATTACCAAATTGCACAGTCGAATCGTTGTTAACGGCAGCAAATACAGTTCCTACAATTGCGCCCAGAGAATGGCCCACAAAACTCACATTATCGGTATCAAGGTCAGCACCTGCTACACCATCAATATCAATAGCACTTAGAGTGGCATTAAGGTTTAACAAGTCCATTACGGACTGACCTTGGTTATCACGACTACGCTGGAAGTTATCTAAGCGAATAAAGAAATCACCGGAGTCACCTGCGAAGTTATCTACCTCATAAGACATCGGTGTTGTCGTTGACACTCCATCTACTGTTGCCAAGTATAGGCCTTCATGGCGTTCGGCTAAGTCAGCTAAGATAGAGCCATCCGTTCCAGATTGCGTATTAGCAGCTGTCGCCCAAGGAGCGTAGGTCGCTGTATGCTCGTTATAATCAACCGTGAAGCCGACCAAACTAGAATTTTCAGGGTTACCATCTGCATCGTTAGCTATAGGAGTCACACCATGGTGAGTTAAGTCCATAGCCACAACCACAGAGCAAGTATTCACAGCTAATGCAGTACCGGCCAAAAGACTAGTTGCTCGGTTAGTAGTAATACCGTGCTGGAATATAATGACTGGCCAGCCTCCTACTGGTTTATCACAATTCGAATCAACAACGCTTGATGCAGCATGCGCTGTTACATCATCACCATCGGCTGGTTGAATAAACAACAAAGGCGCAACAACGGTGCGCTGCTCTTCAGCAAAGGGATAACGGTAAGTAACGTTAGTATCTTCACCGCCAAAATCAGTAGGGGTTGCAATTCCTAAAGCCCCACTAATAGCCGTATTAGCTTCCCAAGTGCTGTTGCCATCTGTGGCCAGTGAGGTTAAATACTGAGGTAACTGAATAGCCCCTTGACTTAACAACACTTTATCACCACCTACCGCAACACTCGCGGCATTCAACGCCACAAATGGTACTTGAGGAACAGACACAAGGTTGGCATTAACCGTAACACCCTCAATTAACTCATATGGTCGCTCTCTTGGGTTCTCGTATGCTGCCGCTGTTAACTGATCTGATAGAACCTTTGCTACAGCATCGCTACCTCCAGCGACCGCATTTTTAGCCCAATAACCAGGGTAAGCCATAGACTTCAAAAGCATTGTCGGATCGCCAGTAGTTCGCGCTGTTGTTGAAACAATGTCAGCAGGCAATAGAGTAGGCTGAGTGCCTAAAGAAGTTACAATGTTTGTCGCTATGGATTCTAGGTTTTGATAAAGCGCACGCACTGGTGCTAGCGCTGGGTTGAATAAATCACCGGTACCTGTTACTTGGTCATAGGTTTCAGCACCCATAATGGCTTCGCCGTCGGCATCAGTAATACCAGCAGTTAACACCGTAATGTATTTAGTTTTGGCTTCTAAAGGAACTTGAGGAATAAAGCGAACTGTATTATTTGTTCCGCCATCTTGATCAATCACTTCAACTTTATAATCTTCGCCAAAGGTTGGCTGTATAGCACCTAAAGTAGGTAAGTTCTGGTAAAAAACCATATCCGTGGCTGCGGCTATAGCTGTGCCATCAGCTTTTAATTGTGAAAACAAAGCACCAATAGTCGCAAGGTTAAGCGCATCTAAATCAAGAGCAGTCATTTGTCTTTGAGTATGACCTTCATCCAGTGCCACTGCCGCATTGTAAGCACCAACAAAAGAACCGTCTTCATCAAGCTCAATTAAAGGCAAAACCATGGTTGCAGCGTCAGCCTGATTAGGTAAACGCACAAGCAAAGCATTAGTACTATCAATTGATTCAGGGTTAATGCTTCCAGTTAAATTTAAATCTATTGGGGCTAGCGTAGAAATACCACCATCAAGACTATTCAGTGCATTAAGAACTGGATTACCGCCGTCATCACCAACGTTTGCCGTACCATCTGTTGTGGCAGCATCTGCAAAAACTAAATCTGTTCCTAAAGCAAATACGCTGTTTAGCGCATCAAAATTGTGGGTTACTTTACCGTCTCGGCCTGCATCATGAACAATTTGAGATTCAGGTATTGCAGCGTCATTACCGGTAACGCTGCTGATGTCGCAGCCTGAGAGTCCTGCCACGGAAGCCGTGATCGCAAGACTTAATAGGGATTTCT
>OLII01000733.1_pt1 | contig 12071 bp, 8 predicted proteins | sample 1609481 | NCBI WGS metagenome assembly OLII01 (sample SAMN05416859, study PRJEB24817) | seawater metagenome | isolation source: Sea water | place: Canada:Atlantic | collected 2013-11
GAGATCTAGTACGGTCTCGTGGGCTCGGAGATGTGTATAAGAGACAGACGTATGACTGAACAAATGTATCAAGATTTTGATGATCTTAATATTATGCGCCCAGACATTGCGCCGACAGTTACTGGCCATATGGACGAAATCATCGCCTTAGTTGCCCGTCTTATTGAACGTAAACACGCTTACGTTGCCAGTAATGGTGATGTGTTATTCGATGTTAGTAGTTTTAAAGATTATGGCAAACTAAGCTTACAGAATTTAGATATGCTGCAAGCGGGCGCTCGTGTAGACGTTGATGAAGCTAAAAATAGCCCATTAGATTTTGTTTTATGGAAAATGGCTAAACCAGATGAGCCTAGCTGGGAATCTCCATGGGGCAAAGGTCGTCCAGGTTGGCATATTGAATGTTCAGCCATGAACAGTAAGCACTTAGGTGAGCATTTTGATATTCACGGCGGTGGCTCAGATTTACAGTTTCCACATCATGAAAATGAAATAGCACAATCATGCTGTGCTTATGATACGCCATACGTAAATTACTGGATGCATGGCGGTATGGTACAAATTAATAAAGAAAAAATGTCAAAGTCATTAAACAACTTTTTCACTTTACGTAGCGTACTGGATGAATATGACGCGGAATCTGTGCGTTTCTTTTTAACTTCTAGCCATTACCGTAGCCAGTTGAATTATTCACAAGATAATTTAACGCAAGCACGTGCAAGCTTAGAGCGAATTTACACCGCTTTACGTGATGTTACGCCAATCAAGGTTGAGCTAAAAGACAACGAATACGTTGGACGCTTTGAAAAAGCCATGAATGATGATTTCAATTGTCCTGAAGCAATGCCAGTATTATTTGAATTAGCAAGAGAAATAAATCGTGTTAAAGCTGATGATGCTACAGCAGCCGGTAAACTTGCCTTTATTCTTGTTTCATTAGGTGAAGTTTTAGGTGTTGCGCAAAATTCATCGGAAGACTTTTTACAAGGTGGAAGCGGTGATACTGATGAAGTAGCAGAAATTGAAGCGTTAATAGTGCAGCGTAATGAAGCTCGTGCTAATAAAGACTGGGCAATGGCTGATGATGCTCGTGATAAGTTAGCAGCATTAAACGTTATATTAGAAGACAGTGCAGGTAAAACGACTTGGCGTAAAGGCTAAAAGCATGTCTTTCATCATTATGTGATGGCATTGTGATTTGATATAAGCACAAATCACTTACTTAAAACTAAAAAGCCAGTATCTTAGATACTGGCTTTTTTAATATAATTTATTGCCGCTAAATTACTTTGTAATTAACTATGGAATTCTTCACAGGCAATTAAAGTATTCTCAATTAAGCTTGCTACTGTCATAGGGCCTACGCCACCCGGAACAGGTGTGATGTGGCTGGCACTTTCTTTTGCTTTTGCAAAACCAACATCGCCTACAAGCTTGCCATTATCTAGTCGGTTGATGCCAACATCGATAATAATAGCGCCTTCTTTAATCCATTCTCCTGGAATAAACTCAGGTTTACCGACGGCTACGACTAGTAAATCAGCATTTCGAACTTTGTTTTCTAAGTCTTTAGTGAATCGATGAGTTGTCGTCACGGTACAACCCGCTAACAACAACTCTAATGTCATAGGTCGACCAACGATATTGGACGCGCCAACAACAACCGCTTCTAAACCATGTGGTGAGACGCCAGTTGATGTGATTAGCTCCATAATACCTTTTGGAGTACATGGGCGAAGACCAGGTTGACGTAACGCTAACTTACCGACGTTATTAGGATGAAAACCATCAACATCTTTTTTAGGATTGATGTGTTCGATAATTAAATTGGCGTCTAATCCTTCAGGTAATGGTAGCTGTACAAGAATGCCATCAATTTCATCATCATTATTTAATTGGTCAATTAAGGTGAATAATTCGCCTTGGGAAGTGCTTGGTGGTAAGTCATAAGAGCGAGAAACAAATCCTACTTCTTCACATGCTTTACGTTTGCTCCCCACATAAACTTGTGATGCGGGATCGCTACCCACAAGAATTACCGCTAAACCTGGAGCACGTAACCCCTCGTCTATGCGTTTTTGTACTTTATCTTTAATAGAATGGCGTAGTTGTTGGGCGATCAACTTACCGTCAATTAGCGCTGCAGTCATAATACTTCACAAAAAGGTTAAAAACGTGACCATTTTCGCATATTAGAAAAGGTAATTATAGAAAAGAACGCTAAAGAGCTATTAAAAGTGCTTTTGAATTTAATTGCTGCTAAAAACATAGGTAATTTCCTTTTTTCCGATGATATTAGTGTTATTTTAATCAAGATGCTGTAAAAGTGAGCGAACAAACATTTATTTAAAAAAAGTGTTTGACGCGCAACGGGCAACTAGGTAATATCCGCCCCCGTTGAGAGAGCAAGCTTTTTTAACAATATGTCGGTGATTAGCGCAGCTTGGTAGCGCACTTGGTTTGGGTCCAAGGGGTCGCAAGTTCGAATCTTGCATCACCGACCACTCTCTTTTATTTTTCAGTAGTATTCAAAATACCTCAACAGTTTCACTTTTTACTTTTTACTTTAAAGAATCAATACCCCGAGATAATCTATCAATTTTTCCTAGTTTTTATTGTTTCTTATCGGCAGCTTGATTGTATTAACTAAATCACACGAACATAGTTTATATACATCCTCTATTTACTTTAATTAGCGTTAATGAGCTTTTTATAGACCCAAGCAAAATAAAACCTAACAAATCTATTTTCTATAGCAATAAACCAACATCACTCCATTTAGCGTCATTCAATACAGTCGATTGTAGTAAAGTCTTTGCTTGTTAACTCTCCGTAATTAGCCATAAAACTTGATTGTAATTGCTTTTAGATGAGCTTTTTTCGTATAGCTTAAAACATACACCTTGCAACTTTTTTTTGCCCTAGCTATAATTCTGCGTCATATTTTGTAACAGGGCATCATTTGATGGTTGTTTTAGTCACTTTTTACTAAAGCAAAAGTTAATATTTGGTGCATAAAAAGCGTAATACGCTAAGTTTTTGAGGTATATAAATGCAAGTTTCAGTTGAGACTACACAAGGTTTGGAACGTCGTCTGACTATTTCTGTTCCGGCCGAAAAAGTAGATGTAGAAGTTAAGAATCGTCTTCGTCAAATTAGTAAAACACAGCGTATTAATGGTTTCCGTCCTGGTAAAGTTCCACCGTCAGTGATTCAAAAGCGTTACGGTAAATCAGTACGTCAAGAAGTTGCTGGTGAAATCATGCAACGTAATTTTGTTGACGCTATAGTTGCAGAAAAAATCAACCCAGCAGGTCGTCCTGCTTTTGTTGCTAAAAGCAATGAAGACGGTAAAGATTTAGAGTTCGAAGCAACGTTTGAAATCTACCCAGAAGTAGAATTAAAAGATTTAGAAAAAATTGCTATCGAGCGTCCAGACGTAGAAGTAACCGATAAAGATTTAGACGAAATGTTTGTAACGCTACAAAAGCAACACCAAACATGGAAAGAAAATAAACGTAAAACTAAGAAAGGCGACAAGCTTACTTTAGACTTTACTGGCCGTGTTGACGGTGAAGAGTTTGAAGGTGGTAAAGCTGAAGCTTTCGAATTAGAACTAGGTGCAGGTCGTATGATCCCTGGTTTTGAAAAAGAAGTTACTGGTATGAAAGTTGGTGAAGAGAAAACTATCAACGTAACTTTCCCTGAAGATTACCATGCAGAAAACCTAAAAGGTAAAGATGCTGAGTTTGATGTAGTTGTTCATAAAACAGAAGGTCCAATCCTTCCTGAAATTGATGAAGAGTTTGCTAAGCTTTTCGGTATCGAAGAAGGTGGTGTTGAAGCTTTACGTACTGAAGTTAGCAAAAACATGGCACGTGAATTATCACAAGCCGTTAAAGCTAAAGTTAAAACACAAGTAATTGATGGTTTATTAGCAGGCCATGAAGTTGATTTACCTGCTGCTTTAGTTACTCAAGAAGTAGATGTTTTACGTCAACAAGCAATGCAACGTTTCCAAGGTCAAATGGACCCTAAGAACTTGCCAGAGCTTCCAGCAGAGATGTTTACTGAACAAGCTGAACGTCGCGTTAAAGTAGGGTTATTACTTGGTGAAGTAATCAAGGTGAATGAACTTAAAGTTGATGATGCTAAAGTAAATGAATTAATTGCTTCAGCGGCTTCTGCTTACGAAGATCCAAAAGAAGTAATTGATTACTACGCTAACAACCAAGAACTTATGCAACAAATGCAAAACGTTGCTTTAGAAGAGCAAGCGGTTGAGCTTTTAGTTGAAAAAGCTAAAGTTTCTGATAAAAAAGCTAGCTTTAACGAGTTAATGAACCCAGAAGCGAAGTAATATTAAGTAAAGCTGAAGTTTATTGTCTTTTAAGTTAGTTTTGCATTGACAATAGACTTAGCAATCGCTTAAATTTAATGGCTTGTATGGCAACATACAGGCCATTTTTATTTATTAAGGGAAGGTATACCTTGTTTAACTCTCATATTAATTCTCAAATTATGTCACAAAGTTCATCTCAGGTTTCATCACAAAGCAACGCAACAGGTATCGAAAGTGCGTTAGTCCCTATGGTTGTTGAACAAACATCAAAAGGTGAACGTTCATATGATATCTATTCAAGGTTATTAAAAGAACGTGTAATCTTTCTTTGTGGTCAGGTTGAAGACCATATGGCCAATTTAATTATTGCCCAACTATTATTCTTAGAGTCAGAAAGTCCCGATAAAGATATCTTTCTTTACATAAACTCTCCTGGTGGCTCTGTTACAGCAGGTATGGCTATTTATGACACGATGAAGTTCATCAAACCAAATATTAGTACGGTTTGTATCGGTCAAGCAGCAAGCATGGGTGCATTTTTATTATCAGGTGGTGAAAAAGGTAAGCGATATTGTCTACCTAATGCCAGAGTGATGATTCATCAACCTTTAGGTGGCTTCCAAGGTCAGGCGTCTGATTTTGAAATACACGCAAAAGAAATTTTATTTATAAAAGAAAAGCTTAACAAATTAATGGCTGAGCATACTGGACAAACACTAGAGCAAGTTTCTCAAGATACCGATCGAGATAATTTCTTAAGTGCAGAAGCTGCGGTTGAATATGGTTTAGTTGACTCCATATTAGAACAACGTAACGATAAATAGGAATTCAGTGTATACTTAACGGTATAGATTGAAAGATAAATGGATTTATTGGTATTAAAGTTTAGAGGTAGGCATGACCGATATTAAAAGTGGTGGCGATAGCGGTAAATTACTTTACTGCTCATTTTGTGGCAAAAGCCAGCATGAAGTAAGAAAACTTATTGCTGGTCCATCAGTATTTGTTTGTGATGAATGTGTTGAGCTATGCAATGACATCATCCGTGAAGAAATTTCAGAAATTTCGCCAAAAGAAAGTAAAGAAGCGTTACCTTCTCCTATCGAGATCCGTGAAAGCCTTGACGATTATGTAATCGGTCAAGATCATGCGAAAAAGGTCTTAGCTGTTGCAGTTTATAACCATTATAAGCGTTTACGTAATGGTGATAGTCATAACGGTGTTGAACTTGGTAAAAGTAATATCTTATTAATTGGTCCTACAGGTAGTGGTAAAACATTACTTGCACAGACTTTAGCACGCTTACTTGATGTACCGTTTACTATGGCTGATGCGACCACGCTAACTGAAGCGGGTTATGTCGGTGAAGATGTAGAAAATATTATTCAAAAGTTACTGCAAAAGTGTGACTATGACGTTGAAAAAGCACAGCGTGGTATTGTTTATATCGATGAGATAGATAAGATTTCGCGTAAATCTGATAATCCATCTATTACGCGTGATGTATCAGGTGAAGGCGTTCAACAAGCATTATTAAAGCTTATTGAAGGTACCGTTGCTTCGGTTCCACCACAAGGTGGTCGTAAGCATCCTCAGCAAGAGTTTTTGCAAGTAGATACTTCTAAAATACTATTTATTTGTGGTGGTGCATTTGCAGGCTTAGATAAAGTTGTTGAACAGCGCAATCACACTGGCACGGGTATTGGTTTTGGTGCCGAAGTACGTGGAAAAGACCAAGAGAAATCTTTAACTGACCACTTAGCTGAAGTAGAGCCTGAAGATTTAGTTAAATATGGTTTGATTCCTGAGTTTATTGGTCGTTTACCTGTAGTTGCAACATTACGTGAACTTGATGAAGAAGCACTGATTCAAATCCTACAAGAACCAAAAAATGCATTAACCAAGCAGTTTACCGCATTATTTGATATGGAAGATGTTGAGTTAGAGTTTAGAGCTGATGCATTGCATGCTGTAGCGCGTAAAGCGATGGACAGAAAAACAGGTGCACGTGGTTTACGTTCTATTGTTGAAGCTGTATTACTTGATACCATGTATGAATTACCTTCGATGGAAAACGTTAGCAAAATAGTTGTTGATGAAAACACCATTAAAGGCGAGAGCAAACCTATTATTATTTACGATAGCAAGCAAGACCAAGCTGCTTCAGAGTAAATAACTCAGTAATGAAAAAGCCTCATTGAAAAGTATCTTTATACTTCTCAATGGGGCTTTTTTGATCGTATAGTAAAAATTAACATTTAATTTGTGCTTTATTACTTTCTGTTGTTGAAAGTTATCTAGCTAGCCCCATATAGTTTCTATAGCTGTTTCCTTTAATTAAAATTATTCCCAAGAAGAGTAGCCAATGAGTAAAGAATTATCTGGTGTCGTTGAGATCCCCGTTTTAGCCTTAAGAGATGTTGTTGTTTACCCGCAAATGGTTATTCCGCTTTTTGTTGGCCGTGAAAAGTCTATTCGTTGTTTAGACCTTGCTATGGAAAATGACAAGCAGGTATTTCTAGTGGCGCAAAAAGATGCTGCTATCGATGATCCTAATGCTGAGGATGTCTACAGCACAGGTACAGTTGCAACAATATTACAAATGCTAAAACTACCTGATGGTACGGTTAAAGTACTCGTAGAGGGCTCACAACGTGCTCAAATAAAACATTTCGTTGAAACAGAAGAATATTTCAGTGCTGAAATAGAGTATGTGCAGCAGACAACGGAATTAACTGATGAAGTTGAAGTTTTAGTGCGTTCAGCCATCTCTCAATTTGAAGGCTATGTAAAACTTAATAAAAAAATTCCACCTGAAGTATTAACCTCTGTTTCAGGTATCGATGATCCTGAGCAACTTGCTGATACGATGGCAGCTCATATGCCACTGAAACTGGAAGACAAGCAAAAAGTTTTAGAGATTCTTGATGTAAACGTTCGCTTAGAGCATCTGATGGCCTTGATGGAAGGGGAGATTGACCTTCTACAAGTTGAGAAAAAAATTCGTACACGCGTTAAAAAGCAAATGGAAAAGAGCCAGCGTGACTACTACCTGAATGAACAAATGAAGGCAATTCAAAAAGAGCTTAATGAGGGTGAGGATTCACCTGATGAACTTGATCAAATGACCAAGCGCATTGAAGAAGCGCAAATGCCTAAAGAAGCAAAAGATAAAACCTTAGCTGAATTCCAAAAGCTTAAAATGATGTCGCCAATGTCAGCAGAAGCGACCGTAGTGCGCAGTTACATTGATACTATGATTAATGTGCCTTGGAAAAAGCGTAGTAAGCTTAAGCGTAACTTAGCCCTTGCTCAAGACGTATTAGATAAAGACCATTTTGGCTTAGACAAAGTAAAAGAGCGTATTCTTGAGTATTTGGCCGTGCAACAGCGTGTCAGCCAGCTTAAAGGGCCTATTCTATGTTTAGTTGGACCTCCGGGTGTTGGTAAAACGTCACTAGGACAATCTATTGCTAAATCAACTGGACGTAAATATGTTCGTATGGCACTTGGTGGCGTACGTGACGAAGCAGAGATTCGTGGTCATCGTCGTACCTATATCGGCTCCTTGCCAGGTAAGTTAATTCAAAAAATCTCAAAAGTAGGGGTTAAGAATCCATTATTCTTGCTTGATGAAATTGATAAAATGGCTTCAGATATGCGTGGCGATCCAGCCTCAGCACTACTTGAAGTATTAGACCCAGAGCAAAACACCACATTTAATGATCACTATTTAGAAGTCGATTACGATTTATCTGATGTGATGTTTGTTGCTACGTCTAACAGCATGGATATCCCAGGTCCACTACTTGACCGTATGGAAGTTATTCGCTTGTCTGGCTATACCGAGGATGAGAAATTAAACATTGCTAAAAATCATTTACTGACCAAGCAAATTGAACGAAATGGTTTGAAGGCAAAAGAAATTGAAATAGAGGATAGTGCCATCATTGGCATTATCCGCTATTACACTCGCGAAGCTGGTGTGCGTAGCCTAGAGCGCGAAATTTCTAAGCTGTGCCGTAAAGCAGTTAAATCAATCTTGTTAGATAAGAAACTGAAAAAAGTCACGGTTAATCAAGAGAACTTAAATGAATTTTTAGGTGTTCAACGTTTTGATTATGGTAAAGCTGATGATGAAAATCGTATTGGTCTAGTAACAGGGTTAGCGTGGACACAAGTTGGCGGTGAATTACTAACGATTGAAACAGCATCTGTACCAGGCAAAGGTAAATTAACTTATACCGGGTCCTTAGGTGATGTTATGCAAGAGTCAATTCAAGCGGCGATGACGGTTGTCCGTAGTCGCACTGAAAAACTACGCATCAATGATGACTTTAATGAAAAACGTGACATCCATGTGCATGTTCCTGAAGGGGCCACACCGAAAGATGGTCCAAGTGCAGGTATTGGCATGTGTACAGCGTTAGTTTCAAGTTTAACCGGTAATCCGGTTAGAGCTGATGTTGCCATGACGGGGGAAATTACTTTACGCGGTGAAGTACTCGCCATTGGTGGTTTGAAAGAGAAACTACTTGCGGCGCATCGTGGTGGTATTAAGACTGTTATTATACCTCACGAAAATGAGAGAGATTTGCAGGAAATCCCTGAAAATGTCAAAGCTGACTTAGCAATTCATCCAGTAAAATGGATAGATGAAGTACTGGCAATAGCCCTAGAACACCCTGTTGAACAGTGGAAGGTAGAAAAATAGGCTGTGTAAACCTTGTACTTTTTTGATGATTTACATCAAAAAAGTACAAAAAAGCTATTTTTTTTGCGAAAAACTGCAATTTTCGCTTTTCAAACGCTGAAACTATGGTAAGTTAACTACGCTTATATCGCTAGACCCCTTATTCCCTATGTTACATAGGTGAATTGTCGGGAACTATAGAGCGAATATTTTCTAAACTCAGCGCTTCAAGTATTCGAAAAGATTTTATATTAATTCGATTACATTATTAAAAAAAGGATAGCGTTGTATAATAACAATTGAAGGGGTATACACTGTGAATAAATCTCAACTAATCGAGAAAATTGCTGCTGGTGCAGACATCTCAAAAGCTGCTGCGGGTCGTGCGTTAGATTCATTTATTGGCGCTGTTACTGATGAGTTAAAAGATGGCGAGCAAGTTGCTCTTGTTGGTTTTGGTACTTTCTCTGTACGTGACCGTGCTGCACGTACTGGTCGCAACCCACAAACGGGTGCTACTATCCAAATCGCTGCTGCTAAAATCCCATCTTTTAAAGCGGGTAAAGCATTAAAAGACGCGTGTAACTAGTCATAACCTAGACTTAGTTATTCTGTATTAGAAACCACCTTTTAGGTGGTTTTTTACTTTATAGGTTATTAAAGCTAAGCAACTGGCTTTAAATAAGACGAAAAATAATAATAAATTTGCATTTAGTTAATGTTGTGCTTCTAGCCGCGCCTATCATCTGCTAAAATCGCGAGCAACTTTAATTTAAAGATACCTAAGTCTAGTTGTTTTAGACATAAAAAAAGAGAAAGAAATGTTAGAAGATATTCGTGAAAAATCGCAGGGATTGACTGCCAAAATTATTCTTGGTTTGATTATCCTAACCTTCGCTGTTGCCGGTGTTGGAAGCTATACCAATTCAGTTGATACTTCAGTAGCTACAGTTAACGGTGAAGCTATCAGCCAGCAAGCTTTTAATAAAGCTTATCAAGCACAGCGTGGTCGTATGGCTCAACAGTTTGGTGAAATGTTTGATACTTTATCAAATGATGCCAACTACATGGCTAACTTTCGTCAAGGTGTTTTAGATAACCTAATCAATGAAAAACTCATTGATCAAAATAGTGAAGCACTTGCTATTCGTGTTTCAGATGAACGCTTAAAGTCTACAATTCGTCAAATGCCTGAGTTTCAAGTTGATGGTGCTTTTGATAACAATCGTTATCTAGCTATTATCAACCAAGCAGGTTTTTTTCAGTCTTCAGATTTTCGTGATTACTTAAGAGTTGAAATGACTCGTCGTCAACTAAGTCAAGCGCTTGTTGCTACAGAGTTTAACTTGCCTTATCAAGAGAAACTTCAACTTGCGCTGCAAAACCAAACACGTGATATTCGCTTTGCCACAATTTCAGCTGAGCAGTTTAAAGCAGGTATTGAGTTAACGGATGAAGAAGTTAATGCTTACTACTTAGCAAACCAAGCGCGCTTTGAAAATAAAGAGCAGGTTAAAGTTGACTTTATTAGCTTGAATGTTGCTGATATTGCTAAAGGCATTGAAATCACTGATGAAGATGTTAGCCAGTATTACCAAGAGAATCTTGCAAGCTTTACAGACACAGAGCAACGTCGTATTTCTCACATTTTAATTGAGTTTGCTGACGGTAACGAAGATGATGAAACGTCTAAGACACAAGCTGAAGCTATTCTAACGCGTTTAGAACAAGGTGAAGATTTTGCTGCTTTAGCTAAAGAACTATCTAACGATACCTTCAGCGGTGAAAACGGCGGTGATTTAGAGTGGTTAGAGCCAGGTGTCATGGAAACTAGTTTCGATGAAGCTGCTTTAGCCTTATCAACTATTGGTGATACAAGTGCATTAGTAAAAACGAGTTTTGGCTATCATGTTTTAAAACTAACGGATTACAAAGCAGAAGTTGTTCAGCCACTAGCAGACGTTAAAGCTGAATTAACACTTCAGTTAAGTAATGACCAAGCCCAAGAGCAGTTCTTCGCTTTACAGCAAGAGATGGCGCGTATTAGCTTTGAATTCCCTGATAGTCTAGAAGATGCTGCTAATGAAGTGAATGTAGAAATACAAACATCTCCATGGTTATTACGTAATGGTAATGCTGCACCGTTTGACCAAGCAAAAGTTTTAGAAGCGGCTTTCTCTGAAATGGTATTGCAAGATAATATGAACTCAGACTTAATTGAAGTGAATGATGATGTTGCACTTGTTTTACGTTTAAACACTTTCCAAGAAGCCAACGTAAAGCCATTAGCTGAAGTAGAAAATCAAATCAAAGACATTTTAGTTAATCAAAAAGCGACAGAGCAAGCACAGAAAACGGTTGATTCATTATTAGCTGAATTTAATGCTGGAACGGATATTACATCGAAGTTAACAGAACTAAACAGTAGCTTTACCACTAAAGCGAAAGTTGCGCGCTATAGCCCTGAAATTGACCAAAGCATCAGCCGTGCTGCATTCGTGCTACCACACCCAGTTGATGGTGTTGTTTCAGCATCAAGTGTTGCCTTAAGTAACGGTGACTTGGCATTAGTTGAAGTGACTTCTGTCGATGTTAGTGATGCAGCTGCTAATCCTAATTTAGCCGAACAACAAACTTCTCAGTTAGCCCAATCAGCTTACAAAAGTTTTGTTGATTCGTTAAAAGTTGGCGCGAAAATTACGCGTAAAGCGGTTGCAGAGCCTGTAAACGTTTACTAAGCATATATTCACTAATTAAGGCTTGTTAATAAGACTTTCTTAGTTGCACAGATAAAACCAGTGATACTTTGTCACTGGTTTTTTTTGCATAAAATCTTAGTCTTGATGGTTTTTAGCAAATCAAAACTTTGTTGTTGGTAACTATGATTGAAAAGGACGGAACACAATTCTAGATAACCTGAACTCGGTTTAAGAGATGTTTTTATACATTAAATATCAATGCGTTAAAGTTTTACCTTGATACTAGCTTGCTAGTTTTTCTTGATTCAAGGCAAGTTCATGCGTCAATAGCTGGTCT
>OLII01000734.1_pt1 | contig 12064 bp, 12 predicted proteins | sample 1609481 | NCBI WGS metagenome assembly OLII01 (sample SAMN05416859, study PRJEB24817) | seawater metagenome | isolation source: Sea water | place: Canada:Atlantic | collected 2013-11
TAACATTAGTGAGTGAAGGCAAGTTTAAAAATTTTAAAGATGCCTTTAAGGTATTAGCCACCAGCAAAAAGACTTGTGTTAATACCAGTATCACTGGTTACGCTGGCTTAAACCTAGCTGCTAATTGCATTGTGGATCTTGCTGATGGCATGGAGCATTCAAATGAAATTGATACTGTTAATATTAAAAACGAACTTAGTACGGCGTTTACAGAGATTAAATTTAGTATTGAATAACGATTTATTAAAAATCAAATACCAATATGGGCGTATTGTCCAATTTAGTTAAAGGGAATTTTATTGTGCGCAGTATGTGTTTGTTATTGCTTCCAGTGCTTTTTATGATCGCTTCTTGCGGTGGTGGAAGTGGCAGTGAAAAAGAAGTTGGCCATGTGACTGAGCCTGATAATGGTAGAAGCGATGATATTGAGTGTGAACGAGAAACGCTTACTCAGGATAAGTATTTATCAACTAGCTATGATTGCAGTCAAACCAGTAATGACGCTCTAGTCGGTACTTGGATGGTGGTTTCTGAATATAAACTGACGAGCAATGCTACCGAAAAAAATAAGAAATCACGCTTTACCATAAGCATTACAGAAACAGACAATGACGAATTAAATGCCTTTGTTTGCAACCCTGAAGAATCCAAAAGAAATATCCGCTTTAATTCCAGCGACAATTTAGTAACATTTTTTGATTACAATGCACAAGCCGATATTGAACTGAAAATTATCAGCAACAAGCGAATGGTAGGTAAACATCTTTCAGGGGGAAATACAGCTGCTATTGTTCAGGAAAGTGAGGTAACAGCCTTAAAGATAATGGACACGTCCCCTAATGTGGGTAAATTAGATTTAAATTACAGATATAACGAGTCTAATTTTAGCGAGCAAGATTTAGATCTGTTGTGCTTTTTACAAGATGATGGAGCCTCTCAATCTCCCGGTCTTACAACGCAATCGCAGGGCGGCCACTTTGATTTTATCGCATTGTTTAAGAATAGCGATACTGATGAAAAGTTGATATCTAGTGTATTTATTCCTGAGGCTGAAGGGCAATCACCGCAGGTGGGAGTCTTTTTTGTTGAGAGTAAAAGGAAAATACAAGGTCGGTGGAATACCACTGTTGATTCTCAGAACCCGTCTATTTTAAAAACGGCCTTTTCAGCAGAGGTGACTGATGATTACAGTTTAAAAGATCATGCTACATTTAGCGTACAGCTAGATTTATAGCTTTAATATTTAGTGGTGTAAAACTGTCTGATTTTAAAATCAGGCAGTTTTAGTTTTAGTTTTAGTCTTATTGGTTATATCTTTATAAATCCTCTTCAGCATCCTCCCTAAATTCTAAAATGTCCCCAGGCTGACATTCAAGCGCTTTGCATATGGCATTAAGTGTGGTCAGGCGTACTGCTTTGGCTTTACCTGTTTTTAAGATAGATAAATTTTGTTCGGTAATACCAATTTTTACGGCTAATTCGTTAGAGCGAATCTTTCGTTTGGCCAGCATTACATCTAAATTTACAACTATGGCCATATTGATAAATACCCTACTAAAAAATAACTCATTCTGAACATATCATTTACACCGTATGGGCTTGTTCGTGTTCTAAGCTGGCAGCTTCGTTCATAACCCAGGATACCAGAATGATCATGGCACCCATTATTAATGTACTGATGTCTTCAGAACCAAAGGTTAAGCTTAACATGCGTTCACCCACTGGATTATTAAGGGTTAATACCACACTTAATAAAGCACCATGCACGAGATTTGCTATGATTAAGGTGATTAAAGCCAAACCAATATGACGAAAACACTGAACATTTTGCTGCGTAAAAACGATGCCTCTTTCATAAAGTGTGAATAATTTTTTTAAGTTAATAAGCATATAAATAATGACGCTGGTAGGAATAAGGCTCACTAAAAATGCAAAAATTAATGTGCTAATGGATAAAGGTTCAGTGACGGCAACTGGCAGCTCATTGTCAAAGCCCGATGGTAAGTGATTGAAATTCAGCCAGTATAAAAGGTCACTTAGGGGCTTTATGAAAATCAGTGCGCTAAAAAGCACTTTAAATTTGCCACTGACACTGCGTATACGAATACGGTTATTACTGTCCATGCATCACCTTTTGTTTGGCTAGATTATGAGCTTTGAATTCAAGCATACTCAAATACTAACCTAAAATGGCTGTAAATAAATAATAAATTATCGTTTTACGATAATTTACTGCTTTGGTATGACTGAAAAGGTAACTTGTGAAGGGCGCTGGGTTTTGTAATAGGTGGCCATTGCATCCCATTAGCCACTTTGATGAATCATCTTGTCTACTTGCACATCTACGCCGTTGTATTGAGCCACGAATTCTTCTGTTTTTTTAAACCCTTGTTTTATATAAAGATTTTTAGCCGGGATATTTGAGCTCACCACATGGAGGCTGGCATTGTATTGGATTTTAGTTAAAGCAAAATTTAATAAGGCAGCACCAATGCCTTGGCCTCTGTGATTAGCATGCACAAACAAGCTGCTAATTTCAAAATTATCCAAAGCTAGGTAACCACAAATATCTTGCTCCTCATATACAAATACCTGTGAGGCTTTAAATACCTTTAATCTTTTTTGATCTTGATCTAGGGGGATAAGTATAAATTTATTACTTTCAAATATGAGTTCGTCCAATTTTGAATGGGCGTAAATATCCAGTATTCGAAAGAAGTCTTGCTGCTGAAAAGATCTTATGGTCATGGTGTTTAGGTATTTATATTTTAAGTAAATGAGTAAAGTGCGTTAGACCATCCAGCCCGATTTGTTTTCCCGTAAGAAAGATAAAAAGGCTTGATGGATATAAGGCAGTGCTTGTTTTCGTTTATATACCACATCCAGCTCTACTTGAATATTCTTGGCTTTTGATCGGCTTAAAACGGGGATGAGTTCACCTATATCCAGTTCAGCCTGAATGGCTTCTTTATGTAAAAAACCCATCCCTAAACCTTGCAACACCAGTTGTTTCAATACTACGTTGTTGCTAGTCGTAATAGTGCGTACTTTTTTTCTAGCCTGAGGTAAAAGCGCTCGCGCATTCTTTTTAATCCACTGGTTATAAGCGGAATATTCATCATTGTAATCGAGTAGTGCCACGTTCAACGTGCTTTCAATGTTTTTGGGTGACTTTTGTGTTTTCAGAAAGCTGCGAGAAACCACAGGTAACAATGGTTGCCGATAAATCGCTTCGCATTTAAACATTTTTTTATCCTGGCAATAAACCTGAAAGCCTAAGTCTAGTAAATTGTCTTTTAACATCTGCTCAATTTCTATGTCTGCCCCCAGCACCAGTTCGAATTCAACTCGGGGGTGTTGCTGCTTAAAAATGCGCATCATTTCTGGCAGGTAACTCACCGCCTGTTCCATCCAGGCACCAATGCGAATCACGCCGGCGGCCTGTTGTTTGTCGAGCTTTAGCTCCTGTACGGCGTTATCCATTTCTAATAGGCGTGGCTTAAATACTTGATACAAGTGCTGGCCATCTTGAGTAAGGGTGATTTTTGGCCCGTGGCGATCAAATAAGCTGAGTTCTAGCTCTTCTTCGAGCTGTTGTAATTGTAGGGAAATAGCCTGCTGAGTACGTAATAAGCGGTTTGCGGCCTGAGTGATATTGCCGCAATCAGCCACCTCTACAAAAGTACGGGCCTTATTAAAATCCATATTGTCTCCGAGCTAATGTTAGGGCTTAAATAGCTACCACAAGTATTTCTTAATCTTTTAATAATATTACTCGTTTTTACTGGTGCTGTCTTTGGCCAATAATACAACTATTCAGTCGAGGTGACTGAGACAAATAAGTTCATTACAGCAGGAAACAATATGTCAAATTCAGAAAAATCCATTGTTATTATTGCCGCCACATTTAACCCAAACGGTATGAATACTCCAGAGTTTAAAGAGTATTCGCGTCGCTCAAACGCCAACGGTGAAGCTCATGGTGGGGTGGTATTAAGCAAGCACCAGGTCACTGAAAACCTGGGCACAGGCGAGCAACCTCATTTGGTATTGGTCATTGAATATCCTTGCCAACAAAAGGCTCACGAAACCTTTACCAATGACGAATACCAAGCAATCTTGCCATTAAGAGCGGTGGCGTTTAAGGAGGTAAAAATTCTAAAAACCAATAGCCAGTTTTTATAAAACGCTCATTAATATAATTTAGGAGTAAAACATGAACGCAATTAAAATAATTACCAAGAAAACACTTTCTATTTCAGCCCTGACTCTTTTATTTTTAAGTGATGTGGCCTCAGCTCAAACCACGGGAGTGATGGGCTTATTTCAGTCTTCAAGTTCGGGCTTACCAAGTAATATAAACAAGTTGGAAGCAATGGCAAAAATTCAAGGTTGTGCGTTACGCCGTGAAGGACAAATTCTTGGTGTTCAGGGCAATTACGATCTTAAAGAGGTTAATGGTTTCTTTTTTCTAGAGTGTGAAGCGGCCCTTTTGCAAAAGGAAGGCAGTGAAACCTTAATCACTAGCTTAGAAAAATTTACAGAAAACCTAATGTTGGTGGAAGGGCCGTTAAGTCAGTTTGGTGAGTTTGCCTTATCTAAGTCTGGGGTGAATAAAAGCTATATTATTAAACTTGGTGATTACAATAATTTAAGCCCCAAAAAACGTGAATTGGATGTGATGACACTGGGGGGAATAGCGCAAACTCGCCAGCATCATTACAAAACTGAAGCGTTTGTGCGCATTACTAATGCCCATGGAATAGCCAGACCGGATGAAGCGGTGGTAATTTATTACGACACCCCTAAAGATGGGCCGTTATTTCGTAAAAACAATGAAGACTTGATGGAAAAGATTGGCCGGTTTAATCAGGATCACCTGACTCAGTTTAGCTATATAGCCGCCGCGTCAAACCGCTAACATGACCCCTAAGCCATTACTTTCTGTCATTGGCTTTGAGTGAGGGCGCACGTTATTTACCTGCCGACTTGCCCCTGATTTATAAAGCGTGTAAAAAGTTTCTCATCTTTTGATTAATGCTTTAGTTCTGGATGGAAAAATGAAAGTTAAACTGACTTTGTTGGCACTATTAATTGGGCTTGGTGGGGCAGGCTTGTATCTGGCAGAGGAGCAGGAAGTACTAGCGGCCCAGTGGCACTTTTCACAAGGCTCTTTTCCTGTGATGGCAATTGAAAAACAAGGGGAGCAGTTATTGGTCAAACTCGAGGTAAGTCCAGAGCAGGCTAATATGGATGTGGTGACTTACCGTAATTGCCCATACAAAGGTGAAAATGTTTGGTTTTTCCAAAAGCAAAACAAGATGACCCTAGCCTATTTCTTAATGGATCAAAGCAATCAAGCAGCAGATCCTGTGCAGGTAGCCTTAACTATTTGCAACTCAGATTGGACCGTGTCGCGGGAGATGAATGTGTTGTCGGCTCTGGATGAACCCCAGCCTTAACTATGAAAACTACGGGGCTGGAAAACCAGCCCCGTACGCATTAGTTCAAAACGATTGTTTAGAAGCTAGTGTTTAGAAACGAGTGTTTAATTGAATAGACACTATGTTGGCATTGCCTTCTGAGGTGCCAGTAAAGGTGGTGTTAATTGAAGACGATTCAGTAACGTCTACTTCTTCTCCATCAACATAAGCGTAGGCCATATCCATATCTGTTTGGTCGTTTATCACAAAGTTAGCCCCTGCGCTGTACCAAACGCGGTTTGAATCAGGAATGCTCAAGGTACGATACTCGGCTTCAACCGGAGACTCGTCATAAGCTAAACCTGTGCGAATTTTTACGGCTGGGTTTAACTGGTAGGTGGCACCAACGGAATAACGATAAGCCTCAGTCCAATTTTCATCTTTAATATGTACCGTTCCGGCTCCCTCTATTTCACCCTCTAGTTTTTCAAAGGTGCTCCAGTTGGTGTAATCGATACTGGCACTTAATTGCAGCAGATCATTTAATTGATGGCTAATGGAAAGATTGGCCATTTCAGGTAAATCTAACACCAGTTCACCATCACCGTTATAAGCCGCGATGACATCTGAAGTGGCATCACCTGTTAGTTTAATTTCAAAACCCGAACGATAGCTCAGGCCAATCATAGTGTCAGAGCTTGCCTGCCATGATATGCCTGCATTCCAACCATAGTCTGTGCCATCGCCTTCCAGTGCTAAAAGGTCATTTCCCGCTACGGAGCTCGAGAACTCTGCTTCGGCAATAAGGTAATTTAATCCAAAACCCAGGCTCACTTGGTCGTTTAATTGGTAGGCGATGCTGGGGTTTATGTTAATGGTGGTAATAGAGGCCGTATCGGCAAATTCGCTGCCAGTAAAGTCATCATCATATTGGCTTTCTAAACCAAAGTTGGTGAAGGCTGCAATGCCTAGGCTAATTTTTTCATTCAGCGGGTGTACATAAAAAATTGAAGGAATGGTCACACTAGGCACAATTTCGTCTTGTGCCACTTCAGTGCCACCGGTTTTAGTGCCATCAACGGCCACGTCGGGTTCTACATAATTTAGGGCGGCAGAAAGAGTAGGTTGTTTAAGCTGTGTCATGAGTGCTGGGTTACTGGCAATGACACTGGCATCCCCTGCTATGGCACCATCACCTGCGTTGGCGCGACCAATGCTAGCAGCGCTGTGTTCACCAATTTGAAAGCCTGCGGCGAAAACGGTGTTTGTATTGGCCAAAAGGGCGCTTACTAGCGCAATGGATAGCGGGCTTTTAACAAACTTAGTCATATTTCTCTCTTTTTATTGTACTGGGCAAAGTTCGGGGTAGGGGCGCACAATACCCCTTGGTTATTGGGCTGTCGGCCAATCCAATAGGTGTGGACAGTCCAAATACATTGGAAAAAGTCCAAAATTATTGGAATTAGCTAGGGCTGGAGAGGCGAACTTTGACTAAAATAAAGAGTCGTAGGCGTGCTATTCACGATACCAGCGAGGTGGCTGGTTAATCTCAATGATGCTTGTTGTAGCTAAAGGATTAAATTAACAGGTTAATGATTGATTTGAAAAGAGAGCTTTATGCTATTTACCCTGAGTGTCTTAGGGGTGGTTCAATGTGCCCTTGGGGTGCTGGCCATGTTGTTTGTTATCGATCGTTGGCACTTGTCCCACAAATTAATGCTGGTGGTCATTAGCTTAATTGGCTTGAGCTTTCTACGGGGCGTACTGGTGCAGCAGGGCATCTTTAAGCTTGGCGCCCCCTTGATATTGCTGACCATGATGCTCAGCCTGAGCGTTATGCCTGTGATGCATTTATTTCTGCGCAGCCTGCTTAACCCCAAGTTTGAACTCAATGCCCTTAATGCTTTGCACTTTGTGCCAGCTACTTTGGTAGTTCTGTGGTGTCTGAGCCAAGTATCCAGGGTAGGCCCTGATGGGGTCGCCAATGTGCTGGATTTGGGGTATTACGAATTACTAGAAGTGACCCATGGGGTGGCGAACCTCATTCTTATTTTTGCAGGCCTACAATTATTGACGTATGTGTATTTGAATTGGCGAGTCATTAAGCAGTGGCAGTTTCTTGCAGATGCTTATGTGGTGAGCTGGGCGTGGCGAGTTCAGCGGGTGAATGTCTTGGTGGCTGTTGGGGTGGTTATTATCATTACGGCCTCTTTGCTAAAAGTAGATATTCCATTAAGTGCCACGATTACACTGAGTGTTATCAGCAAGCTGGTATTTTTAATTCTGGGTTTTATTTGGTTTCTTATATTACTTAAAGACACTCTTAATAAGCATAACCATGAAGCCTTAATTAAAGGCGCTGCACAGGTTGTGAAGCCCAATGAACCCAGTGATGAGCCACTAAGTGATCCGTCATCAAGTTGTACGTTACTGCCCAAAAAATATCAGAAATCAGGTATTTCGCAAAGTCGCATGGAGATTCTTCACCAAAGGGCCATGACCGCGTTACAGCAAGAGCACTTGTTTTTGAACAATGAATTAACGTTAGGTTTATTAGCCCAAAAAATTACCTGCAGCGCTCACCACTTATCTCAGGCAATTAATAGCATTGAACAAAAAGGCTTTAACGACATATTAAATAATTTACGAGTAGATGAAGCCAAGCAACAGCTCATTAATGAGCCTGATAAAACCGTCACCGAGATCGCCATGGATTCTGGCTTTAATTCTAAATCTTCATTCTATGCTTTGTTTAAAAAAGCCACTGGGCAAACTCCGGGTGCCTATAAAAAACAGCACCCAGCTATGTAATATATTTTAAATATAAAGCCTTTAGGCTTGAACCTCAGCTAAACCATTGGTGGTTTTGGCAATATAATGTTCAGGCATAAAACTGTGGGAAGATGACTCGGCCATTTCTTGTTTAAAGCGCTGGGGGATGTTATCACCTAATAGACATCCTTCTACTGGGTAGGGGTAAATTTCATCATAGCGGCGAATTTTAGTTTGGCTAATGCGCCTAAAGATATGTGAGCGATTCAGGTCGTTGGAATGAAGCATGCCAGATGACGCGACAATTTCCATAGTGGCTTTTACGGTAGCATTATGAAAACGGGCAATGCGTTGCGCTTTGTTTTTCACCACTATGCCACCTGCCAGCACAGGGTTTTGAGTGGCCACACCCACTGGGCATTCGTTGGTGTTGCAAATAAGCGATTGAACACAACCTAGTGCAATCATCATTCCCCGTGCGCTGTTACAAGCATCGGCACCTAAGGCAATATTTTTAACCAAATGAAACCCAGTGAATATTTTAGCACTGGCAATGATTTTAATGTCTTTCTTTAAACCAAAACCAATTAAGGCATCACAAACAAAGCTTAATGCTTCTCGTAACGGCATGCCGACCGAATTGGAGTACTCTAAAGGCGCGGCACCTGTACCCCCTTCACCGCCATCTACGGTAATGAAATCAGGACTAATGCCGGTTTCCACCATGGCTTTACACACCGCAAAAAATTCACTTTTTCGCCCTACCGACAATTTAAAGCCAATGGGCTTGCCGTTTGATAATTCTCTTAATTCTTTTATGAAATGCATCATTTCAATGGGGTTGGAAAAAGCACTATGGGCGGCTGGAGAATTCACCTGAGTACCTGGTTCTACCGCGCGGATCTCTGCAATCTCAATGGTGTTTTTATCGGCAGGTAAAATTCCGCCGTGACCGGGTTTTGCCCCTTGGGATAATTTTATCTCGATCATTTTTACAGTGTCTTTATTGGCGATTTTTTGAAAGGACTCAGGGCAAAAATTGCCCTGGCTATTACGACAGCCAAAGTACCCCGTGCCTATTTGCCAAACCAAATCGCCGCCGGCTTCTAAATGATAAGGGCTGACACTGCCTTCCCCTGTGTTATGGGAAAAACCGCCTATTTTTGCTCCCTTATTTAAAGCGCGAATGGCATTGTTGCTAAGGGCGCCAAAGCTCATGGCGGAAATATTTAAAATGCTGGCTTCGTAGGGTTGTAAGCAGGCAGGCCCGCCTATGGTAATGCGCGGTTTAAGTTGTTCGCCTTCAAGGTGTTTGGCTGACAGTGAATGACCAATCCATTCATAGCCCACTCTTTGGGTATCGACTTTTGTGCCGTAAGGGGTGGTGTCGCGACTGCCTTTTGCACGCTGATAAATCACCGAGCGAAACATACGGTTAATGGGCACACCATCGGTTTCAGATTCAAAAAAGTATTGGCGTAAAAATGGACGAATATACTCCATGACCCAGCGTCCGCGACCAATAACCGGAAAGGTTCGCCATAAAGCATGCCTTTTTTGATGCATGTCATACACCCCGAGTAAAATGACAGGGATGACCACTGAAAAACACCACAACATACTGGGGTAAAACAAAGAAAGAAGTGAAATGAGGGCAACAGAAATAACACTGATAAAAATAAAATAGTGCCTCATGTTACGGCGACCTTTTTAGCTAATTAGAAATGGCATTTATAATACGGTTAAGTGAGGTAGGAATCGACCTTATTTAAATAATTATTAAGGCACTTACGGATAGTGAGAGTTAGGTCAGTCACATGCAGCTTAATTTATTATTAGGCTTGGCTGAAATAGAGGCGATAACCAAGTAAGGGTTATGTGTACGAAAATTGTTCAGTATATATTGATGAATAAGTTAGTGTATTGAGGGTTAGAAGCTAACCAATAATGATCACAATAATGTAATAAATGGTGACCCTAATGACAAGTTAAAGATCATCTGTAAGCCTAAGCACATAATGAATTCAACTTAGTATTTTTAGTTCGCCAACTGAAGAAACACTTGTGGAGAACTTTCTAAAATTATTAATTTTGTCAAATCAAACCGATAGTCAGTTTAAAGACAACCTGCGCATACTCGTGCCTATGATAAAAAAAGAAATTTTATTTAGAGTGTTGTGCGGTCAGCAAGGGGATTTACTTAAAGCCGCTGCCTATGGTCAACCCCAGCAAGTGAATATATCTGGGGTAATACAATTTATTCAGCAGCATTTTAATGAACCCTTGGAGGTGCAGGCTCTGGCTGATGTTGCCAATATGAGCACCTCTTCTTTTCATCAATACTTTAAAGGCGTAACCGGATTAGCGCCGTTGCAGTATATTAAATCTATGCGTTTACATCATGCTAAACGTTTGTTGTTGCAAGACGGTCACAATGTTGGGGATGCGGCTTTTCAGGTGGGTTACGGCAGTGCCTCCCAGTTTAGCCGAGAGTATAAACGCTTTTTTAACATGAGCCCCAGTGAGGCCTTAGAAAAACATCTTTTAACCGTTGAAGCTGATAATTGCCCTTAATTTATAAAGAGCTGAAAAGAACCAAGCATTATACCTGCTAATTCTAAGGGCTCGGATGATGGCCTAATAAACAGCAATCTAACCATAGCCTGCTAAAATGAGGGTACCTTTATTGAAGTTGTGTGGGTGTTACCATGCATTTAAAGCGATTCAAAAGGGGGTTTCTCCCCAGTAACGACCCCGCTAGTTACTTTAGCCATTTTACTGAACTGAATTCAGTGAATGCTTGGGGGCAGCAGTTGCCGCAATTACTGCTAGAAGATGATTTTAGGGAGCAAGCCCAGCGTTGGCTTATTCCTTTTTGGCCTGAAGATAAAATTGTCCCGCAGCACTATAGCGAATTACGTTTGTATTATATGCGTTTAGCATTTATTGCATCTGGCTATATAAATCAAGTGGGGCAAACTGTCTCTAAGCGCTTGCCTGCGAATATTGCTCAACCATTAATACAGGTTTCAAAACTGTTATCTCGCCCGCCTATTTTAAGTTACGACGGTTACGCTTTATATAACTGGTATCGGCTAGACCCTAGTAAACCCATTGAGCTGGGCAATATTGACACACTTCAAAATTTTGTAGAGCTGTATGATGAACATTGGTTTATTTTGGTTCATGTGGCCATTGAAGCGTTAAGCTCTGAAATGATTTATAAAATGGTGAAGCTTGACCCTGACAATGTAGAGCAGGTAAATACTACGCTTGCTTGCATTGATGAAACTTTAAAGCAACAGCACGGAATTTTAAAACGTATTCCTGAGCACATGTCGGCCGATTTATACTTTAGTCACTTTCGCCCTTACATAGGCTTTTTTGATGATGTGGTTTACGAGGGAAAAAACAGTTTACGTGGCAGTTATCGGGGAGAAACCGGCGCACAAAGCAGCATACTGCCCATGCTCACCGCCTTTTTAAAAATTCCTCACCAAGAAACGGAACTTACCCAGCATTTAAATGACATGTGCGATTACATGCCAAAAGCCCACAGAGAGTTAGTTCAGTATTTTGATTCTTTACCAGAGATTAAAAGCAAAGCGTCTATTAATTTATTTAATCGCGTTTTAGAGCACATAGCACAATTTAGAGAACAACATTTTGAATGGGCAAAATCTTATATTAATCAAAAAACCCCTGATGCCACCGGCACAGGAGGAACCCCATATTATAAGTGGCTAAATCAGTTAATACGGGAAACGCGGCAGTATAAAATTAAGCCACAACCCATAAAACTGAATACCCTAGAATTTATGGCTGTCTCTTATACACATCTCCGAGCCCACGAGACCGTACTAGATCTC
>OLII01000739.1_pt1 | contig 12027 bp, 10 predicted proteins | sample 1609481 | NCBI WGS metagenome assembly OLII01 (sample SAMN05416859, study PRJEB24817) | seawater metagenome | isolation source: Sea water | place: Canada:Atlantic | collected 2013-11
ATCTACACAGAGTAGATCGTCGGCAGCGTCAGATGTGTATAAGAGACAGTCATCAGGGCGTGAGAAATCAGTAGACATACTTATGTATGAATACTGCTCTGTATTTACTTTTAATAACCTGTAATGACTTTTCATGAATTTTATTCGTTATCAACTGATAATATTAGCGTAGGTTTCATCAATTAGATTTAAAGCTTTACGTAATATCTTATCTGCTTCATCTCTATCTAATATTCGTGTTGTTTCAGTAGAGCTATCTACGTGGAACAGGCCGTGCCTTTGGGATGACCAATAATCATAACATCTCTCTATAGCCACCACTGTTTTGCTACAGTTTAGCTCAATTTTGGTATCCGGTAAAACTGAGCAGCTATCCCCACCATGAATACGATCACCAAAATTATTGCCTATTGTAATATTCTTGTTAGAAAACAATAACTTAAGGTAGCCTTCCATACCTCGCAAAACTGGCATAACAAATGAAGAATAATCATCTAGGGCAATGTTCAAGTGAGATAAAGCCAAGGCAGGGCTTATTATTGAGCGAACTCTCTCTGTTAAAAACACAAAAGCATTGGGAAGGTTAGACTCTAGTTCACTGCGGATTACGCTAGGATCTATGTTTACTTTGATTTGTGCTAACTGTGATTTAACAACATCTTCATAGGGTAACAGTTCACACAATAACTTTAATAAATCATCATACAGTGCTAATGGCTTACCTTGAACTTGTATAGTCATGCGCCTGGTAAAATACTTAATAATTAGCTTGTCGCCACTGGCGCCTGAAAGCTTGTACTGGGTACCTCCATTGATGGCTTTTTCTTCAATATTTTCTGCGGCACATTCTTGAATTAAATATTCAATGGAATCATCGAAATCTTGCTTACTCATTCTTAAAGAAAGGCTAACGCTTTCCCTATCGCTGTATAAACAAGTAGTCTTGACTAGCTCAGATAGTTCTAACCCTTTCTCTATCTCATTGGTGTTTCCCTTGGCGGCGATTGAAGTAGTGCCGTCTTTATTGAAATAGAATGCTAGTAAAGCAATCCTGATACCATTTTCATGAACGGTGAACAAGGTTTCATTGCCCTTGACTTCAGGGCCTGAAATAGTCGTTCCTTCAATAGTAAGTGCTTCTTTAATATGACTACGATCAATATTCAGCTTTTTATAAGACATAGCATCCATTCCAATTAAAAAAGGCAAGGATGATAGCAATTTACCTATTGTTGTATCAATAACATTATTCCTAATAAGAACTAACTGGACATCCATCTCAGTGGCACGATTCAACTCATGGTCTACAGTTAAATTAATACTTTAAATTTGACTGTGTAGTGCCCCTATGCCAAAGCCTAGAAAATCTCTCATTGCCATTGAAAGCACCGCTTATTACCACTGTATGGCCCGTTGCGTGCGTCGGGCCTTTTTGTGTGGGGTAGATGAATTATCAGGTAAGTCGTATGAACATCGACGTGGCTGGCTAGAAAATAAACTTCTCAGCTTGCCCAATATTTTTGCAATTGATATCGCGGCTTATGCCATCATGAGTAATCATTATCATGTAGTGCTGCATATTAATGCCGCACGTGCAAAAGAATGGAGTGATTTAGAAGTGGTTGAGCGCTGGCACCAACTATTTAGTGGCACAGCTTTATCGAGTAAATATTTAAAAGATGGTGAGTTGCCAAAAACTGAGGCGTTGGCTTTTCAAGTTGTGGTGGACGAGTGGCGCTCACGCTTACAAGATATTAGTTGGTTTATGCGGGTGTTAAATGAAGCTATCGCTAGGGAAGCTAATGCAGAAGATAACTGTACTGGCCGATTTTGGGAGGGGCGTTTTAAATCTCAGGCACTGCTGGATGAAGCGGCTTTACTGGCCTGTATGGCTTATGTTGATTTAAACCCCATACGAGCTAACATGGCTAAAACCCTTGAGAAATCTCATCATACCTCGATTAAAAAACGCTGCGTAAAAGCTAAAAAAACACGGCAAGCCAATCATATAAATCAACAAGAAAAATCACTTCTGCCTTTTGTGGGCCTTGGGTGTCAAAAAAATAGCCAAAATCAATCGGAAGGTATTCTGATGCGTTTAACAGATTACTTGAATTTGGTGGATTGCACTGGACGCATTATTAGGGAAGATAAAAATGGTTGCATTGATTCTAAAGCTGAAAAAATATTACAAAGGCTTAATATTAATGAAGCACAATGGATCACCATGAGCAAAAACTTTGAAGGTTGTTTTAGTTCGTTTGCAGGTAATGAAAGAAGCCTACGCAGCGCCTGTGAAAAACTGGAGTATCAACGGCCATCAGGTTTAAGTGCTTGTAAACAGATGTTTCATTAATAGAATTCAACTCTATATTTAACAAATCACTCGCTTCACATGTAGGTGAGTACTTTATTCTGCCTGATTATTCACACTCGCCTTCAATTTTATCTATACAGACACGGTTTCGAAGTAAATTTAGTGCAATCGCTTTGTTTTTTAGTACTGGATTAATTTTTCACTATAATGGATGTCTCATCTGTTTAACGTCTCATCTGTTTAGTTTTTTATAGGCGACTTAAAAAATTATCCTATTGGTAAGGCGAGTCAGCAGAGTAATCATTTTGTTATAAATCAGTCGGGTAAAACAAAGGATTTTGAATTTCCCAGATAATCTGAATAAATTTGTTTATAGCGTCCACTTTTTTTTAACTGTAAAAAGTGTTTGTTAAAACTGTCTCTGGCCGCTTTACTACGAAATAAAAAACCACAATGGTTTTTACCGAATAACGGGAATTTATCAATGGGCACGGTAGTATCTATTCTCTGTTCATTGCTTACTTTGTTGAAATAATATTGAAATATTTGTTCGTCAAGCTGAATGACATCTACTCTTCTTCTAAATAACATTTTGACCTGTAGTTCCTGATTATGATGTTCACTATAATTAGGATTGTTGTCAGCCATCTCTGTATATTCGGTTCCAAGTGCAGCCCGGGCACCTTGCCACGATAGAATTCGATAGTCTTTCAAATCACTTATCTTATTAAGATAATAATTTCTCTCTTTCAAAGAAATAGCAAAATTATTGTAGGTGTAAGCGATTACGGAGAAAAAGCCATGCAGACCTTCTTCGTCCATTATGTAGGGGTTAATATCGGTCGCGACATCAACCAGCCCAGCCCGATAAGAGCGAATGCGCCTACCATAAGGGTAGTAAACTGGCTCTATTTCATAATTAGCAGGTTCAAGGCTTTCTTTGATGATATCTAGCAAAATACCATTGTTTGTTGACGGCATCACCCAAGGTGCCAGCGCATTACCAAAAGCGACTTTCAAGCGTTCTTCTGCTAGAACGTTTTTTGCAAGAACGATTAATGTAACCAAAAAAAATAGGGTATTCATTACTTTCATTATTCGCCACTCAAAAGCAAAGAGGGAGGTTTTTAAGTTTAGTTCAGGAATATCATTAATTCGATATTTTGCTAAAGAGGTCAATTATTCCGACAAAACGATGTCGGAATAAAAGCAATCAAAGGGGTCAGAGTAATTGATACCCTAGATTATTCTACGGAAGTTTGATCAAGTCTTATTGTGTACTATATTGCCCCCCCATCATTCTTTAGTTTTCTTAAAGACCGCCCAAAATTAGACAGGCCCATGTGCATCGCGTTGGGCTGTTATGCAAGTATTGAAATAACGAGCCTTTGGTAATTTTAGAAAAAATGATCATTTCTTGTGTATGATTACTTCTATGTCACATTATTTATTCCAAGAAGATCATGACCAAATCCCTACTTTTATTGTTACCTTTACTGTCTATTCTTTACACGCAAAGCGTATGGAGTGAGCGCTTCGCGAACGACTTGGTGCTGGCTGCTATAGACCGCACTGCGCACCAAGTTCGGTATGATGGATCCTACTTATCCATTCCCTATCCCAACGGCGATGTGCCTTCCAACATTGGCGTGTGTACCGATGTTATTATTAGGTCGTACCGGGCGATTGGCACCGACCTACAAAAGCTCGTCCATGAGGATATGGCGCAAAACTTTAATCACTATCCGTCAAATCGAATTTGGGGTCTTAATTCACCCGATAAGAATATTGATCACCGCCGTGTTCCAAACTTGCAAACCTATTTTACGCGCCATGGTGTAAAGCTGCCCATTTCATCTAGTAATAAAGATTATGCCGCCGGTCATATGGTCACTTGGATGTTGCCAGGTAATCTTCCCCATATTGGTATCGTCACTAATGAAAAATCTAGCAGTACCGGCAACCCGCTTATTGCCCACAATATTGGTGCAGGGCCCAAGCTAGAGGATATGCTTTTTCATTACCCTATTACTGGGCATTATAGATTTGTGCCAACAAAATATCTCAATGCAAGCAATAGCGCGCTGTAAGCGCATTTTTTTAGAGTGATTATGGAGTCGGCCTAGCCTTTCCTTACAGTAAAACGCAAGAAGCCCTTTTTTTCCTCCCACCCAAGTTATTAAAAAAGCGCCCAAGACTTGATCTCATTTTTGGCTAGAGTAGTAAGTACTAAGCAAACTGGGCCGACTCATGAAATAATCCATTGTGTAATGAAGGTACTCTGATGAATTTTTAAATGCCTAATAACTAAAAACAATAAAATAGCCGCTATTATATTTTAAACCTCCCAAAATTTTTCAAAATCACCAAAAAACCGTTACTTCCAAAACTGATTAGACCAATGCAGAAACACGTTAATCAAAACGCTTAAATTGATTAACGAAAGCTCTCCTAAAAAATTGAATAATCTCCCGCTATGGCTAATTCTTTAGGTCATGCGCTCACTTAGAGTGTATGGCACTTATTTTAAATTAGCGTATTAAAAATTAACGTAATAAATGGGGATTGAATACTATGAAAAATCGATCAATAAAATTCTGCCAAAGTTTATTGTTATTATTTTCGCTGTGCAGTTATGGGCAACTAGCTCAGGCAATACAAAGTGGCACGCTTAACATTAAAGAGGTGGGCATCAGTAGCTCTACTTTTTCAGTGAAGGTTGCCAATGGTAACGATAGCCTAACCTTAATGGCGGGGGATAATTTAAATTTTTCCAATGCCATTCATTACGGTGACAGTTTTGATGTGAAAATTATAGAACAAGACTCTAGGCAAAGGTGCATGGTGGTCAATGGCCAAGGCGTCATGTCTGCGACCACAGAGCCACTTATTCTGGCCTGTAAAAATCTCAATTTAATTAGTGCAGGTTTATATGTGGCTTGCGCCATTAATGAAAACGCCGGCATTGATTGTTTTGGCAGTGATAATTATTTAAAAACTGAAGACGTTCCTCTGGGTACTTACAAAGAAGTGGCCGTGGGAGCACAACATGCGTGTGCCTTAAAAACAGATGGGTCACTGGCCTGTTGGGGGCGCAATACCGAAGGCCAAACAGATGCTCCTACGGTGGGGAATTTTATGAGCATCATCGCAAGTCATCATGGTAGTTGCGCACTTGATGATAACCATTTATTACAGTGCTGGGGCAATATCACTAATACGCCGTATCCTGTTCCCAGTGGTAATTTTTGGGATGTGGATATTAGCTACTTTCATGGCTGCGCCATCGAAGATGATTTAAGTACCATCTGTTGGGGAAGTGATTCAAAAGGGCGTGCAACGGCACCCTCTGGCCTGAAAGCCTTTGATGTGGCTGTGTCCGATTATTTTTCCTGCGCGATCAATAGTGATAACCGGGAAAGCCAATGCTGGGGCAAAAATCAATTTGGAGAAGGCAATCCTATCACTTGGGACATGACTGATTTAGATCTAGGCTATTTTCACGGCTGTGGTTTATCTTCCGGTGCGGGGACCGTGTTGTGCTGGGGATTGGGCGATGGCTACGAGCCTTATTTAAGTGGGTCGTTTGTACAAGTTAGTGCAGGCTACTTTTTTACTTGTGGCATCCGCGAGGATTACAGCGTTAGTTGTACTGGTGACGGCAACCCATTAGATTAATGTAAAAAGTCGGGCCGATACACCTCATCGGTCCGACCTTTATAAATAAAACTCATACATGATAAAGTGAAATTAGCCATTCGATTCTCAATAAGATTATGATCCGATCTAACAGGTTGTTGGCAGCAACCTTCAAAAATTGCTCCATGAGGGTATGGTGCAATATTTTAAGCACTATCCGTCAAAACGGATTTGGGTTTTAATTCACCCCATAAAATTTCTAGAAGTACCGGCAACCCGCTCATTGCCCCCAATATTGGCGCAGGGCCTAAGCTAGACGATATGCTTTTTCATTACCCTATTACTGGGCATTATAGATTTGTGCCAACAAAATATCTCAATACAAGCAATAGCGCTCTATAAGCGTATTCTTTTAGCGTGACGGTGCTATTAGGGGCGGGTGCTGCGGCTGCTATAGCGTTATTTATGTCTAAGTTGATATCTTGACGGTTTTGTTGATGGTGAAGCTTGGAAGCTCGTAAAGCTTAAAATCAATGACTCTGGCCCCTTTTCATCCTGTATGACTCTATTACAGGTTTTATCTAAGCTATACTTTAAGAGCCATGCCAGAATTTTTTATTGAGACTTGTATGAAATTGACAAACGACTTTTCCAGTCACTTGAGAGAGTTAAATAAATTGCTGGGCACCGATTATGCCATTATCAGTAATATAGATAACCAAGATTACGAGGTGCTCGCCATTGAATCCAAATTTGACTTCATTAACCCAGGAGATCATTTAGAAATTCAAAACACTTATTGCAATCAGGTTCTAGAAACAAACAACACTGTAACCTATGCACAAGTGAGTAGTATTAAAGGGATGGTGCGACATCCTGTTTATACTTCTATGCAATTAGAAGCCTATATAGGTGAGCCATTACGTAAAGATGGTCGAGTTATCGGCACGTTAAACTTCTCTGGTTATGAACGGAAAAACCCCGATTTTACTAAAGACGAAATTAATAAAGTTAAGGCGCTCGCTAGAACCATTGAAACCAATCTTGAGTAAAACAAGAAAGGGGCTGGTGACAAAATCCAATAATAATTATTGCTCTAATTAGGCACAGCTCATATTTTTTGTGATGAGCTATATCAATCCCCTTTAAATAAAAAACCTGCTGGATTAAATTATGGATTTTGTCTAAATCAGAACTAACGACTCTATATGACATCTACTAGCAGTCATCAATCGTCTGAAACCATCAAAGGCAATAATAATGAACATCGCCATTCTCACATTCGAAGGCTTCAACGAGCTTGATTCATTAATCGCTTCAGGCATTTTGAATAAAATGAAAAAATTTGGTTGGAATGTTCAAATTACATGTCCTTCTGAATTTGTGACGTCAATGAACGGTGTGAAAATTGAAGCTCAACAACCCTTAGAGTTTGCAAATAAGGCCGACGTGGTGCTAGTGGGCAGTGGTATTTACACAAGAGATATTGCAAAAGATAAAAAGCTACTAGATAGGCTGCATTTAGACCCATCAAAACAACTTATATGCGGCCAGTGTTCCGGCACCTTGTTGTTATCGGCATTAGGCGTTTTGAATGGCCTGCCTGCTTGCACAGACTTAACGACCAAGCCTTGGGTGGTGGAGGCTGGCATTGAGGTGTTGAATCAGCCTTTTTATGCGAAAGGCAATATCGCGACGGCAGGCGGGTGCTTGTCTTCGCAATATCTTGCAACTTGGATAATTACTAAATTAGCCGGCCACGAAGCAGCGCACGCTGCGATTCATCATGTGGCTCCAGTGGGTGAAAAAGAATCTACTGTGGCTCATAACTTGTCGGTGGTTATGCCATATATTGAGCAGCCTGAGATAGCGTAGAAAAACGATCTGCATTGGGGTAGAGTGCCCTTCATATTTGAAAGCCTAAGTCTTCACAAATATTTGATTTTAGATGTAGGTGTTATGGCCCTAAATAAAAAACAGAGAAAAATTTTACATAGGATGTAATTGTTTTGAGAAGTAAAAGTTTGGCTAGGTTATGTGTGATTTCTTTCTGTATGCTGGTGCACATCATGTGCGGTTATATATCCCGATTTATCTGAAAATCAAAATACTGAATGTGACTTGGTCACTCGGCAGTTAACTTTAAGTATGGTGGGTTTTGGCCCTAATGAAGAAGGGGGGAGAAAAATGCTTAGTGCTATTATTACGGGTGTTGTATCTGGCTCAGTTGCCGTTGTGGGTAATACAGTTTATTGGCTTGAAGAGTTTGGCCGCTGTGATAAAAGTGATATTGATGATGCGTTAACTGGCTTTAATACATTAATTCAAGATTTAGGTGGATGGTTTGCATCAAACGTTGAAGAAGTTAGTGATTGGGTTGTCAGTTCAAAAGGCAAATAAAAAACGCAAGGCCTAACAGTCTAGTTTTTTCATCTGGGGCAGGGTTTATATCAGAGACAAGGTGACAACCACCTGTGCGGGTTGCCCAATTTCCTTGTTAATACTGGCTTTATTTAAAGTTGAGCAGCCAGCCAATAACAGTATGCTGCCTACGGCTGAAATTATTGTAACTTTTTTCATTATCTTCCTGTCATATTAACGATGTATTAATGCCTAGTTAAAAAGTCTGGGTTTAGTTTTTTCAGTTAGCTTGGGTTTTAGGGATGGCAAGGTACATATTCTCCCATTCCTTTATAAAATGCTTAATCATGATTTTCGGTGATATTTGATATTAACTAGCATAGGTGTTCTTGCTGGAAAATGCGCTGTTTTAAAAAATTTAAACATAAAAAATCTTTCCTTAAATTCCACTAGATTGTGTTTTAATTAGTCGGGAATAAACAATAAGTAACAAATAGCAGGAAGCACAATGAATACAAAAGTAGCCGTATTTGGAACCCTTAGATTTCCACCAGATCGTATAGCTGAGGTGTTACCTCATTTAAAAACTTTGGTAGATGCCACCAATAAACATGATGGTTGTATTGCTTACGATGTGGCGGTGGATCCATTTGATAGTGGCTTAATTCGTTTCTCTGAATTATGGCCCAGCCAAATAAGTTTGGATAATCATTTAGTGGCAGCGCATATTAAGCCTTGGAGGAATGCGGCCAAGCAATGTGGTTTACTGGCGCGGGAATTTATCGCTTATGAGGTTTCTAGTTTTCGTGAGGTATAATTAACTATCGCAGTTTTTCAATTGCCGTTTCAGCTAGCAAAATAAAATGTAGCAGGGTGAGGTGTTTTTAAGCGGGATATTATATTTAATGGTCATAAATTCACCGGCAGCGTTTACAGCTTGTAAGCTATGGTTGTATTCGCAGCTAGACTCTTTTTTATAGGCTTTGTGGCGTGGCTAAATACAAGCATAGAGGCTTAATTAATGGCCCATGGTGTGTAGTCTACTATACTTTAAACGCGACATTTTCGAGTGGTAATTGAGGTGGGGTGGCTAAATTCCAAGGAAACGTGGGTTGTAAACTGGATGGAACGACATGTCTTTTAGCTTTCATACTCTTGCATCTAACAAAAGCATAACAAATACATAACAATACGAGACTTGTTCATGGAAACTTAAGATGAAATAGTTTAGTGATTTTATTTTCTTAAGCGTTTTAATATTTCAAGGTGAATTTAACATGGCGCGAAAAAGGTTGATGCAGTTTGTGAAAACCAATGCATATGGTCGGCGATTACTTATGCTATTTACTTTTATTTTAATATTGTGCTCTCTTTCTGCTTGCGGAAAAAGCGAGAGTGCTGGCATTACTGTTAATTCCTCTGGTTCTACCACCGCCGAATTTAAAGCTTATTACACCAAGTTAGATTCTGGTGCCGATTGGGAGTCTGCTTATCGTATGGGGGAATTTGCCGATATCATGGTGAAGTTTTCTGAGAGTGAGAAATTTTATTTTTGGCGGGCTTCTAGTTATCTTCCCAGATGGGAAACCAATCAAGGGGCGAACTATATTGATCAAGCTCCTGTGGAATTTACAGGCGATGGCACAGGGCTTCGCTGGGATAAATTATCTAGGCATTCGCATGTAAGAATCATTGAATCTTCGCCATCTCAGGTTGTTATTCATTGGCGATACGCCCCAGATTTTGATATAGGAGCAACCCCTCAGTTACCCAGTTGGACAGGGTGGGTTGACGAATATTATACGGTTAAGTCTGATAAATCTGTTACCAGAACACTATTCGTTTACGACTCTATGGAAAAACTAACATACGAATACCGCTTAAACGAGAGTGGCACAATTGAAAAACTAAGTGAAAATACGCTGGCCTTTTCCATAAGCGAGCCTAGCTACAATAGCGAGACCCTTCCTTCGGGTTTAGATTTAAATTTTGGTGCCAGCTACACAAAGCTAGGGTACAGCGGCCCTTTCTTTCAGAACGATGCACCTTCGAGTAGCTGGAATGAAAATTGGCAAAACAGTGATCACCCAGATATTGTCGTTAATTTTAACAACTCCTCTTATAAATGGATTTTTTGGCGGGGCGCTAATTTTGTGCCTCACATGGTAAGCGATAATGATATTTGGTTTACCAATGAATTTAACGAGTTTTGGAACCCCATTTGGGATGGGGAAGGTGAGTGCGATGTGGCATTTGCTGGTGAGCCCATGAATGATAAAGAAAATCGTTATTCTCACGTAAGGCTAATTGAAAATACGCCAGCAAGGGTGGTGGTTCAGTGGCGATATGCGTTAGCGAATGTTTGCTCAGAGCTGGGTCGCACGATCGAGGATGATGATGGATGGAAATTATTTTCTGATTTCCTTTTTTATATTTACCCCGATGGTTACGTCTCGCAACATAATACCATCTGGAGCAAGCTAGCCGCCCAAAGCCCAGATGAATTTGAATGGCAAGAATCAATCATTACTCATCACCCCGGTAAGGCCACGACAGATGCTATTGAAGTTGATGACACCCTAACCTACGGTAATGTGTCTGGTGACTTTAATGCTTTTAGTTGGGGAAATATTGATTGGCCCATGGCAACTTCCATGGTTGATGATGAACTGGTGGTGACCCCTGGAGTGTTTGAACCTTTAGATACAACGATTACCCGAGCTAATATCCAACGCTTAAATTTAAAAGACACCCTAATGGATGCCATTACGATTGTTGAGAGCGGTGATGATATTGCCTATATCGCCAGTGGTGATCATGATGACCCTAATAATACATCGCCTTTTGATCAATGGAATCATTGGCCGCTTAACCTTCACCATACTTTTGGTGAACTAGCACTAAATGATGTTGACGCTTCACACTCACCGGTTGGTAATGTTTATAACTGGCCTAACTATGAACTTGGGTCTAACTTTGCATCTAGGGTGCTATTAACGGGCTTGGGGGATTTGTCTGATACGCAACTTGCAGACTTAGCGAAATCTTGGGATGCGCCACCTTCATTAACCGTTACCTCTGGTGCCGTTAGCCAAGGGTTTGTTAAAGCGCAAAGAGCCTATCAGTTAACTGCGTCTTCAAGAAATATTTCATTTCAAATTAACGCATCATCTACCAGCCCTATTTTTAATCCTGGTGTTGTCATTAAAGATTGGGGCGGTCAAAATTCAGCTGTTATCACTCTAAATGGTAATGTTCAGATTGATGGCGTTGATTATGAGCAAGGAATTATTGTCGATACCAACGGCACAGAAAGCTTAGTATTATGGTTCGATGAAATCGCAAGGGGCAGTGTGATAATTGAAATATCAGAAGGCTCATAGCACGTAATAAATGGTTTGAAGGCTTTCGCTTAGGCAGCGATAGCCTTTTCTTTAACCCAGTTATTAAACTGTGCTTTTAGCCTAAGTGGCCCCGGCTTTTATGTTGTCGCTTTATCCACTTGCCACAACAGTGCAAATACTTCCGCCAGCCAAGTTATATGTTGTTCTTCAATTTTCTCACCGTGCTTGCCACTATAAGCTGCTTGATTAAATTGTGATAAAAACAATTCTGATTGGGAAGATGAAATCCCTGATAAATTTAACGCATCTAGTAAAAGCATAAAGTCAGCTGCGGTACTAAATTCATAGGCTTTATTCTGTAAGCGC
>OLII01000740.1_pt1 | contig 12009 bp, 11 predicted proteins | sample 1609481 | NCBI WGS metagenome assembly OLII01 (sample SAMN05416859, study PRJEB24817) | seawater metagenome | isolation source: Sea water | place: Canada:Atlantic | collected 2013-11
GAGATCTAGTACGGTCTCGTGGGCTCGGAGATGTGTATAAGAGACAGGTAACATAACTCTTGAAAATATATTATACATCCCAAATGATGGCCGCGTAATACTTATTGACCCATACGAAGAGAATGTAATTGATTCAGTATTTGCTGAATACTCTCAACTACTGCAATCCACAAATTCAAAGTATGAAATGTATAATAGTAATGACTCGGTCATTGAAGGTAGTCAAATAACCTTAGAGTTAAAGGATTCCTTTGGGATTAATTACTTAAATAATAAAATAACCAACCGAATGAACAAAGAGTTTAGTCAAGAAGAAAACATCGTCATTCGCTTATTTGAAGTATCTCAGTTCATTCGCATGCTGCCATTTAAAATGGAAGTTGATGAGAGCAAAATGATTTTTTTCTATGGGTTAGCCTCCTACCTCTTTGATATTGTAAAAACAGATTATAGTTTAATGAAAAAGGCATCATCTAATGAATAATGATAAAAGTGGTGAATGGCAAATAGAAACTGCCTTACCGGTAAGTTTCTATTTGAAAAACTCGCCTAAAATATTCGACTTAACCAATACAGATCTACTAAGCATTGGAACTCAAGGACCAGGTAGTAGGCGATTAGTTATAATTGATACGACTGTTAGTAAGTTATATCTGAAAGAATTGGTGAGCTACCTAGACCACCATGAAATACATCATCACATTGTCATCATTGATTCCATTGAAAGTAAAAAAGATATGGATACCCTAATATACTTACTAAAAGAAATTGAGGCGTTTGGTTTATCCAGAAAAAGTGAGCCATTAATTGCTGTTGGCGGAGGTGTATTGCTAGATATAGCTGGGTTAGCCGCAAGCCTTTATCGTCGAGGAGTCCCCTATATTAAAGTGCCCACGACACTTTTAGGAATAGTTGACGCAAGTGTCGGTGCCAAAACTGCCATCAATTTTGAAGACAGAAGAAATCGATTAGGCTCATATTACCCACCAGTAGCAGCCTACCTGGACAAAAACTTCTTAAAAACATTGGAGCCTATAGAAATAAGCTCTGGACTAGGTGAAATTATAAAAATGGCCATCATAAAGGATATTGACCTATATAAAATCCTAGAAAGCCATGGCGCTGAGTTGTATCAGTCAAAGTTCTTAGACTGCTCACATGCAGATGAAGTTATCAACCGAGCTGTTGAAGGAATGAAAGCTGAACTTCAAGACAATTTGTGGGAAAAGGATTTAGAGAGATGCGTTGATTTTGGTCACTCATTTAGCCCTATTCCTGAGATGCGCTCTCTATTTGATGATAAAGTAAAAACCTTAACCCATGGGCAGGCCGTAACGCTTGACGTTATATTTTCATCAATCCTTTCCTATATGAGGGGAATGCTCGAGAAGTCTGACATCGAAAGCATTTTCAGAACCACCCAGAGCTTGAATTTACCAACTGGCCATACTTATTTCTATGATCCTAACATTTTGATGGAAGCCTTAAATGATACAGTTAAGCATCGAAATGGCGATCAGAATCTTCCGATTCCTCAGACGATTGGTAATTACGTCTTTATAAACGACCTTAGTTACGATGAAATAAAGCAAGCGGCTCAGTTGATGCTTGACTTTAACAATGAACTGGGTAATTCATGAAAAAAAATATTGTAATTACAGGAGCCTCTAGCGGGCTTGGAAGAGAGCTAGCAAGGAAATTTTCATCCCTAAATTGGAATGTGATTGGCCTAGCTAGGAATACAGCAACTTTAGAAGAATTATCAAAAGAACTGGGTGAAAATTTCTCTTTTTATGCTGTTGACCTGCAAGATGAAGCAGGGGTTCTCTCTGCATTTAATTTCATTGAGAGTAAAATTAAACATATAGATGTCATTGTGAATAATGCTGCAGTATTCACAATGAAACCTTTTATTGAAAGTACTTTTAAAGACATAAACTCAATAGTGGATACCAATTTAAAAGGTGTCATGTACAGTACCTTGAAAGCAATTGAAATCATGAAGAAGAATAACAGCAGTGGACGGATAATAAATATATCTTCTGTAGCAGGCACTCACGGCATTGAAAATCAAGCCATATACTGTGCTAGTAAATTTGGATTAAATGGATTTTCCGAAGCTCTAAATCAAGAAATTATAAAATACAATATATCTATAAGTACAATCATTCCTGGAGGAATTAACACTCCCTTGTGGAACGAAGACAATCCTTATAAAGGTGGCGACACAGAGCAGTTATTACAATGCTCTGATTTAGTAAAAACTGTAGAGTACATCTCAGGGCTTGAGCCAAGAATTATCTTGAAAAATTTAACTATTTTCCCATCTAACGAATGGCATTAAAGAGAGGCCACTATGAATCTAATTTTAACAATGGCAGGTAGATATACTCGCTTTATAAATGAGGGATATAGAATACCCAAGTACTTATTGCCATGGGGAGATCATTCAATTTTAAGTGAAATTGTACGTGAACTAACTAAAGGTGGAGAGTTTACGAATATATACTTGGTAGCAAATAAAAGGGATGTAATTTACATGCCCCATGTTAGAAGAATATTAAAGAGTTTAGATATCTCTGAGGATAATTTATTTTTAATTTCAGATACATCTGGCCAAACTGAAACAGCTTACCAAGGAATTCAAAGCATACAAAACACATTTGGTGAAATTGTAGGGCCTATTGTTTTTCATAATATTGATACTATTTTATATAATAGAAGTTTTAAAAATCTCCCCAATATATTAGAAGAGTTTGACGGCTTTGTGGATGTATTTGAATCAAGTAATCATAACTATAGTTATGTATTAATGAAGGGTGAGTTAGTAGAGACAATAGCTGAAAAAATTGTAATTTCTGATAATGCCTCTTCAGGTTTATATGGATTTAGCAATATCAAGAAATTTCTAGAGTACTACAGCCCAGAAGAGCTATACATGAGTCATTTATATCAAAAAATGATAGAGAATGGCGCCAGAATAACTGCCAGCGAAATGCATACTGAAAAAGATACTGTTGTTCTTGGTACTCCATCTGAATATTTGACTACTGCTTATATTTTAGATTTATAATAAAACTTAGGTGCTAACCCACTTAAAAAACATCTAAAAAACTAAGTGTATTATGACGATGATCCTACAAGGTAGGATCAGGTTATTGATTAGCGAATAAGCTACCTCACTCTATAGCCAAATCCAATGAAGCTCCTACAACCTTATCAATTAATATAATATACTGGCATGGTAAATATGTGACTTTCAGATTTAATCAAAAGTACCTCAGAGCAAGAGATATTGTAATCCCTCCCAATAATTAGATTTTCGCTTCAACTTCACCTGATAAGAATAGCTTTCTAATAAGGATACAAAACCAGTCACTCTATAGATGGTAATAACTCAGGATAATTATCTTTAATATAATTATTTAGCCGTACATTTCTATCCCTGTTAATTTGAAAATCTTTTAATGGAATTTTATAACTAGCTAACCCAACAAAAGAGTCTCTAAGCAGCCTGGATTCAAATTCATAAGGCATAACACTGAGATTGCAATGCTCTAGAAGATACTTCTTTAAGACCCTTTCAGGTAAATACCCTTTTTCACCAAAGTCCTGAAGAAATGACTCCTCTATCCAGTTAAATAGACTGAGGTATTTAATCATTGCCTCCGGCTCTCCAATTGAAAAGTGATCACTGAACCCATTATGCTCATTATAGTTTGGGTCTATAAATACAGAATTCTTAGGAAAACTTGTTATATCCATTGGCTTAATAAAAAAATTATCGAACCTACATCTACAGATTGCATCGTACTGAGAAGCGACATCAGGGTTATTAATCAAGTATTCAGCGCTTTTATATACTCCATACCACATTGGGTACAAATTGGGCGATGCCTTGGCAACCATTAAGCCATCTCTTTCGGTCTTAAAGCCAAACTTTTTAAACCCCTCAACCTCTAAGTTTTTAAATGACGGATCTATATAGGAATAAAGATTTTTCGTATGGTACTGCGCTTTCAAATCTTCATTAAAGTTTTCATTCTTGCTAGCTATGTAAATATCAATGTCATGACCATGAAAAAAGCGTTTAAATGATTCAATACAATGAATGTAAGAACGAGGTTCACCACTCAAACATATGGCTATTTTCATCTTCACCACTGGATCTAATCGCTTATTCTGATCAAACTTATCAATCTCATTTAATAGCTCTTTATGATCAAACTTGCTAAATAACTTACTATTCCTATCAAATAATTTTTTCGCATATGCAGGAGTAATAAAGGGGAGTAATGATATAAATGTATCTTTATTTTTTTTAGAAAAGTATAGGTAGCTAAATACAACTAGATTAAGCAAGCCAAAATACTTCCTTTTTTTAAATTTTTTTAAAATTGTTACTATATCGCTCACAATCAACCAGCCTAGCACTCAAAGTTATTTGGGGCATAACACTCAGCCCAGGATGTATTTCTTTTAATAAGGACACTAAGACTATACTTAGAGATCCCAGCCATCAGACAAATTTTAAATGATTTTAGCACTAAATTAGACCCCTCCATAGATGGCTTTTGTTAGTTTACAGGGGCTATATTCAGGAGTTGCTTGCAGAGTTTTATGGAGGTACTACTCAATAGGGTCCACTTATCCACGCTTCAGAAAATCAATAAATATGGCAACACCCTACATTAACTCATTAAAAGATCCAATAGACATCAAAATATGCCATATTGGCATCAGATTATGCACAATGTAGGGAAGCGCTATAATGAATTCAACAGCTATTTGTTAAGCCTTTGGTCTAAAATACTCTGTGGATAAGGTACCGGTATAAAACTGAAACAACATAACCCAATCAGATAAGAAGCTATAAAGCGGGTATTTAAAGGTAGCGGGTTTATTGTGCTCAAAAAAGAAGTGCCCCACCCAAGCAAAGCCATAACCAATGACTGGCAATAGCCACAACAAGGAATACTGCCCCGTCGCCAGCGCAAACCCCAGTACACTCAAGACCAAGGTACTGCCCACAAAGTGAAGGTTACGGCAGATGGGATTGCTGTGTTCGCTTAAATAAAAAGCGTAAAAATCCTTAAAGGTTTTGAACTCTTCGACGGTTTCCATACTCTCACCTGCTTTGTTGTTATTAATAACTTTATTATGCAGCCATTATCACTTTCTGCCAGTTGCAATTTGGGACGTATATTTCCCATTCAAGGACAATCCATACAAGGCATGTCCACTATAGGATAATTACATAAATCGTTTCACTATTTGAAAATAAACATCTAAAAACTCGATTAAAACCCTCAAATTTTTGCCATTTTTAATCTACTGGCTTCAATATAAGATAACAAAACTCTCAATAAGGGCTGAGAAATATGAATTCCGTCATCAATACCAAGTGGCCCCTAGGCTCACGCATATTACATTGGCTAAGCGCCCTGCTTATATTTGGGTTATTTGCCTTAGGTTACTGGATGCGCACCTTGGATTATTATCACCCTTGGTACCAGCAAGCCCCTAACTTACACAAAAGCTTTGGCATCATGTTAGTGCTCATTATGCTAATCCGCATGGTTTGGCGTTTTTTTACCAGAAAACCCGAACATATGACCAGTCATAAAGCTTGGGAATTAAAGCTAGCTCACATCATTCATTGGATTTTATATTTAGGCATTCTTTTAATTTTAATAACGGGCTATCTTATTGCTACGTCTGAAAATCGTCCCATTGAAGTTTTTGAGTTATTCAATGTACCAGCTGTAATGGCAGCCTTTGAAGAACAAGAAGACATTGCCGGATTTATTCATGAATGGGCAGCTTATATATTAATGGCATTTGTAGGCTTTCATATATTAGGCGCCCTTAAGCATCATTTTATAGACAAAGATAAAACACTAAAGCGCATGCTTTAATTCAACCTAACAATAACTAGGAGCAACACATGAAAATCAAACTAAAAACCACACTAGCAGCCATTGCATTAACACTCAGCAGCTCACTCTGGGCTGCCGAGCAGTATCAAATTGATACTAAAGGCATGCATGCTGCCATTGAATTTAAGATTAAACACTTAGGCATTAGCTGGTTAAAGGGTAATTTTAACGACTTTAGTGGTGAGTTTAATTTTGATGAAAAAAATCCTGCGGCATCTAATGTTCAAGTTTCCATTAACACAGCAAGCCTAGACAGTAATCATGGCGAACGTGATAAGCACTTACGTGGTAAAGACTTTTTAGACGTTAATAAATTCCCTAAAGCCTCTTTCAAAAGCACTAAGGTAGTGAGCACTGGCGACGGCACCGCTAAAATTCACGGCGACTTAACTTTGCACGGTGTCACTAAAAATATCGTTATTGACGCCAAACAAATTGGTGCTGGTAATGATCCATGGGGAGGTTTCCGTCGTGGTTTTGAAGGGTCCACTAAAATTTCATTGCATGACTTCAAAATCGACTTTAATCTAGGCCCAGCCTCTAAAGAAGTTGAATTAAATCTATATGTTGAAGGTATTCGTAAGTAATACGAACATATTTCAACCAATAAAAAAGGGGAGCCTAAATATTAGGCTCCCCTTTTTTATTTCAGTGTCCCGCCCTGAAATAGGTTTACAACTTAAGGACCTATAATGGACAAACTACAAAACATCCGCCCCAAGCGCACACAGCGTGATTATACGATGGGCTTTAAATTACAGGTTGTGGCTGCCTGTCCCGTCCTGAAATAGGTTTACTGCTTAAGCTGTCGCTTCCACATTTGATTTACGATTTAAAACCCAAGCAAATACAGCCCCTGTTACAAACATAATTAAAGAGTAACAAGTCGCCGCAATGGCCATTTCAGTATTCTGTAAAAGCGTTAATGCAATAACAATGGCCAGTGTGCCATTTTGAAAGCCCACCTCTATGGAGATTGCTTTGCTTTGCGCTTCATTCAAATTAGCCAACTTGGCTAAGCCATAACCAAATATCATGCAGGAAATATTTAACAATAATGAAGCTATACCCGCTTGAGAAAAATAGTCAGCCATTTGGTTAATATTTTTCGCCACTATGCCTGCCACAATGAGCAGTAAAAATACCACCGAGAAAATCTTAACCGGATTCTCTGCTCTAGCCGAAAAAGCAGGTTTATAGCGATTAATAAGCATACCCAAGCCGATAGGGATAATCGTAATCACCACTAACTGAATAATGGTTTTCATCACTGGTAATTCAATCTGCTGCCCCTCACCCATGACAAGCCCCATAAAGATCACAATCATAAAGGGTACGGTGAATGGCGCTAAAAGGCTCACTACGGAGGTTAAGGTGACAGAAAGTGCGATATCGCCTTTGGCTAAAAAGGTATAAAGGTTAGATGTGGTGCCACCAGGGCAAAGGGCTAAAATCAAAACCCCCATGGCAAGCGCGCCATTTAAATCTAAAGCCAACACTATGATATAAGCCAGTAAGGGCAACATAAGCATTTGCGCCACAATTCCCAACACGACTGCCTTGGGTTTAGAAGCTACCAATTTAAAATCAGCAAGCTTAAGTGACAACCCCATACCCAACATAATAATAAACAGGGCGCCAGGTAACACCACCTGAACCAGTAAATCTGCTTTCATAACACTCTCCGACTTTTTTATTATCGAAGCAGCATAACGATTTAGGCAATCCGTGCCAACACCCACAAACATAATGGCCAGTTTTGCCATTATGTTTATGGCTATATTGTCATTAGCGAGTCATTTTCTTCACGAAGACCACCACAAATAAGGCTAGGGTAAAGCTTCCCACAAATGCTTCAATGGCCGCAATGACTCGACTTGATCCCAGTGGCACCAAATCTCCATAACCCAAGGTTGTAAAGGTCACCACACTGAAATACATGACCTTTACTAGGGATACAAGGTTGTCCCACAGAGATGTACTGGTATTAAATATCAAAGTATGACCCCCCTCTGAAATACCAAGAACAAAATAAAAGAAACCACAAATAAGAATAAAACTAAGGGACACTAAAATGACTCGTAATGGCCTCTCGCCATAACCACAAAATACATCTACCAGTTTTGAAACACCTCGTTCAAAAGACCAGCTAGGCATTTGATAGCGACGCATGATCATTTCTTCATAAAAAAAGTAGCCCGCCAATTCAAACAGCCCTTGTAACTCGCTGACTTTTCGCAAGTTACGGCAAATTTCTTCAGCCTGCTCAAAAAAATCAATCGATTCCTGCAAGCGGCCGGCATTAGCGGCCTCAATGCCTTTTTCTTCGTGCAGCAGCTGCTTGCCCCACTCTACGTTTTCAATTTTGGCACCGTCCAAGCGCGCACCCAGCAGGTTAACTTTTTTCAGACAGGCAAAGTGTAGGTTGGCTTCTCGGCAATCAGCCTTCATTAATGAAGCTTCTGTAAGATCAATGCGAAACAAGTGAGCGTTACGTAAATTTGCACGGTACAAATCGGCCCGGGCCAGTGAGTAATTTTCTTTGGTACCATGACAGACTAAATTTATGCCTTCTAGATTCGCGCGCTTTAAAGAGGCCCCCTCCATGCAATGGCCAGCTTTAATGACTTTTTCTAAGGACTCGGCCAAATTTTTGCCCGACTTGTCTATGGTAGGATCATGCCAATAACAAAAGCCCTGGCCTTCATCTTTTAGTTGGCATTTATGCCCATCACGAAATAAATACACACACATGGAAATAACTCATATAGCACTTGCTTTGAGTGTAGATCAGATACGCAGTTTGGATATATTCAAAAAAAGAATTGAAAGATATAGAGAAATTAACTGAAGAGGGAAATCGCTTCCTAAAAGAAGCGATACAAGCCCAATAAATGGGCTTTATATATTAATGATTACAGCTAGGGCCGTGAATATGACCATGCTCTAATTCATCTTCGCTAGCATCGCGAATTTCTTGAATTACACCAGAAAATGCCAATGGAATACCAGCAAGAGGGTGGTTAGAATCGATCGTCACCATATCATCAACCACTTTAGTCACTTCAACTACAACAGGGCCACTTGGACCATCAGCAGTGAACTCCATGCCTACATCTACTTTATCAATGCCTTCAAAAGCAGCCTTTGGCACTTCTTGAACCAAAGCTTCATCACGAACGCCATAGCCTTCTTCAGCTGATACGTTCACTTCATATTTATCGCCCACTTTTTTACCTGCAAGCGCGCTCTCAAGCCCTGGAACTAGGTTATTAAAACCGTGCAAGTAAACTAATGGCTCACCGCCCACTGAAGATTCAATCACTTCTTGGGTGTCGGAATTTTTAACTGTGAATTCTATGGTAACGACTTTTTTATCTTCAATGGTCATAACAATCTCTTTCTAACGAATCTCTAATTTTAATTAAGAAGTATCTTCTATAAACCCTAGTTAATGTTTACCACAAATCTAGAATTTTCAATCGATGAAAATGTTTAGCCTGCATTCCTTGAACGCACCTTAACCATTAATCCCGACATACTTAGAATATCTTTCGTCCTTGAACGCACCTTGAATAATATTCCAGACAAACTCAAGATGCCGTTCATCCTTGAACGTACCCTAATCATTGTTCCCGACATGCTTAGGATACCGTTCATCCTTGAACGTACCTTTAGTAATGTTCCTGACAAACTCAAGATACCGTTCATCCTTGAACGTAAAAAACCTACCGAGACGTATCTCGGTAGGTTTTTCAATAGTATTAAATGATTAATCTTGCCTATTTAAAGGTTATTAATTATTCAATGCCTTTCATGGTCAACTTAATGCGACCTTTGTTATCAACGTCTAGAACTTTAACCTTGATAGTCTGACCTTCTTTCAAAAAGTCAGTTACATTCTCAACACGCTCATCAGAAATTTGTGAGATATGCACTAAGCCGTCTTTACCAGGCAATACATTTACAAAGGCACCAAAATCAACAATCTTGTTAACTTTACCGTTGTAGATAGTACCTACTTCCGCTTCAGCTGTTACTGCTTCAAACATGCCTTTGGCTTTTTCTGCAGCCACTTTGGTTAGCGCGAAAATGCTGATAAGACCAGTATCACCGATATCAACGTCAGCACCCGTTTCGTCACAAATACCACGGATAGTGGCGCCGCCTTTACCAATTGCTTCAGCGATTTTATCGGAAGGAATTTTAAGAGTCAGGTAAGTCGGAGCGTTATCAGGCATTTCTGAACGGTGCGTTGGCATTACTTCGTTCATTTGCTTCAAGATAGTAATACGCGCATCAAGAGCTTGCTCTAGTGCAATCTCCATGATCTCTTCAGTAATACCTTGAATTTTAATATCCATCTGTAGAGCAGTAATACCCGCTTCAGAACCGGCTACTTTAAAGTCCATATCGCCTAAGTGATCTTCATCACCCAAGATGTCGGTAAGAACAGTGAACTTTTCACCTTCTTTAACCAAACCCATGGCGATACCAGCAACGGGGGCTTTAATCGGTACACCAGCATCCATTAACGCAAGAGACGCGGTACATACAGAAGCCATTGAAGATGAACCGTTAGATTCAGTGATTTCAGATACCATACGCACTGTGTATGGGAACTCTTCAACCGTTGGCATCATGGCTTGAATACCACGACGAGCTAAACGACCGTGACCAATTTCACGACGACCCGGTGCACCCATACGACCACATTCACCTACAGAGTAAGGAGGGAAGTTGTAATGGAACATGAAGTTGTCTTTGATTACTTCGTGTAAAAATTCAACGGTTTGCGCGTCACGGGTAGAACCCAAAGTCACGGTACCAATAGACTGAGTTTCACCACGGGTGAACAATGCAGAACCGTGCGGCCCTTTCAATACGTTAACCTGAATATTTAGGTCACGAACGGTTTTACCATCACGGCCATCAATACGAGGCTCACCATTTACGATGCGAGTACGTACCACTTCTTTTTGAAGCTTCTTGAACATGTTTGAAACTTCTTCACCGTTTCCGGCTTCTTCAGATACAAACTGCTCTTTTACTTTTGCGTTAACGGCATCGATCAAGTCGTAACGTGCCATTTTATCGCTGGTCTGGTAGGCCGTAGCCACTTCTTCACCAGCAGCCGCTTTAATATCTGCGTACAAAGCATCATTAAAGGCTGGTGCAGTCCATTCCCAACGAGGCGTGTTAACTTCAGCAGCAAATTCTTTAACAGCTGTTACCACACACTGTAGCTCTTGGTGAGCGAACAATACCGCGCCTAGCATTTCGTCTTCGCTTAATTCTTTCGCTTCAGACTCAACCATTAATACGGCGTCATCAGTACCGGCTACGGTCATGTCTAGCAAAGACGTTTTTAGTTTTTCAAACTGAGGGTTAATGAAGTAGCCCTCTTCACGGGTATAACCCACACGAGCAGCACCGATAGGGCCGTCAAAAGGAATACCTGAAATAGATAAACAAGCAGATGCGCCAATCATTGCGGCGATGTCTGGGTTGTTTTCAACGTCAGCAGAAACAACCGTTGTTACTAGCTGAACTTCGTTCATGTATCCGGCAGGAAACAATGGACGAATTGGACGGTCAATCAAACGGCTTACTAGAGTTTCGTTTTCGCTTGGACGGCTTTCACGCTTGATGTAGCCACCAGGGATTTTACCGGCAGCGTAATATTTTTCTTGGTAGTTTACAGTTAACGGGAAAAAACCCTGGCCTGGCTTAGGCTCTTTTTTACCAACAACGGTAGCCAAAACTTGTACGTCACCCATGGTTACCAAAACGGCACCAGATGCCTGACGGGCAATACGGGCTGTTTCGATAGTGACTTCTTGATCACCAAATTGAAAAGTCTTAGTGATTGGAGTTAGATCTAGCATATGCTTCCTTTATGATTTATGACATTGAAGACGCCGTGATAAACAGGCTGTACTTCCAAACATTGGCCCTTTCTCAGCATGACTCTTTAAACAGCACGATCGAAGATCGTAAAAGAGTGCGAAAAGGCAAATGGGTAGAAACTGTCTCTTATACACATCTGACGCTGCCGACGATCTACTCT
>OLII01000743.1_pt1 | contig 11961 bp, 11 predicted proteins | sample 1609481 | NCBI WGS metagenome assembly OLII01 (sample SAMN05416859, study PRJEB24817) | seawater metagenome | isolation source: Sea water | place: Canada:Atlantic | collected 2013-11
GATCTAGTACGGTCTCGTGGGCTCGGAGATGTGTATAAGAGACAGCGATAGGCCTGCGAGCCGCTGGTGCTGATATGGAAGATCACATCGAGCACGTCCCCCGGGCGCAGCGCCTGCTCGCCGCGTGGCAGCTCGGTGTCCTGGGCGTTGGCCGCGTTGGCAGTCATGATCTGCACCGGCATCTGGCGTGGCTCCTGGCTGGTGCAGGCTGCCAGAGGCAGCAGCGCCAGCAGGGCGAACAGTTTCACATTCATAGCGTCATCCTTAGCCTGGCTGCTCAGAGATTGTTGTAAAGCCATTTGGGCATGTAGTAGCGGCGTCGGTTGAACACGCTGCCGATCAGCTTGGCGCCGGCCTGGGTCAGGCGCTGGGCGGCGGCCTGGGCGACCTCCCAGCGGGTGTCCTCGGCGGTGACCACCAGGATCACGCCATCGACCAGGGTGCCGATCACCAGGCTGTCGACGCTGGAGTACACCGCCTCGCCGTCGATGACCACGAAGCGGTAGTGCGCGCTGAGCTGGCTCAGCAGGGCACGCAGGCGGTCCGGGTTGAGGCGTTCGTTGCCACGCCGGTACTGGCCGCACGGCAGCATGTCGAAAGGCTGGTCGGACACCCGCACCAGGCAGTCCTGCAGCACGGGCGGGGTGTCCTGCTCGAACAGCAGGTCGCGAAAGCCGGGCAGCTTCTGCAGGCCCATCTGCTGGGTCAGGCTGTTGCTGGTAGGGCTGCTGTCCACCAGCAGTACCGGTCCGCCGCTCATCAGCGTCAGCTGCTTGGCGAAGGCCAGCGCACTGGTGCTGGTACCGCTGCCGGTATTGGCCGCGGTCAGCAGCAGCACGCGCTGCTCCTGGTCCAGCACGGTGGACGTCAGGTTGGTTTCGCTGGGGGTGGCGATGGTCAGACTTCTCGAAGTAGAACCGTCCATTCAACTTGCTCCGTGGCCGCTGAAGACTTTGAAGGGGGTCTTGAGCAGGATCTTCAGGTCCAGGCTCAAGCTCTGTTCGGCGATGTAACTCAGGTCAAGCTCGACCCGCTGGTCGAAGTCGATGTTGCTGCGCCCCGAGATCTGCCACAGGCCGGTCATGCCGGGGTAGATGCTCAGGCGCGCCAGGTGGCTGTCCTTGTAGCGATAGGCGTTGAAGGAGGTCGGGCGAGGGCCCACCAGGCGCATTTCGCCGCGGATCACGTTGAACAGGTTGGGCAGCTCGTCCAGGCTGCTGCGCCGCAGGAAGCTGCCGATGCGGGTTACGCGCGGGTCCTTGTCGATCTTGAAGTCGATGGCGTCGGCGCCGTGCTTGTTCAGGTGGCGCACCGACTCCTTGAGGTCCTCGGCGTTGGCGACCATGGTGCGGAACTTGTACATGCCGAAGCTGCGCCCGCGGTAGCCGGTGCGCTGCTGCACGAAGAACACCGGGCCGGGGCTGCTCAGCTTGACCAGCACGGCCAGCACCAGCAGCAGCGGTGAAATCAACAGCACGATCATCAGCGCACCGATGAACGACAGTACGCGGTTGGTGCGCGACAGCGTCCACGGCCGCCCGCCGGCGCGCCCGGTCATCCAGCCACGGCCCTGCATGTGAATCGCCGCATCGATGCGCATGCGGTGATTGGGGTCCATGCGTTTGTCCTGGCGCAGGGCCTGGGTTTCAGCACTTTTCTGTTGGCCTGTCATACCACCCTCCGTTGATGCTCGGGCGCGGCAACCGGCGTTTGCCCGATGGACCGCACAGCGTCGTCGGGCGTGTGCGCGTAATAATCGACGAACCAGGCGACGAAGCGGCGCAGCCCTTCGTCCAGCGAGATGCACGGGGTGAAGCCGGTGGCCTGGGCCAGGGCACTGGCATCGGCGCAGGTGTCCAGCACGTCACCGGGCTGCAGGGGCAGCAACTCGACCTGGGCGGTGCGCTGCAGGTGTTTTTCCAGCAGCGCCACGTAGTCGGTCAGGGCCACCGGCCGTTGCCCACCGATGTTGTAGATGCGCCAGGGCGCGTGGCTGCTGGCCGGGTCGCTGGCCAGGCGGTCCCAGGCCGGGTCGCTGACCGGGGCCAGCGGGATCAGGCGCACCAGGCTTTCGACGATGTCGTCGATGTAGGTGAAGTCGCGCTGGTGCTGGCCGTAGTTGAACAGCTTGAGCGGGTGGCCCTGGCTGATGGCCTGGGCGAACTGGATGGGCGACATGTCCGGGCGCCCCCAGGGGCCGTACACGGTGAAAAAGCGCAGCCCGGTGGTGGGGATGGCGAACAGGTGGCTGTAGCTGTGGGCCATCAGTTCGTTGGCCTTCTTGCTCGCGGCGTACAGCGACAGCGGATGGTCCACTGCGTCCTGCACGGCATAGGGTGTGCGCTGGTTGCTGCCGTACACCGAGCTTGAGGAGGCATACAGCAGGTGCTGCACCGGATGGCGGCGGCAGGCCTCGAGCATGTTGAGGAAACCCACCAGGTTGCTGTCCACGTAGGCGCGCGGGTTGTCCAGCGAATAGCGCACCCCGGCCTGGGCGGCCAGGTGGATCACCACCTCGGGGGCGAACTCGGCGAACAGCGCCTCGATGCCTGGGCCGTCGGCCAGGTCCAGGCGGCGCAGGTCGAAATCGCCGGCCTGGGCCTGGACCCAGCGCACGCGGTCTTGCTTGAGCGCGGGGTCGTAGTAGTCGTTGAAATTGTCCAGGCCCACGACCTGATGGCCGTCGCGCAACAGGCGCAGTGTGCAGTGTGCGCCGACGAAGCCGGCCGCACCGGTGACCAGAATTCTCATGGCGCCGATACCTGCGGTTGTACCTGGCGCAGGCCGATGCCGCTGTAGGTCAGGCCGAAGGTTGCCACCTGTTCGGGGCTGTAGAGGTTGCGTCCGTCGATGATCAGGCGTTGGCGCAGCTTTTGCGCCAGCAGGTTGAAATCCACCACGCGGAAGGTCTTCCACTCGGTGCAGATCACCAGCGCATCGGCATCCTCCAGGGTGTCGTCACGGGTGGCGCACAGTTGCAGGTCGTCGCGGTAGCCATACAGGCGCCGGCATTCGGCCATGGCTTCGGGGTCGAAGGCGCGCACCGTGGCGCCCTCGGCCCACAGCGCCTCCATCAGGTAGCGGCTGGGGGCTTCGCGCATGTCGTCGGTATTGGGTTTGAACGCCAGGCCCCACAGGGCGATGGATTTGCCCTTCAGGCTGCCGGGGAAGCTGCGCTTGAGCTTGCTGAACAGGATCTGGCGCTGGCTGTCGTTGATTTCGCTCACGCTCTGCAGCAGGCGCAGCGGCATGCCGCTGTGTTCGGCGGTATGCAGCAGCGCACGCAGGTCCTTGGGGAAGCACGACCCGCCAAAGCCACAGCCCGGGTAGATGAAGTGGTAGCCGATGCGTGGGTCCGAGCCGATGCCCTTGCGCACCGATTCAATGTCGGCACCGAGGAACTCGCTGAGGTTGGCCAGTTCGTTCATGAAGCTGATGCGCGTGGCGAGCATGGCGTTGGCTGCGTACTTGGTCAGCTCGGCGCTGCGGTTGTCCATGAACATGAGCTTTTCATGATTGCGGCAGAACGGCGCGTACAGCTCGGACAACTGCTGCTGGGCCTGGTCATCGGCGGTACCGACGATGATCCGATCCGGGCGCATGCAGTCGGCCAGGGCGCTGCCTTCCTTGAGAAACTCGGGGTTGGAGACCACCCGCACCTGCAGTTGATGCTTGCCCAGCCGGTCGAGCTCCTCGCGGGCGAGCGCGGCCACCTTGTCGGCGGTGCCCACCGGCACGGTGGACTTGATGATCAGGGTGCGGTGCGCCCCCATCAGGCCGGCGATCTGCCGGGTGACGCCCAGCACGTGGGAAAGGTCGGCCGAGCCGTCTTCGTCCGGTGGGGTGCCGACTGCAATGAAGATCAGCTCGGCGTGGGCGACGGCATCGCTGGCCTGGGTACTGAACGACAGCCGACCTTCCTTGATGTTTTCCTCGAGCATGCCCGACAGGCCAGGCTCATGAATAGGTGGAACACCTTGTCGCAACTGACTGATTTTATGGGCGTCTACATCGACACAAAGTACCCGGTGACCTACGTCAGCCAAAGCGGCAGCTTGCACAAGTCCGACATAACCGGTGCCAAATACGCTCACATCCATGCTGGCGTGCCTCGTATGGAGTAATGAAAGTGAAACAGCGGGTGTGAATTCGGTATAGACCAGCTGAGCCGGTTTGTGTCAAACCTATGGCATGTATCTGTAGAGTTACAGGTGGTAGGAGTTCCACTGTTTTGCCATCAACCCTTTTCCAATCCGTACCTTAGCGTCGAAATGGGCTGGCACTTGGCCGGTTGTCAATGCGATGAACGGTCGTAGCCCGCGTAAAACGTGGCTCGTGGAATGTGGGTTGTTTCGCGAATGCATCAGATTCCCGCTTGAAAAACGTCATAATCGGCGCCCTGCATTTCGTCATTTTTTTGACAAACTGTGGTTTGCGCTTTGTCGGCATCCTGCTACCGTGTGGGAAACCTCAGTGGGCTGGGGGGAAACATTTCTGGCGGGGAAGTCATGCGCGTTTACATCAAGGGACTGTTGCTGCTGGTCTACCTTCTGAGTTTCCATGCGTACTACCTCGAGCGTCTCGAGGCGATCGGGCTGGGGGTGGCACTGGTGTTGTATGCCGGTGTGTTCGTGCTGCTGGTGGCTGCCCTGTGGCTGTGCGCGAACATACGCCAGGGCCTGGTGCGCTGGCTGTTTGCAGTGGGGTTCTGTGCCAGCGCGGTGTTTTTCGACGCCTATACGCGCATAACCGCCGAATACCTCACCTACAGCGCCTTCGTTTCGATGGTGTATTCGGGTGGTTTCATCGGCGAGGCGCTTGAGCAGTACCACAGCGTGATCCTGGGGGTCGCGGCCAAGGGGCTGCTGTTGCTGCTGGGGCTGGGCCTGCGCCCGGACCCGGTGCAGCGGCTGCCCGGCACCCTGGCGTGGGCCGCACCGCTGCTGGGCCTGGCGCTGTTGACCGGCATCCTGTTCGTGCGTGCCGGCGAGGGCGCACGCGGCCTGCCGGTGATGTACACGCCGCTGGCCTACCTGAACCTGTTCCTCTACGAATCGCTGCACGACAGCGTGGGCCCGCGCCAGCCAGTGACGCTGGCGCGCAGCGGCCCGCCATTGGCGCGCGATATCGTGCTGATCATCGACGAGAGCGTTTCGGGCAACTACCTGGACCTCAATACCCCCAACGGGGTCACCAGCAACCTCACCCACCCCCAGCCGGGGGCCAGCATCTTCAACTACGGCTATGCCGCCTCCATCGCCAATTGCAGCGCCGACACCAACGTCACGCTGCGCTACGGCGGCACCCGCAGCGATTACCTGCGCATCAACTCGACCCTGCCGTCGATCTGGCAGTACGCCAAACAGGCCGGGCTTGGCACCGTCTACATCGACAGCCAGCGCACCGGCGGCAACCTGCAGAACCTGATGGATGCCACCGAAAAGCGCGACATCGACCAGTTCATCCAGTTCGATACCACCCCGGTGCGCGACCGCGACATGGCCGCACTGCAAAAGCTCGTGGAACTGCTGGGCGACGGCAAGCCGCAACTGATCGTGATCAACAAGGTGGGGGTGCATTTTCCGGTGCACGACAAGTACCCGGATGCGTTCATGACCTACACGCCGGCGTTGCCGCGGGGCCACTATGCCGACATCGCCGATACCGGTCAGCGCGACGGGTTCAGTGGTACCCCGCAGGACTGGGTGCTGTACCGCAACTCGTACAAGAACAGCGTGCTGTGGAGCGTGGGCGAATTCTTCAAGCGCCTGTTTGCCCAGGCCGACCTGAGCCAGGCGGTGATCATCTACACCTCCGACCATGGCCAGGACCTGCATGAACGCGGCAACCCGGGGCTCAACACCCACTGTGGCGAGAATCCGGTGGAGGAAGAGGGCCTGGTGCCGCTGGTGGTGATCCAGGGCCAGGGCCTGAAGACCCTGGACTGGCAGGCGCAACTGGCGACCAACAAGGACCGCTCCAGCCACTACAACATCTTTCCCACGCTGCTGCAGTTGCTGGGGTATGACGCCGCAGCGGTCGAGCCGATCTACGGACACGCGCTCAACGTGCCGACCAACGATCCGTTCAGTTTCAACTACCGCTTCAATGCACGCCTTGGTGCCAAGCCCGAGTTCAAGCATATCGACCTGGACGTGGTGGTCACACCGGGGCCGCAGGGCATGCCGGTGGGCACGGCCCAGTAAGCTGACCGGCCCGATGCCTCAGGAACCGGAGGCCGGGCACCCGGCCCGGGTGTCATCGGCCGCCTGGGCTATCAGCCCTGCAAGACGCGCCACGTTGCGTTGCTGGGCTGCTACCAGCTCGGCAATCCCGGTGCCCGCCGCACTGCGTACCAGGCTGTGGCAGCGCAGGGCGGGGCGGTTGGCATCGCCGCCCAGGGTACGCAGGCGCCAGCGCGCCTCCAGCAGGGCGTATTGCCCGGGTACCGAGTCGAAGCGCTGCACCTCCAGGCGCAGGCCCAGGGTGCGCGGTGCATTGCTGTTGAGCTGGCCGCTCAAGGCGCTGCGCAGTTCATCCACCAGGCTGGCGCCCCACCATTCACTGTCGAGCACCGCCAGGCCGCTGTCGCCCTGACGCACGACGATCTGCTCGCGGTCGACCTGGGGCGGCACGCTGATGGACTCTATGCGTACGTCTACCGCACGGGTCGCCCCGGCCTGTAGCTGCGCAGGCACCAGGGTGTGGTAGTGCACCGGCTCGCTGCGACAGGCCGCCAGCAACAGCGCGATGCCAAGCAGCGAAGGTTTGAGCAGATAGGTCATGGGGCGGGCTCCAGTGCTCATTGGCGCGAGGAAGGTTGCAAGGCATCGGCAGGGGCATTGTCGGGCCGCCCGCGCAGCAGCGACTCGGGGTTGCGCTTGAGGTAGTCGGCCAGCTCGCGCATCGAGCGGGTCATGCGGCCCAGGTCGTCCAGGGTCTGCGACAGCTGCTCACGCTGTGGCGAGTCGTCGGCCAGGGTCGCATTGGCACTCTTGAGCGTGGTGCTCATGTCCTGCAGGGTGCCCTCGATGCCGGGCAGGGTCTTGCCGTTGAACTGCTTGAGCGCCTTGCGCAGTTCCACCAGGTTGGCGTCCAGGTTGCCGGCGATGCGTTCGATGGGCAGCTTGTTGATCTTCTCGACCATGGCCTGGAACTGCTCCTGCAGTTGTTCCAGGCTGCTGGGGATGGTCGGGATGGTGATGGGGCGCGCGCTCGGGTCGAAGGTCACCTTGGGCGCCTTGGGGTAGAAATCCAGGGCGATGTACAACTGCCCGGTCAACAGGTTGCCGCTGCGGGCCTGGGCGCGCAGGCCGTTGTCGATGAAGGTGCCCATCAGGCGGACGCCGGCCTGTTCATCGTCAGGGTTGTGATTGAGCACCTTGAGCATCTTGGTATGCGCCTGGCCCAGGCGTTGCGGGTAGATCACGATGCCCACATTCACCGGAAAAGTGCGGGTCTTGGCGTCGAAGTCGAGGTTGATGGCGACGACCCGGCCGAATTCCATGCCCAGGAACTCCACCGGTGCGCCCACCTTGAGCCCGCGCAGCGACTGGTCGAAGCGCAGCGCCAGGTATTGCGCCTTGCCCGCCGGCGGGGCGAGGGCGGAGGGGCGGTCATCGAACAGCTCGAAGGTCTTGTCTTCGGCCGCCGGCTGGTCGTCGGGGCTGTAGTCCGGGGCCCTGAAGGCCACGCCGCCGACCATCAGCGACGACAGCGACTCGGTGCGCAGGGCAAAGCCGTTGGCACCCACCTCGACATCCACGCCGCTGGCGTTCCAGAACCGCGTGTTGTCGGTGACGAAGGCATCGTTGGGGGCGTGCACGAACACTTCGACATTGACCCCTTTGCCGTTGGCGTCCAGCGCGTACGACACCACCTGGCCGACCTGGATCTTGCGGTAGTACACCGGCGAGCCGACGCCCAGCGAGCCGAGGTCGGAGGCATGCAGGTTGAAGCGCTTGCCGGGTTCGCCGTAGGTGATTGGCGGTGGTGTCTCCAGGCCGGTGAAGGTCTTGGCGCGGGTGTCCGACTGCCCGGCATCGGCGCCGATGAAGTCACCGGAGAACAGCGTGTCGATACCCGTTACGCCGCCCGCACCGATGCGCGGGCGCACCACCCAGAACAGCGAGTCCTGGCGGGTGAAGTTCTCGGCCTGCTTGACCAGCTTGATGGTGGCGGTGACGCTCTTCTGGTCCTGGCTGAGCTCCACTTCGCTGACCTGGCCGATCACCACGTTGCGGTACTTCACTGCTGTCTTGTTGGCCTCCAGCCCCTGGCCGGTCTTGAAGGTGACCTGGATACTGGGGCCTTCCTGCAGCCAGTTGTGCACCACCAGCGAGATGCCCACCAGCACTGCCACGATCGGCACGATCCACACCAGCGACACGCTGAAGCGCCGGGTCTGCACCGCCGGGCGAGCCGGTTGTGCCGCGCTGTGGTTGCTGTCTTCACTCATGCGCGGGTTCCTTGCCGTTGGGCGGTTGCCAGATCAGGCGGGGGTCGAAGCTCATGGCCGCGAGCATGGTGAACACCACCACCATGCCGAAAAACAGAATGCCCAGGCGCGGCTCGATGTCGCCCAGGGCCTGGAACTTGACCAGCGCGGCAACCAGCGCCACCACGATCACATCGAGCATCGACCAGTAGCCGATCAGCTCGACGAAGCGGAACAGCTTCGAACGCTGGCGCTGGGCCCAGGTACTGCCGCGCTGCACCGTCACCAGCAGCAGGCCCAGGGCGACGAACTTGGTGGCCGGCACCGCGATGCTGGCGATGAAGATGATCAGTGCGATGTCCCATGAGCCATGGGACCAGAACTCGAGCACGCCACTCATGATGGTGCTGTCGTCGCCGGCACCGAACAGCTTGGTGTTCATCACCGGCAGCAGGTTGGCCGGGATGTAGAACACCAGGGCGGCGATCAGGTACGCCCAGGTTCGGGTCAGCGACTCGGGCTTGCGCTCATGCAGCGGCGCTGCGCAGCGAGGGCACTGGGTGGGGTGGTCGCGGTTGTCGCAGGCCAGCCCGCAGGCATGGCACAGCACCAGGCCCAGCTCGCTGGCCAGCGGCGGCGCGTTCAAGACAGGTACACCCACAGGTCGCGGATATCGCGCCCGGCCAGGCGGATCATCAGCAGGCTCAGGGCGGCCAGGGCGATCAACCCCAGGCCTGGCAGCACATCGAGCAGCCCGGCCAGCTTGAACACCGCCACCATCGACCCCAGCAGGCACACCTCCAGCATGCTCCACGGGCGCAGGGTTTCCAGCCAGCGCATGCACAGGCTGAAGGCCGGCGAGCGGCGCCGGCCCAGGGCATGCACCAGCACCCACAGCAGCAGCAACAGCTGGAACATCGGCGCGATGATGATCGCGATGGCGGCCACCAGGGCGATGAAGGTGATCGGCCCGGTGGCCAGGGCGCGCACCGAGTCCCATAACGTGGCGCTGTTGTGCAGGCCTTGCAGGCTGATGCTCATCACCGGGTAGAAGTTGGCGAACATCCACAGGATCGCTGCAGTGAGGCTCAGCGCCAGGCGCTGCTGTACATCCAGGCCGTTATGGCGCTGCAGCACGGCGCCGCAACGCAGGCATAGCGCTTTCTGGTGTTTGGCGAGCTCGACCCGTTCATACACGCAGTCGCAGTGTTCGCAGATGATCAACCGATCGGTGCTGGCCACGCTTGGCACTCGCAACAGGGACTAGCTCAATATAGAAGCGCATGGCAATTGAGCAAATCGGCGCCGTTGGGCCATGGTCTATGCTTGACCCTTTGACCCCTTCCAACGCCGCTTTGCAGGAGGCCTGCGCATGCCTACGCGTCGCCGTTTTCTCGCCACCAGTGCTGCCCTGGCCGCTGGCCTGGGGCTGCTGCTGAGCCGCCCGCACGCCCTGGCGCAGCCCCACACGGCGCTGCTCGAGCGCAAGGTGCCGTCCACCGGCGAGGCCTTGCCGGTGATCGGCGCCGGCACCTCAGGCAGCTTCGAGGTGACGGCGGGTTCCCCCGAGTACCAGCAGCTCAAAGCGGTGCTGCAGGTGTTCTTCGACGGTGGCGGCCGGGTCATCGATACCTCGCCCAACTATGGCGGCGCCGACGCGATACTGGGCCAGTTGCTGGAGGAGGGCGGTTGGCGCGAGCGCACCTTCCTGGCCACCAAGATCGCCGCCGACAGCCAGGCTGCGGCGCAGGCGCAATGGGCCCAGACGCTGCGCAGCCTGCGCACCGACAAGGTCGATCTGCTGCAGGTGCACAACCTGCGCGACTGGCAGCGCCAACTGCCCTACGCCCGTGAACTCAAGGCCCAGGGCAAGACCCGTTACGTGGGCGTTACCCATTACACCGATGGCGGGCTGGACGAACTGGAGCGCATCCTGCGCCGCGAGCCGCTGGACTTCATCCAGATCCACTATTCGGTGAATGCGCCTGGCGCCGCGCGCACGGTGCTGCCGCTGGCACAGGACAAGGGCGTGGCGGTACTGATCAACCGCGCCTTCGACGACGGCAGGCTGTTTGCCAGGGTCAAGGGCCAGCCGTTGCCGGGCTGGGCCGGCGAAGCCGGCATTGGCAGCTGGGCGCAGCTGTTTCTCAAATTTGCCCTCAGTCACCCGGCAGTGACGACCGTGATCCCGGCCACCAGCCGCCCGGACCGTCAACGCGACCAGCTCAAGGCGGGCAGTGGCGCGTTGCTCGACACGGCCCGGCAGCAGGCGCTGATCAAGATGTTCGGCTGATGCGCCTGCTGGGCCGGCTGTTCACCTTTCACGACGACGAAACCCCGGCGGTGGTGGGCGGCCTTGCGCTGTTCTTCCTGCTGTTCGCCGGCTATTTCATGCTGCGACCGGTACGCGAGACCATGGGGGTGGCCGGCGGCGTCGACAATCTTCAATGGCTGTTCACCGGCACCTTCATCGTCACCTTGCTGGCATTGCCGCTGTTTGGCTGGGTGGTGGCGCGGGCCCGGCGGCGCAGGATCCTGCCCTGGACCTACGGCTTTCTGGCAAGCAACCTGCTGGCCTTCGCCCTGGTGTTCGCGGTACAGCCCGACAACCTGTGGGTGGCCCGGGCGTTCTACATCTGGCTGTCGGTGTTCAACCTGCTGAGCATCTCGCTGGCCTGGAGCGTACTGGCCGACCTGTTCAGCAACGAGCAGGCCAAGCGCCTGTTCGGGTTGCTCGCAGCCGGTGCGAGCCTGGGCGGGCTGGTGGGGCCGATACTGGGTACCCTGCTGGTGGGCGTGGTCGGGCATGCCGGGCTGGTGTTGCTGGCCACGCTGTTTCTGCTGGGCAGCATCGGCGCGGCAACCTACCTGCAGCGCTGGCGCGACCGTGCGCCCTTGCCGGCGGAGGCCGAACACCCGCGCTCCCGGCCGCTGGGCGGCAACCCGTTCGCCGGGGCCGGCGAGGTGCTGCGTTCGCCCTACCTGTTGATGCTGGCGCTGTTCGTGGTGCTGCTGGCCAGCATCAGTACCTTCCTGTACTTCGAGCAGGCGCGGCTGGTGGCACAGACCTTTACCGACCGCACCCGCCAGACCCAGGTGTTCGGCCTGATCGACACCGTGGTGCAGGCACTGGCGATCCTCACCCAGCTGTTTTTCACAGGGCGCATCGCGCGGTGCATGGGGGTGGGCGTGTTGCTGGTGGCGGTGCCGCTGGTGATGGTGGCCGGCTTCCTGTGGCTGGCCCTGGCCCCGCTGTTTGCGGTGTTCGTGGTGGTGATGGTGGTGCGCCGTGCGGGGGAGTATGCGCTGGTACGGCCGGGGCGCGAGATGCTGTACACCGTGCTGCCGGCCGAGCAGAAGTACCGCGCCAAGAACTTCATCGACACGGTGGTCTATCGCGGTGGCGATGCGCTCAGTGGCTGGGTCAAGCGCGGGCTGGATGTGCTGGGCGAGCACCCGCAACTGGCGATGCTGATCCTGTCTCTTATACACATCTGACGCTGCCGACGATCTACTCTGTGTAG
>OLII01000746.1_pt1 | contig 11951 bp, 12 predicted proteins | sample 1609481 | NCBI WGS metagenome assembly OLII01 (sample SAMN05416859, study PRJEB24817) | seawater metagenome | isolation source: Sea water | place: Canada:Atlantic | collected 2013-11
AAAAGTTACAAAAAATCCTTGCCCAAGCAGGCATAGGTTCCCGTCGTGAGATGGAACGTTGGATTGAGCAAGGACGTGTGCATCTAAATGGCGAAGTGGCCAAATTAGGTGAGCGTGCTGGGCCAGACGATGAAATTCAAGCAGATGGTCGTAAAGTTGACCATAAAGTGAAGGCACCAAGACGTGTGCTGGTCTATAACAAGCCAGAAGGGGAAGTATGTACCCGTAACGACCCTGATGGTCGCCCCACCGTATTTGATAATTTGCCGCGCATTAAAGGTGAGCGTTGGATTGCCGTGGGCCGATTAGATATCAATACCGCCGGATTGCTGTTGTTTACCACAGATGGTGAGCTGGCCAATAAGCTTATGCATCCAAGTACGAATACAGTAGACCGTGAATACGCAGTACGTGTAGCTGGTGAGGTAACCCCTGAAATCATCGAAAACCTCAAGAAAGGCGTGGTATTGGATGATGGTATGGCCAAATTCACCGACGTTCAGTTCTTTGATGGTGAAGGTTTTAACCAGTGGTACCACGTTTGTATCATGGAAGGACGTAACCGTGAGGTACGTCGTTTATGGGAAAGCCAAGACCTTAAAGTGTCGCGTCTTAAGCGTGTGCGTTACGGCTGTATCTTCTTACCTAAGAAGGTGTCAGTGGGACGTTGGGTTGAGCTTAATCAAAAAGATACCGATGAATTAGCCAGCTTGGTGAATTTAGAAAGCAAGCCCGTGGTGAATTTAGACCCGCAATTGCTAAAACAGTACGAGCGTGATGTTAGACGCCAGAAAACCCGTCAGAAGGTGGGTGGTGAAAGCAAGCTGCGTAAGCGTAAAGTGCGTATAGACTCTTAAGTTTATTTTCTGAGCCGCTAAGGCGGTTCAGAAAATGCTTATGCTAAAGGTGTTTGTTTAACTGGGGCCTTGCCTTTCAAGAAAGCCAAAGCTTAAAAATGTTAAAAAGAAACTACCCACCAAAATGAAAGCGGGCTGTGCCACCGCTAGCATCACCAAGCCTCCTATGATCCAAAAATTCTTAACCCACTCTAATTTTTTCTGATAAATCTTAGACCGTGTCCATTGGTACTCAATGCTATTTTGTGGAATGCCTAGCCAGTCTATTAGGCGATCCAAAATGTTCTTTTTCATCCCCCTTCTCCGTGTACTATTAATCAGCTTAATTATAAGCGTAATGCAAAGCGCTGGATTTCCAAGGGAGAATACGTAAAAAATCTGAAGCGCTAAACCGTCATGCAACTTGGGTATTAGCAATATTGGGCACCCGTATTTGTGTGCTACAGCGGTTTAAAGCCAGCGGAATAAAGAAAGCTCAGAGCAGTTGAGCAAACTGGCCTAAGCTAACGATGGTTAAAGGAAGAAGTTAAGCTGGAATCTCTAAGATGATCTTGCCTTGCGCCCTTTGGCTTTGGCTTAAATCGTGGGCCTTTTGAATTTGGCTCATGGGAAATACCGAATCCACTTCAACTTTTATATTACCTCCATCAATTAATTTTGAAATACTATTTAGGTCTTGAGCATTTGGGGTGACCCACCAGCGTTGGTAATGAATTTGTTTGGCTTGGGCAAGGCTTGGGTCCATGTCATCTAATAGGGATATTAACGTCCCTTTGAATTTAAGCACCTTTAAAGAAGCCTCTAATAGACCCTCGCCACCTACTGCCGCCAGCACCATATCCACATTTTTTACTTTTTGGCTGAAATCTTCATTGCGGTAATCAATAAACTCATCACATCCTAGCGCCATGACAAAATCGCGCTTGGCCTGAGAAGCAGTACCAATAACATGGGCGCCCAGAGCCTTGGCAATTTGTACGGCAAAGCTACCAACACCACCTGCTGCATTATGAATGAGTACGGTTTGTCCTGCTTGCAGTTTTCCGCCTTCTACCAACGCCTGATAGGCTGTGGTGGCCGCTAACGGCACGGCAGCGCTGGTGGTTAAATCTAAAGAAGTGGGCTTATGAGCCACTAAATTAGCATCTACCGCTAAGTATTGTGCATAGCTGCCTTGATCTGAAATAGGCGAGTAAACAAATACCTCATCCCCCAATGCAAAGTCTTTAACATCTTTACCTAGTTCACTTATCACCCCTGCGGCATCCCAACCCAGTACGAGAGGTAGTTCATGGCCAGTGTCCTCTTGCAACATTCCTTCACGGACCATCCAATCCACAGGGTTAATAGCGGCTGCTTTCACCTTAATGAGCACTTGCTGGTCGTTAATGGTCGGGCGAGGCAGTTCACCTTCAATAAGCTGTTGTGCATTTCCGTATTCTTTTATGTATATGGCTTTCATGGTGTTGTCCTTTTGTTTGTCTTTGTGAAGTAGATGAGTGAATAGTGGACGTAGAAACCATTACGGTCTAATTGATCATTTGTATGAAATACATAGTCTGTATCAATGTATTGTGAGATAGTCACCCAGTTCAGTTTATAAATCCCTTAGCGAAAGAATGAGAAAACATGGCCAATTTAGACTTGAATTTATTGGTGATTTTTGAAGCGATTATGCAAGAGCGCTCCATAACGGGTGCCGCTCAGCGTTTATTTATGACTCAGCCTTCTGTATCCAATGCGGTTACTCGAATGCGTCATGCTTGGGGGGATCCTTTGTTTGTCAAAGAGGGGCGCGGAATTAAGCCTACTCCCTATGCTGATGCTTTGTGGCAACAGGTTAGTGGTTCTTTAAATACCATTCGCCATGCCACTGAGAAAGAGCCGTTTAATGTGGCCAATACGCAGCGTACTTTTCGAATAGCCTTAACCGATTGGATGGCCGATTTATTTTGGTTACCACTGCGCAAACTCATCGAAACACAGGCTCCTGGATTGAACATTCATGCGGTGCCCTATGCGGTGAATGCTGAACAGCTTTTACTCGATGCAGAAGTGGACTTGGTATTGGACTATTACGCAGGCAGCAATCCCCATGTAAAAAGTCAGTGGATATTTGATAACCATTTTGTTTGTGCCATGGGGGCTCAAAATCCTTTGGCTAATCAAGATTTAAATTTAGAGAAATTTATTCAGGCAGAGCATTTGCTTATGTCGTTATCGGGCAAGGCTTTTGGCAGCGTAGATGCTGAATTGAAAAAGCAGGGCACTAAACGGCGCATTGCCATGACGGTGAATCATTTTTCAAATATTACAAAAATACTGCAAGGCACTAACCTTATTACCACTATTCCATTGCCTATTATTTACAACAGTGTAAATGAAGGTAAGTTAGTTATTACTCCGCCTCCCATTGATATCGCCCCAGGCCCCATTTCCATGACCTGGCATAAGCGCCATGATCAGGACCAAGCCATGCTGTGGTTAAAAGGGAAAATACTGCAGATATTAAAAGAAGATTTGCAAAATAATTTAGTCACTTATGAAAAATATATGACATTGAAGCCATAGAATGTAAACAAGAGAATATTTAAATAGAGGAAAATGAGCTGCAATTCAGCCAGTTTTAAATCATAAAAACTGGCTGAAGTATTGATGAAATTTGTGGGGCGTTTATAAAGGCAGGCCCAAAAATGTCATGGAGGGTTTGGGTGCTGAAGATTCCTCAAGGGCATCACCGCTTAACGCCACGCATGCACTTAGCATTTTTTCATGATCAGGCGTTGATTCATCTTTTACATTTAGGCTTAGAAGCGTCTCTCGCAATTCATGCCAGTTAGTATTGCGAGTAACAAATGCATCTTCAGGATTTAAAAACTCATCAGGGATAACTCTCACTAAACCTTTTTGTTTTTCAGTATTATTTTCCTGCCACGCCAATTCCCCTTGAGACTTTAACACCATTAAAAATATGGCTTGTGTGGCCGCATCAACACCCGATGTTTTCATGGTTTGATAAAAAATATTATCACTGGTGTCGCGATCACATATTTGTGTCCAGTATAAATAGTCATGCAATATAGCCGCGCTTAAATATTTTCCAAAGGGTGGGTATAAGGCCCAAAATCGTCTAGGGGTGCTTGCCAAATCAGTGACAAACCCTCGTGGGACGCGAATGTTTGCTACCACTTCACCTTCTTGCTCCAAGCTGAAATTCATGTCCTGCCACACAATCCACTGGCTGCCATCCCCAAAGGGACTTAATACCGCAGGATGATTGCGAGGCGTGGTGCTGCATGCCAACAGCATTGTGCAGGTCAGTGCTATAAGGCTTGTTTTAATCATCAGCTTTTACCTTTTCGCGCTTGTCATAGACGCCCACTAGCTGGCGGCTTAATGCCAGTAGCTCGCCATTGGGGTGATAAATGCGCCCTTCAGTGTGGGCATAACCCAATTCGGCTTGAATTACTTGGCAGTGGTAATAAAGGTAATCTCCCTTTTTAAGTGTTTGCCTAGGTTGAATAAATTCAATGTTCCAGGTGATGGTGCTGGCTGGAGCTGGTTGTTTAAGGGTGGTTAACACCGCAGGTGGCCAAGCATCAATTAATGCTAATATTCCTGCATCGCTGAAGATATCTGGCTGATCTTCAAAGCGCATCCAACCGTGCACCTCGCTTTTTTCACTGCCTGTAAAGGGCATGTCTTTACTGGTTAGACGCATATCGACTTTTTGTACCAGCTCAGGAGTAACGCCTTTTAAATAGGGGAATTTAAAGCCCTTCTCAACGGCAGGCAGTTCAGGGCCATTGGATTGTTTAATGACCGCATTAGATGTTCGAGAAGACCCAAAGCACGCCATTAGCTGGGTTTTCACCTGGCCATCTTGTAACAGCTGCCCTTGAATTTGGTAAATGGATTTTCCTTGGGACAATATTTGATAACTTAGCTGGCAGTTTTCTTCGCTTATAATAGGGGCGCAAAAATGAACATTAATAGATCGTAGGTCTTTGTCATCAAGGCCAGTTTGAGCCTCAATATGGCTCAATACCAATGCGGCACTCAGCCCGCCAAATACGCTGCGGCCTTGTCCCCAGCTGCTATCAATGGCAAAAGGCGCTTGTAATTTAGCAAGGCTAATATAATGCTCAAAATTCATGGGTTTGCTCACTAGCATGCCATCTTTAACATGGTTGGTGGTATTAAAGGGCGATATTTTACGGGTTTACAAGGTGGGGCACTATTGTTTTTAGCTAAACTTGATTGGCTGTATAAAAGAATATAGCTGGATGATGGCTAAGAAAATAAATAAGTGGGCTAGATTGTGAGTACGGTGGGCTAAGTCATACAAACTTAAACATACTGGTGAAACTCGATATTTCAAAAATTTGCTTTAGCTTGGGGTTGCAGTTCTTTATGCAAACAATGCCGTTACCAGCCTGCACATGGTGTTTAAAATTCAAAAGCATACCCAGTGCCGAGCTATCAATATATTCAGTTTGAGTGAGATCGACGATATATAGCAAGTCAGAATCTGTGGGTATATCACTGTAGGTTTTGCGAAAGCTCTGAATGGCATGGGAATCAAACCGAGTGGGAATGGTAATGATAAGGCTGCCGTCTTGCTGGCTAACACTAATCTTGGACATAAAGAATTACCCTGTTATGCACGAATCTTCAAAATTTCGGAGGATTAACTATCTAACAAGTGTAGCTGTAAATAACAAAGCTGACTTTAATAGGCCTCTTTGCTAATTATGGGGTTTTCCTTGAAAGGGTTAATGGACAAGCTGAATAGCTATGGCTTGATGTAACGCTCAAACATTTGCATACATAAGGTAAAGGCTGCTTGGAGTGATTGACCATAAAAAATCACCCCATCTTCATGACCCGCCATGGCCAAATACCCTTGCGATTGTCTTGCGATAACCCTTTGCACAGCTTGAGCCATTTCAAAGGTGCCGTAGGGGATATGGGAAGGGGTATGATTAAGGTTGTCTTTAAGCATTCCTTGCCAAATAGCTTTGTTATGAATGTGAATAACGGCATCAATGGTGTCATGGCACAAGTAAATAGCACCGTGGGTAAGGGATTCACTGGAGGCCATAATAGGCCCCTGACATTGCAAAGTATTGCCCAGTAAATCAACGCTTGTCACACAAGTGTAGTGATGGCCAGTGAGGGTTTCTAAATGACCAGTTTGGGTGCCACTAATAATGAACTGCGCCTGTAGCGAGTCATGTTTTATGTTTGATAAAACACCGCTAAATTGAGATGGCTGGCGCAATCGTTGAGAAATATTTCCATAGCCAATATTTAAATCTTGATACTCTCCAATTAGCTTCTTTTCATAAAGCGCGCACCGGATAGGGTTAATTTGACGGATAGATGCATCGTCTAACCTAGCTGTTTCAACGAATTGGCTGGCATCAAACTTTATAACCCCCTCATCAATGGACATGGTTATACCTAGTGCTTTTATTTTTTACTTTCAATGGCAAGTTCAAGCTGCTCAGAAAAGCCTATTTGCGCCTGAGTTAATAAGGCTTTGCTTTTGCGAGTGGCGTAGGGCATTAACGAATTGGTCCAAGCCAGTTGAATATTAATAATTGCTTCATTTAATCCCAACTGAGAGCCCCCCCACATACCAATTATGGCCAAAAACTGTGTGGCAATATGGCTGCTAAGCACGTTGACATTTATTTTGTCGGAACATTCTTTTTGGTTAAGTATTTGCTGAATTAATGGCGGAACCATATCGGAAATGGCATTGGTGGCCGTGTCTCTCGATGACTTAATGCCTGAACTCATAATGCCCCAAATAATATCACGATAGAAATCATGGTCAGTTTCACAGAAGTCTCTTAAAATATTGGGGATATTAAGAGTTTGCTCAATTAATAACTGCTCATTTGACTTTAAAATGGATAATTTCAACGGCTTAATGGCGTCTAGAATAATGGCCACGAGGATATCTGTTTTAGATTCAAATAAGTTATAGGGTGTGCGAGAACTGACGCCAGCATAGTCTGCTAGATAGCGCATGGTTAGCTTATCTAGTCCTTCTGAAGAAATAATATCCTTAGCAGCGGAAACGATTTTTTCCCGCTTCATTTCTTTATTTTCTTCTCGGCGGCTCATTGCTTTACTCGGTTAAATCAGAATCCGCGCAGTATAACGCAGTGAGCAAGGTGAAGAAATTAAAAAATGGCTTCAATAAACCGGCTTAATGGGGTACTAAGAACGGTTTAAGCCCCCCATAAGTCTAAAATAAGGATTCGGATTTATCTTATAAATTTTCCTAAACCTTGAAACCAGCTTAAAAACAAGATATTGCCTTCAATGTAAATTTGCTTGCTTTCAAGCCCCTCCATCATGGCAAGTTGTTTGTCTTTTGCGGTAAAGGTTTTAAACCCTGAGCTGGCTTTTTTAAAACGAATAGTCATGTCTGGTTCATGAACACGGCTTAAAAATGTAGGCTTACTGGCTCTGCCTGGATAACTCATGACCGTTTTATTTTTGAATATATAATGGTAAGCCACGCCGTCCTCACTACTAATCTCCAAAGTTAAATCCTTACCCTCCAGTTTTTTTTGGAATTGAAGGTTGTTTTTAGAGGCCCGTTGTAAAAAAAAGCCCAGCAACCAAAGCAATAATTTAAATTTCATAAATCTCTCCTGTTTAAAATGTATTTATACAAACTCTGCTAAATTAGCGGTGGCATTATGCAGCGCTTCAATAATGACCGACTCAGTGATCTGTTGTTCACTAAGGCGGGCACATATGTGACCATCTGGCCTGATTAATACAGCACTGACGTCATTTAGCCCCATCACCTTTAAACTGTTCTGATCTGCCTTAAAATGATTGTTTTCTACTTTTATTTTAAGCGGTACTTGAGTTGAAATTTGGTTAGGGTCAACGGCTACTTTAGTGATTAATGTAAAATGCTGGGCAGACAACAAATCTAGGGATGAGGAGGGTTGATCATGAATGGTAATCCAAGTATGGGGGAACCTGGCCCCTATATCTGAAAACTGAAGATTATCCGCTCGTAAATCAGGAGCTTGTTTTCTGCCGTAATGTTGGCCAATGTGTAAAGCCATGCCGTCAAAGTGATCTCTTTGGTCTTCAATTCCCTGTTGAATCTCTGCCCATTTTTCTGGATTGGCGCGTAACTCTGTAATAGAAGTCTGTTTATCTTTAGGCATAAGAGACTGAGTTGCCAGCATGATACTAAATAGCTTTCCTGCGTTATTAACACTGAAATCGGCATTGTGTTGAGCCACTTGCTTACGCTCTTTTTCATAACTGTCTAATAAGTCTGACCAACCCCATTGCTTAAGCACCGCCGCTATTTTCCAAGCAATATTTTGCGCATCTCCCACACCGGTATTTAATCCTAAACCGCCGCTAGGGGGGTAACGGTGTGCGGAGTCTCCCACTAAAAATACATTCTTACTGCGATAACGATCTGCTATTTGAGAGCCCAATCCCCAGTGACTGCAATTCAATAATTCCACCTCAATGTCATTTTGGCCAATGGCACTGTGTACCAGTTGCTGACAGTACTCTGGAGTAAAGATAGATTTATCCATTTCAGCATCATTATAGGGGTACATGAATACCCAATTATCGCGAATGTCATAAGCAATTAAGGTGCCCATACAATCTTGTGACATAAGCCAATAAAGAATAGCGGGTTTGTCTTTTACAATGGATGATAAATCTGCTTTAAAATGAATCATCGAAAAGTTTTGCACTATGCCCATGCCTGTCATGCCGATATTTTGTGAGCGCCTAACGGGGCTTCCGGCGCCATCTGCCCCGATTAAAAATCGGCTTAAAATATCAAACACTTCGCCTTTTTCATTTTTGACTTGCGATATAACCCCTGCCTCCACTTGTTCGCAGCCAAGCCAGTCATAAGGGCGAAGTGTAGTAATTAAACTTTCTTGGTTGATATGTTTTTGTAAAACCCGTTCACAATTTGGTTGTGAAATATTAAACAAAGGGTGAGGGCTAGGTAAATCCCCTTCATCTACCATTCTTTCATAGGGTAATTTTCCATATTCACTGCCATTAAGCTTATCGACCCAACGTACCCAATTACTTTCTTCTAGAGGCGTTGCTAGAGCTTTAAATTCTTCAAGGTTAATGCCAAGGGCCGAGAAAATTTCCAGTGTTCTGGAGTTTAAGGCGTGGGCTCTAGGCTCCATATATAAGGATGGGCGCTTTTCTATAATCGTACTGGCGACACCGAATTTGGCCAAGGTCAAAGCAGTGGTCATGCCAGATGGACCATTGCCCACAATCAACACATTTGTTTTTATTAAATCAGTCATCTTGCTTCCTCATTTTTATTATGGGTTTAATCTAAACTGCCAAAGCAGCTGATGATTGAATGGTGAAGACGGCAATGCTCACCACCGCGATGGTAACGGTGAAATTAAAGACATTAGTATCCACTTCAATTAAACGACCACCTATGTTGAACACAAATGGCCTTAAGCCATTCACATCTTTTAGTGCTCCATCGAACAGTCCCATACAGGCCATGGTTATATAAACCGGTACCAGAATCGTAAATTGAACGATGGCCACCAATTTTAGTTGTAAATCGTATTGTTCAATTAAAGGCGTCCATAAGATAAACAGCATAAAAAATGAAAGAGCACTGTTGGTGATGACTTGCCATACCACATGAAAGCGAGCATGAGGTGGCCATAAAGGGTTTGTCGCGTGGGTTTTATTAAAATCAGCGATGGCAGGACCAATGGCCAAACCAATGGCGGTAATTGTCATTAGGATACGAGGAAGTAAGTTTTGTTCGAATAAAATTTCCATGTGCTCTCCATTAATTTATTTTTATAGGTTTTTTTGAACCCAGTTTTTTATCAAGGTTTGAAATAATACTATCCTGATATACATATAAATACAACGCGTTGCACTTTTAAATTTTAAGGGAACGTAAAATAGGATGCTTGTTGATTTTAGTTTTAGGTGGCAATACAAATGGAAAAAGCCCTCCAAATAAATGGTAAGGGCTTTGAGTTTTTTCGTGTTCAGAGACTGTGCGTATTTGAAAACTTATTTGTTAACGCTTTCCGCTTCTGCGAATGGCAGCGGTGGTGAAATCTTGTCGCTTTAATTTTTGATCAAACTTAAAAGCATGACGTTCTTCACCATTGAGCTCGGCCATGTAACGCCCTGATAGAAGGTCGTAGTTGGTAATGGCGCTATACCATGGCGTGTCGGCATTGATAAACTGCATGGTGTGTCCTTCAGATACACGCCATAACTGTCCGCGGTGGTCATAATGGTCGGCCACTGAAATTTGCCAGCTGTCTTCATCTAAATACAAAGCCCGTTTCCCATAAATGTGGCGAGCACCTTCTTTAAGAGTGGCCTCTATATGCCACACGCGATGCAATTCGTAACGGCTGTAGCTTTGGTTAATGTGGCCAGGTCCAATGATGTCTTCATATTTAGAATCTTTATCAATTATTTTGTAGGCGTTGTAAGGAATGTATATTTCCTTTTTTCCTATTAATTTCCAGTTATATCGATCGGGTGCACCATTAAACATATCCACTTGATCTGAAGTGCGCATCCCTTCGGTATTGGGGGAATCATAAGCAATCTGTGGTGCGCGGCGCACGCGGCGTTGGCCGGCATTATATTGCCATGCTTTACGGGGTTCACTTATTTGATCAATGGTTTCATGTACCAGTAATACATTGCCGGTTAATCGGGCAGGAGATTTCACGTGTGATGAATAATAAAATAAAATATTTTTATCTTCTTGGGCATTATAGCCGTCATTTAAATACTGAGGTGGGCTGTAATTGGCACTGATCTTAATCGGGGTGAAACTGCCATCCCTTTGTACTGGGATAGTGGCGCGATTTAGTTGAGAACTTCCTCCTCGGAAGCGAGTAATGTGATTCCAAATGACTTCTAGCCCATTTTGAGGGATGGCAAACGGGATGCTTTCGTCAAAGTTAGATAAGCCATTGCCATTGGCCAGTAAGTCAGCCGAAACGGCATTCTTTTTGGCCTTTTCTTTGATGGATTTAGGTAAGCTGGCACTTCGATGCGTAGCATGGACAGGCATCATGTAAGTATCAGGGTAGCGTTTAAACATGGCCACCTGGCCTGGTGTTAAATTCTCTTTATATTGTTCAAGGTTTGCTTTGGTAATGGTGAAAAGCGGCTCTTCGTGGGCATAAATATTGGTGTAAGGGTTTGTGTTTGTGTCATGGGCCAACCCACCAGTATAAGCGGGGATAGTGCCACTATCATTGGCGCTTACTTGCGCGCCTATGGCCGTTAAACTTTTACCTAATTGTTCCGCTTGTTGTGTGCTAACTTTTGCATTAACCCCTTGGGCCAAGAGCGTTAAAGTTAAAACGCTTAGTATATTTTTTTTCATATTGACTCCCTGATCGCCCTTGTAACCGCGATCATTCTTATTATATTTATTTAGCTTTAGTTAAAATTGCACGCCAAGAGTGAGCGAGGCGAAATCACGGTCGCTTAACTTGTTAGTGGTGCCCCCTGAATACTGGGTGTAGGAAATGGAAGAGGTGTACATGTTTTGGTACTCGGCATTTAGGCTAAAGGCGAGAACCTGCTGGCCTTCGATAAAGCTACCACCAGGAGCTGGTGACACGCCGTCTACGTCTTCGCTCCAAGCCAACTCAGGAGACAGATTCACCCCTGCGAAAGCATCGTTGTATTTGGCTAAGATGCGGGTGCGATATCCCCATGAAGATTCTGTGACCACATCACTTAAAAACTCATCTCCTGAAAAAGGAATGTCTCCTTCAAAATCGTGTATGTAGGTGTAACCCATTTCACCGACAATGGAGATCTGGCTGGCGCCTAGCACCTGGTCAATAAGTTTAATAACAGTCAATTGTGCTTGGCTTACGTCAAACGTTCGATAACCGGTAGTACCTGCTCCGTCTTGGGTGTCTAAAACGTCTATGCCTAGAGAGCCATATGCATCATAAACAGCGCCTCGGGCGGCTTCATTGGCTACAACCTGTCTCTTATACACATCTGACGCTGCCGACGATCTACTCTGTGTAG
>OLII01000747.1_pt1 | contig 11938 bp, 11 predicted proteins | sample 1609481 | NCBI WGS metagenome assembly OLII01 (sample SAMN05416859, study PRJEB24817) | seawater metagenome | isolation source: Sea water | place: Canada:Atlantic | collected 2013-11
TTGCTTTGCAAACGCAAACGAGAAGAGCAGCTGTAGAATTTATCAATATTGTCAACGATTTATGGTATGATAAATCCATTGAATTGGTTATTTTCAGAAATCAGTTAGTCGATAAAAGAGCAAGTGAGGTTTTAAATTTAATTACCTATTCAGACGAATTTGTAGCAAAACCTATTAGTATTTTTGACGCATTGGATATTGCAAAAGCAATTCAAGAATTGACTTTGCCTTCTTCAAAATTAGATATTGGAAAATTGGCATATGAATGTCAACTCAACGAAGCAGCTTGCTCAGATAAAATAGCATTTGTACAACAGCAACTAAAAGGAGCTGCTGATGTCAATGATATTCAACCGAAAGATGTTGTTTTATATGGTTTTGGTAGAATTGGACGCTTGTTGGCTCGTGAGCTGATGAACAAAATGGGTAAGGGGTCTCAGTTGCGTTTAAGAGCTGTTGTTACTCGTGGTGAAATCACAGAAACTGTATTAGAAAAGAGAGCTTCTTTATTAAGCATCGATTCTGTTCATGGAGACTTCTTAGGAACTGTTCAAGTAGATGCTGAGAACCATGCCTTGATTATAAACGGAACAACTGTGCATATGATTTCGGCAAAACAGCCAGAAGATATTGATTATACACAGTATGGTATTAACGACGCACTAATTATTGACAATACAGGTGCATTTAGAGATAAAGAAGCATTGAGCAGACACCTTGTTCCCAATGGAGCAAGTAAGGTTTTATTAACGGCACCAGGAAAAGGAATTCCTAATATTGTACACGGTGTGAATCATCAACAAAATAATCCAGATACCGTAGATATTTTCTCAGCAGCTTCGTGCACCACAAACGCCATTACACCTGTTTTAAAAGTTTTAGAAGATAGTTTCGGTATTGATAAAGGTCATTTAGAAACCATTCATGCTTATACAAATGATCAAAACTTGGTAGACAATATGCATGGCAAATACCGAAGAGGTAGAGCAGCAGCATTGAATATGGTCATAACAGAAACAGGAGCAGGTAAAGCAGTAGCAAAAGCATTGCCAATGTTAGAGGGTAAGTTGACTTCAAATGCAATTAGAGTGCCTGTTCCAAACGGTTCATTGGCAATTCTGAGCTTGCAATTACACACTGAAGTTACTGTAGATTCAGTAAATGCAATCATGAAGCAGTGTGCTTTGGAGGGAGACCTAGTAGAACAAATTAAGTATTCTATCGATAATGAACTCGTTTCTTCTGACATCATAGGGTCACCTTCCCCTTCAATTTTTGACAGTAAGGCCACGATTGCAAAAGGAAATAGTATCGTGATTTATGTATGGTATGATAATGAGTATGGTTACTCGCATCAGGTAATGCGTTTGGCAAAACACATTGCAAAAGTAAGACGTTACACCTACTATTAGTAGACAAAGACATCTAATAAATGGCCGAAACTATTGTTTCGGCTTTTTTGTTTTTAGGCGTGTCGTTTTTTCGTTACTTTTAGCCTTCCAAACGATGTTTCAAGGAAATTCTATTCATGCTTCCGCATGCAAGATGAGTAGTAACATGAGAAATAAATGGAGTACAAAGAAGTATATCTGTACAGACGCCAAAATATATTAGAGAGAAAAGCATTTTTGCTATATGAATAAAAAGCTACAACAATTACAAACACTCAGAGAAGAACTGAACCAGCATAACTATAATTATTACGTATTAGACCATGCAACAATTTCTGATTATGATTTTGATATCAAATTAAAAATCCTCGAGAAGTTAGAAGCCGAGCATCCTGAGTATTTTGATGCAAACTCTCCAACACAGCGAGTAGGGGGAGGAATTACTAAAAATTTTGAGACCGTTACCCATAAAAACCGCATGTTTTCTCTCGACAATTCTTATTCTAAAGAGGACTTGTTAGATTGGGAAAAACGGATTCAAAAACTGTTAGGAACACAAGATATTGAGTACACATGTGAATTAAAGTACGATGGAGCATCGATTAATTTGACCTATGAAAATGGTGAGTTTGTGAAGGCAGTTACTCGCGGAGATGGTTTTCAAGGAGATGCTGTAACTACAAATATTAGAACCATAAAATCGATTCCATTGACCTTAAGCGACGCTTTTGTTCTCAATTTTGAAATGCGAGGTGAAATTATCATCCCGCTCGATGGTTTTTATAAAATGAATGAAGAGCGCCGAGCAAATGGTGAAGAAGAATATAAAAATCCCAGAAACACAGCAAGTGGTAGCTTAAAACTTCAAGATAGTGGGGAGGTGGCAAAAAGACCATTAGATTGTCTGTTGTACCAAGTAGTTACAGACGAACGTAAATATCAGACACATTTTGAAAGTTTAGAAAATGCGCGAAAGGTGGGTTTTAAAGTGCCAAAAACGATTGCTCTAGCAAAGAGTATTGATGCTGTTTTTGAATTTGTAAAGCATTGGGATGTTGAAAGAAATCAGTTGCCTTATGAAACCGATGGTGTTGTTATTAAAGTAAATAATTTACAGCAACAAGAAGAGCTAGGTCATACCTCAAAAGCCCCACGTTGGGCAATTGCTTATAAATTTAAGGCAGATCAAGTAGCCACTGTTTTACGTGAAATAACATATCAGGTTGGTCGCACAGGAGCGATTACTCCGGTGGCAAATCTAGCCCCTGTTCAGCTAGCAGGAACCACCGTAAAGAGGGCATCATTGCACAACGCAGATCAAATAGCTAAGTTAGATATTAGAGTGAACGACACTGTTTTTGTAGAAAAAGGTGGAGAGATTATTCCGAAAATTGTTGCGGTGGACGCCTCGAAAAGACCTCAGGATTCAGCACCAACGAGCTATGCTACCCATTGCCCGGTGTGTGCCACAGCATTAGTGAGAACAGCAGGAGATGCAAAGCACTACTGTCCTAATGAATTTGGTTGTGCTCCTCAGATCACGGGTAGAATTCAACATTTTATCAGTAGAAAGGCCATGGATATTGACGGCTTAGGAGGGGAGACGGTTGATTTGTTGCGCAAAGAGGGGCTGATTCTAAATTATGCAGATTTGTATGCTTTGCGAGTAGATCAAATATTGCCACTAGAGAGAATGGCGGAGAAATCTGCTCAAAATATGATTGCAGGTATAGAGAAGTCTAAAGAGATTCCATTCGAGAAAGTGCTGTTTGCATTGGGGATTCGATTTGTTGGTGAAACCGTTGCTAAAAAACTTGCAAAACACTTTAAATCTATTGATGCACTCATGGCTGCAGATTTTGAAACCTTAATTGCAGTGGATGAAATTGGCGATAGAATTGCACAGAGCATTATTGATTTTTCCAATGATCTAGGAAATATTCAACTCATTGATCGATTGAAATTAGCGGGGGTTCAGTTAGCAGTATCTGCAGAAAGTATAGCACATCAAACCGAAAAATTAAAAGGTTCTATATTTGTTGTTTCCGGTGTTTTTCATCAACTGACTCGAAATGAATTAAAAAAAACCATTGAGGATAATGGTGGAAAAGTGAGTAGTTCTATTTCAAAAAAAACATCCTATATTGTGGCAGGTGATCAAATGGGGCCCAGTAAATTAGCCAAAGCAGAATCACTTGGTGTACCCATTATCTCAGAACAAGAGTTTATAGATATGATATCTTAAGTGGTGTAACATTATAACGAAGAAACCGTCTTAAAAATATAGCAAAGAACTATGAAAAAACAACTTAAAATTACCATCGCTATGGCGCTATTTTTTCTTGCCGCCATCACAGATATATATGCTGTAATTGTAGAAAATCAAGTCGTAGAAATGTATACAAAACCCATGCTGTTAACTTTGCTTGCTGTGGTGTATTTAGTATCGACAAAAACCCCAGTGTTTTGGTATGTATTTGGGATGTTTTGCTGTTGGGTGGGTGATGTTTTGCTACTGTTTGAAGGTGCTGATTTCTTTACTTATGGATTGGCTTCTTTTTTACTAGGACACCTTATTTATATCAAATTAACTGTAGGCTTTTTACCCAAAGACTTGACTGCAAAGATGATCACATCAGCAGTGCCTTTTGTGCTATTATTTGGTGCTTTAATGTCTTTGATTTATTCAAACTTAGGCGAGATGCTAGTTCCTGTTGTGGTCTACGGAATCACAATTTCTACCTTCGGATCCATTACATTATTGAATTATAGAACGAACAACTCCGTTGAAAATTTATGGTTATTTTTAGGGGCTCTTATTTTTATTTTGTCAGATAGTTTGATTGCTTTGAATAAGTTTCATGAACCACATCAAGTATATGGTATATCGATCATGTTGACTTATATTTTGGCGCAATTTCTTATTTGTAAATCAATGATCGCAAAGTCAACTCCTCTTAGCAACAAGTAAAAAGAGTAGTGCGAGCTATGCATGGCCAAAAAAGTACACTAGAATTATGCTTTCGAAGCATGCCCAAGCAGGCCTGTGAGATGCCATTATGGTATAATAAAAGAATTCCAATGTGTCATGTGGAGAAACTTTTTGGAGCTTAAACTACAATTGTTTTCCCTTGTGCTATTTTCTGATTATATGTATCTAAATAAAAGTCTATTCTGCCAATGTTAATCCCATAGCAACCTACTTGATTGACCAGTACATTTTCATCAATACTGTTTCTGACAACTGTTGGTTTGGGCAAAAATGTATGCGTATGTCCACCGATGATAAGGTCAATATGTTTGGTTGCTTTTGCTAGTTTTAAATCAGAAATTTTAGCGGGATTACTTTTGTAGTGATATCCTAAATGAGAGAGGCAAATAATTAAATCGCAGTGTTCTTCTTCTTTTAGAATTCTACTCATTTCTTGAGACATCTCCAAGGGGTCTAAGTATTTGGTTTCTTTGTACATTTTTGGATGTACCAGGCCTTGGAGTTGCACTCCTAGTCCAAAAACACCAATTTTAATGCCGTCCTTAACAAAGGTTTGGTAGGGTTTTACATGAGTGTCTAGGATGGTGTTCTTAAAATCGTAATTGGCAGAAACAAAGTTGAAATTGGCATTTGGTAATTGTTTGTACAAGCCTTCAATACTATTATCAAAATCGTGATTTCCTATAGTTGCCAGATCATATTTTAACATGCTCATTAACTTGAATTCTAGTTCTCCTCCAAAATAATTAAAATAAGGAGTCCCTTGAAAGATGTCTCCAGCATCCAAAAGCAGTGTGTTTGGGTTTTCTTTCCGGATTGCTTCTACCGCTGTGGCTCTTCTGGCAACGCCTCCTTTGTTTGCATATTTGTAGTGAGACGCTTCAAAAGGTTCTATGTGACTATGGGTGTCGTTCGTGTGTAAAATGGTAATGTGCTTCTTACTTTGAATATCAATAGAAGGTACAGTAAGACCTCCAATAGCTGTTAAGGAAGCTGCCGCTGCCGTTTGTTGTATAAATTTTCTTCTATCCATATTATTTTTTGATAAAACGTTGGTCTAAGTTGCTTTGTAAGGTGTCTACACTTTTAAAATAGTCAATAATGGCATCTCGTATTTTATAATCTAGAGAAATTTTTTGAAGTGGATCTTTAAAAAATGTCATGTTGTCTCCTCCACTTTGTAGATAGTCTGAGGTCAATACAAAATAGCTTTTCGAGTTGTCGTATGGTTCATCATGAATGCGCAGTTCATATCCTTTTTTTGTAACTGTCAGTTGGATGTGCTTCGATAATGGATGCGCTGTATCACTCTTGATAAGATATGAAATGAGGGCATCCATTTTTTCTCCACTCAATTCAACCACAACAAGAAGGTTTTCAAAAGGCATTAATTCGAAAGCGTTTTTGTTGGTCACACTCCCTGCAGGAATTCCTGCTCGTATACCTCCATAATTAAATAAAGAGAAATCAATTCTTTTTCCAGTTCGTTTTTTGAAAATAGGATTTGCTCTTTCATAGGTGAGATCTGCCAATAGGTTCCCAAGGCTACTTTCTAGCACTCCGTCTGTTCTTGTCAAATCTTTTGGAGTGTACGAAATCACCGTATTAATTTCTTTTACCATTTGCTTTTTGTAGGGCGCTATGAGCTTGCCAATTGCTTGTTTAGAGACAGTATTTGTGTCGATAGCTATGTTTTTTCCATAAACCTTAGTTGTGATATATCTTCCTTCTTTGCAAGAAAACAGAGAGAGGCATAAGAGAAAAAGTAAAGTAAATTTTTTAAATGCAGTAGCCATTTTTTTTAATTAGATTTGTAAAGCACGAAGATACAATTTTACCGAATAGAACTGAATGTTGTTAGAAAAATTTAAAAAACGAATCCTCCGTAATAATTTCGAGAAGAAATTGCATGCATTGGCACATACAAGGGTCGCATCATCAAAAAAGATTCAAACGATAGGCATCTTAACAACAGACGAACTTTCTTCTCGGTTGAACATCCCAGATAACTTAAAACATCGTTTCAATTCAGTTACAGCCATTCAAATGTATTCTTTTAAAAAATTTACAAAGAAGGTATCAACAGATGATTGTTGTTTTACAGAGAAAGATTTTAATTGGCTAGGCGGTGTCAAAAATGAAAATTTTCAAAGTTTTTTAGAAACTCCTTTTGATTTGTTGATAGGATATTTTGATGAGCAGCATCTTTTTTTGGAGTTGGCTATTTTGAACTCTGCAGCTACGTTTAAAATTGGTTTTTCCCAGGCAAATGATGCGCTGTATGACATGATTGTTCATGAGAGCACTGAGAATGTATTTGCGGTAAATGAGCTTGTCGTGAAGTATTTGAAAATATTGAAAAAGCTATAATCCTGCGTTGTAAAATATAACACAAGGCATGATTCCGTTGTAAAATGTGTTACCTGCAATTTTCTCCCCTTGAACCGGTTGTTTAAATTAAAGAAAACCCTAGATTTGTAGGATGAACAAAAAAGTTGGAGCATGCAAGAATTTATAGGAACTGGAGTCGCATTGGTAACGCCATTTAAAGCTGATAAAACAGTAGATTTGGTTGCACTTGAGAATTTGGTAGAATTTAATATTGAAAACGGGATAGACTATTTGGTGATTAATGGCACAACAGGAGAGAGCGCTACGATTACTTCAGAGGAGAAACAAGAAATAATAGCCCTAGTAGCAAAAGTAACCAATAAGCGAGTGCCTTTAGTTTTGGGAGTAGGTGGAAATAATACGGCAGTGGTTGTCGCTGAATTACAGGCTACAGATCTAAGTCATATTGATGCTATCTTATCAGTAGCTCCCTACTACAGTAAACCAACACAGGAGGGGTTTTATCAACATTTTAAGGCGGTTTCTTTGGCGAGCCCAAAGCCACTTATATTATACAATGTGCCGGGTAGAACAGCAAAAAACATGGATCCTTTGACAACACTTCGTTTGGCAAATGATTTTAAAAATATCATTGCAGTCAAAGAAGCAGGCAATAACATGCAGCAATATTTGGAGTTGATCAAAAATAAGCCATCGGATTTTTTAGTCATTTCGGGCGATGATGACCTGGCTTTGGGGGTTACATTGGCTGGAGGTTCAGGTGTAATATCTGTGATTGGTCAGGCATTTCCAAAAGAATTTTCCTCAATGATTGATCTTGGTTTGAAAGGAAACGCAAAAGATGCATACAAACTGCACTTTGCATTGATGGAGGTCATTGATTTGATCTTCACTGAAAATAATCCTGCAGGAATCAAAACGGTGTTACATGCGTTGCACATCACTTCAGATGAAGTTCGTTTGCCTCTGGTCAAAGCTTCTGATGAATTAAGAAAAGAAATTGTTAATTTTGTAAAAAAATTTTAAAATAAAAACAGATGTTGTCAAAAAAAATTGAAAAAGCTTTAAACAAGCAAGTAAGAGTAGAGGCAGAATCATCTCAAGTATATTTGGCAATGGCTTCCTATGCAGAGAATCTTGGGTTTGAAGGAGTCTCTCAATTTATGTATGCCCATTCTGACGAGGAGAGAGAGCATATGTTGAAACTGATTAAATTTATCAATGAACGCGGCGGACATGCGCAAGTTTCTGAACTTTCTCAGCCTCCAAAAGAATTCGGGTCTTTTAAAGACATGTTTGAGTCATTATTTAATCATGAAGTGATGGTTTCTAAAGCGATCAATGATTTGGTTGATGTCTCTTTACAAGAGAAAGATTATGCAACCCATAACTTTTTGCAATGGTATGTTTCTGAGCAGATAGAAGAGGAAGCGCTGGCCAGAAATATTTTAGATAAAATCAATTTGATTGGAGACGATAAGAGTGGTTTTTATTTATTTGATAATGATATCAAGCAATTGATTTCCAATCCTACCCCACCGGAGGTCTAAGATTAACAAACTTTTAGTAAAAAACGCAGTGTTTTTTTACCGTTTTTGTGGTTTTTTGCAAAGAACTATTTTACAGCATTAAAATCGTTTTAATAATCCATATTTAATCACTATTTTTGCCAAATGTTAAAAATGAAAAATTTAATTTGTATTGCTGTTGTTGGGGCCTTTTTTACTTCTTGTGGAGAATACCACAAAGTATTGAACAAAGGCACGGTTGCAGAGCAATACGCGATGGCTTCTAAGCAATATGAGGCCAAAAAATATACGAGAGCGCTGAATTTATTTGAAAAAGTGACGCCTACCTACAGAGGGAAACCTCAAATGGAGAGAATTCAATACATGGTGGCACAGTCAAATTTTAATACCAAAAACTATGATTTAGCTGGGTACTATTTCAATAGGTTCACTAATAATTATCCCAAAAGTTCAAAAAAGGAAGAGGCAGCGTATTTATCTGCGTATAGCTATATGATGGCGTCTCCAGTGTACAGTCTTGATACACAAGGTACCAGCAAGGCTTTGGATGCATTTCAATCTTTTATAGATGCATACCCAGACTCTGAAAGAATGGAAGAAGCGAATAAGTACTACAAACAGATTCGCTATAAACTGCAAAAGAAAGCCTTTGAAATTGCAAAAGTATATTACACGACCGCAGATTATGATCCTTCTAGAAATTACACAGCAGCAATTCAAGCATTCGATAATTTATTAGAGGATTATTTAGGGTCAGAATTTAAAGAAGAGGCCTTGTATTATAGACTGAAAGCTGCACATGATTTGGCACTAAGAAGCTCTAAAAGAAGGATGCCATTGCGTATTAAGGATGCAATTAAGGCATATGAAAAGTTGAAAAGAAATTTTCCTAAGACGAAATATTTAGCAGATTCAGATAAAATGTTAGCTACTTTAGAGGAACAACAAAAACAATTAATAAAAAGTTAATGATGATGGATTATAAAGAGACAAAAGCACCTGTATCTACAATTACCTATGATAAAGACTCTATTGAAGCTCCAACAAATAATATTTATGAGGCGATCAATATCATAGCAAAGAGAGCAAATCAAATTAATGGAGACTTGAAAAAGGAATTGTTAGATAAGTTGGATGAATTTGCTACTTACAATGACAGTTTAGAAGAGGTTTTTGAAAATAAAGAGCAAATTGAGGTTTCTAAATTCTATGAGAAATTACCAAAAGCAACTGCCATTGCTGTAGAGGAATGGTTAGCAGGTAAAGTATATCATAGAACTCCAGATACAGAGTAATGTCTGTTTTAAGCGGTAAAAAAGTATTGCTTGCAGTGACTGCTGGTATTGCCGCTTACAAAACGGCCAGTTTGGTTCGTTTATGTATAAAATCGGGCGCAGAAGTGAAAGTAATCATGACTCCTGCGTCAAAAGATTTTATAACACCACTTACACTATCTACACTTTCTAAAAATCCTGTTGTATCTACATTTTATGACAAGGAACAAGAGAATGAACTTTGGAATAATCATGTAGATCTAGGGCTTTGGGCAGACCTTATGCTAGTCGCTCCAGCGACAGCAAATACCTTGTCAAAAATGGCGAATGGTACCTGTGATAATTTGGTGTTGGCAACTTATTTATCAGCGAAATGTCCCGTTTATTTTGCACCAGCAATGGATTTAGACATGTATCTACATCCATCAACAAAGACCTCTTTAGAAAAATTACAGCGCTTTGGAAACCTATGTATCCCTGCCACTAGTGGTGAATTGGCCAGTGGATTGGTTGGGGAAGGAAGAATGGCTGAACCAGCAGATATTGTTTCTTTTATAGAAAGAGATATTCACACCAAGCTGCCGTTAAAAGGTAGAAAGGTTTTAGTAACCGCCGGTCCAACCTATGAAGCCATAGATCCTGTTCGATTTATTGGAAATCACTCTTCTGGTAAAATGGGTTTTGAAATAGCAAAAGCAGCAGCAAATATGGGCGCAGAGGTTGTATTAATTGCGGGTCCATCGAATCAGCAAATAAGTCATTCTTTCATACAAAGAGTAGATGTTACTTCTGCTCAAGAAATGTACGAGGTTACACATCGCTATTACGATGCATCTGATATTGCAATTCTTTCTGCCGCAGTAGCAGATTACAGACCAAAAAATATCGCATCGCAGAAAATAAAAAAGAAGGATGCAACGTTAGAGATAGCGTTAGAGCCTACACAAGATATTCTGGCTTCACTCGGTGCGCTCAAGAAAAGACAATTTCTAGTGGGCTTTGCCTTAGAGACCAATGATGGTATTGTACATGCAAAAGGAAAGTTACATCGTAAAAATTTAGACATGATCGTTTTAAATTCTTTACAAGATAAAGGCGCTGGTTTTGCAACGGATACAAATAAAATAACTATTATTGATGCTCAAATGAATGAAGAAGCATTTGAAGTAAAGCCAAAATCAGAAGTAGCAGAAGATATTATCAAGGAAGTATTGAAAAGAATCTCTGAATAGTATCACACCAAGGATGTAAAAAGCCGGATTGGAAGTCATCAACAGTCCGATTGTCATCTCAAACACATGTTGCCTCGACTTAAAAATAAAATTATGATGCGTGTATTTTTTCTTTTCCTTGTCAGTTTGATATCAGTGCAAACAATGAGTGCGCAAGAATTGAATGCCTTGGTTACGATCAATTCAGATCAAATAGCTGGATCTAACAAACAAGTGTATGCTACCTTGCAAACCTCGTTAACAGAGTTTATCAATCAGACACAATGGACCAGCAGTAATTACAAACCTCAAGAAAAAATTAATTGTTCTTTTACAATAACTGTGGTAAAACAAGCAAGTGCAAATCGTTTTGAAGCGACACTTCAAATTCAAGCAGCTAGACCTGTTTATGCTTCGTCATATTCAACACCAATTGTAAATATAAACGACACCAATTTTAATTTTAAATACAATGAGTTTCAACCGTTAAACTATAACGAAACAAATTTTGAGTCAAATTTAATTTCTACAATTGTTTATTATATCTATGTGATAATGGGAGTTGATGCAGATACTTTTGCTTTGCAGGGAGGAGATGTGCATTACAAGAAAGCGAAAGATGTAATGTTTTTAGCACAGCAAAGTGGTGGTTTGGGCTGGAATGACCAAGTTGGTACGCAAAATCGTTTTTCTTTGATTGATAATTTAACGTCCGAAAAATTAAAGAACTTTAAAAATATCTTATACGGATACCATAGACAAGGTATGGACGAGTTTCACAAAGATAAAACCAAAGCAAAAAGTAACATTTTGAATGCTGTTGTACAATTAGAAAGTCTTTACAATAAAGCAATCGGTAACTTTATTATTCGCTTTTTCTTGGATGCAAAATCAGATGAAATAACAACTATTTTTTCAGACGGACCGAAAGTTGGGAACATTGCAAAAATGAAAGCTGTCTTGCAACGAATTTCTCCAACAAATAGTGAAAAGTGGCAAGAGATTGAATAGAATAGCGCTGCTTTTTGAGGATTAAAAATCCAAGGAAGTATGTTATTTTAGTACTTTTTCTTTTCTTCAATATGAATAAGTATGGAAGATTTTTGTTTTTGCTGATCAAAAAATCACTGCAAATGACAACGGTGAGTCTCCATATTCTTCAAATACTGTCTCTTATACACATCTGACG
>OLII01000749.1_pt1 | contig 11916 bp, 9 predicted proteins | sample 1609481 | NCBI WGS metagenome assembly OLII01 (sample SAMN05416859, study PRJEB24817) | seawater metagenome | isolation source: Sea water | place: Canada:Atlantic | collected 2013-11
GTGCTGGTCCCGGTGACCCAGAGTTAATTACGGTAAAGGGGCAGCGTCTTATCGAGCAATGTCCTGTGATTTTATATGCAGGCTCTTTGGTTCCAGAAGAAATTTTTGCCAGTGTGAAAGATTCGGCGCTAAAGGTTATCGATACCGCATCTATTGCCCTAGATGAAATTATTGAACATATACAGCTTGCCCATGAACAAGGGCAAGATGTGGCCCGCATTCATTCTGGTGACCCATCTGTATATGGGGCAATAGGTGAACAAATTCGCCGTCTTAACCAATTGAATATCGATTTTGAGATTATTCCAGGTGTCACCGCTACTTCAGCATCGGCTGCCTGGTTAGGAAAAGAGCTAACCCTATCTGGTGTATCGCAAACTATTATTATGACCCGTTACGAGGGTAAAACCCCGTTTCCTGAACGGGAACGTTTACCTGCCTTAGCAGCAAGTGGTGCCACCCTAGCCATACACCTTGGGGTGACGCGCATTCATAAAATTGTTGAAGAGCTTATTCCCTATTATGGTGAAGACTGCCCAGTGGCGGTGTGTTATCGCACCTCTTGGCCTGATGAAGATAAGGTGTTGGGTACGCTTAGTAATATAGTTGAAAAAGTACGTGAGAAAAAATTCACCCGTACCTCGTTAATATTAGTGGGCCATGTGTTGGGCGCCGAAGAATTTGACGACTCCTACTTGTACGATGAAAAACAAGCCCATGTGTATCGCCCTAAAAACAAACCCAAAGAGGCACGTACTGTTAAACGCTAATTTTTTTAATATTGAAAGTACTTTATTGATCACTTTTAATGAATGACGCTTTATAGATACCTCTTTAATGGAAGACGATTTATGTCTAAGAAAAGTATGAAACTTAATAAAATACCCGCCACTATCGTTACTGGATTTTTAGGCAGTGGTAAAACCACTTTATTATCAAACCTATTAAAGCAAGCTGCTGGTAAGCGTATTGCAGTGATTGTGAATGAATTTGGTGAGCTGGATATTGATGCGGAGATTCTACGTTCTTGCCCATTAGATTGTGAAGCTGAATCAGCCACCTTGGCAGGTAACAGTAATGGAATATTTGAACTGGCCAATGGTTGTATTTGTTGCACGGTGGAAGAAGAGTTTCTACCTGTGATGCAGGAGTTAGTGGCCCGTCGTGATGATATAGATCACATCTTAATTGAAACCAGCGGCTTAGCTTTGCCAAAACCCCTTGTGCAAGCGTTTAACTGGCCCGATATCAAACAACATTGCACCGTCGATGCCGTGATTACCCTAATTGATGGACCAGCGGTGGCGGCAGGGCGTTTTGCTAATAACGAAGAGCAAGTAGAAGCACAACGTCAAGCAGATGAAAGCCTAGATCACGATCCAAGTTTACAAGAACTATTAGATGATCAACTGGGTGCCGCTGATTTAATCGTTGTTAGTAAAGATGACTTGTTAAGCGATGAGCAGCGTTTAGTCGTAGAGAAAACCGTTAAACAAAAAACCAATGACAGTGTTAAAACCCTATATGCCTCTCACGGTATGGTAGGTGGCATGAGCATTGAAGAGCTACTTGGTATTGGCGCAAGTGCTGAAGAGCAAATTAACGCCTTGCATACTCACCATGATCATCACCATGACCATGGCGAGCATCATGAGCACGCCCACGATAAGTTTGATTCTTTTGTGGTGTCCATTGGTGAAGTGGACAGTTATCAGTTACAAGCTGTATTGAAAGACTTATTGGCGAAGAATAATATTTTTCGTGTTAAAGGGTTTGCCGCTTTGCCTAATAAGCCCATGCGCCAAGTTTTGCAAGCCGTGGGTGAACGTTTGCATGTGTACTTTGATCGCTTATGGGATGACCTCGAGGTGCGTGACACTAAGTTGGTGTTCATTGGCAAAGACTTAAATGAAGAAAAAATTACCCATGCACTAGGAGCCGCGGAAGCGGTTGCTGAAGTGTGTCCTTGATAATATAAGAAAATATTTATGGCGCTAATGGAGATGTTTAAAATTTAATGCATTTATTCGCAGCAACCCCCGGAGGCTATGTCGATGATGAAGGTATTATCGATCTGGCCCAGAGCCCGGCGGATATTATTATTCTCTCGGCCGCCGACAGTAATTTAAGCGCTTTGGCAGGTGCTGCGGATACGTTAGATAAAGACTTCCCATCAATTCGGTTGGCTAATTGGATGCATCTGGTTAAACCGGCGGCTTTCGATTTATATGAGCAACAGGTACTTGATAACGCCAAGCTTGTGGTGGTGTCTTTATTAGGCGGCGCCACTTATTGGCAATATGGGTTTGAACAATTACAAGCCTGGGCCACAAGAACCGGTGGCACACTAATTTTTGTCCCCGGGGATGACAGTTACGATGAAGAGTTGTTTAGTGCCAGTACGGTTCATGCCGAGCCCACCCAGATGGTGTGGCGTTATTTTCGTGAAAGTGGAATAGAGAACAGTCAGCAGTTGTTTTATTTTCTGGCTCATCAGTTTTTGCAGAAGTCTTACCAGTGGACCCCTCCTAAAGCTTTGCCCAATTGTATTTTATACATGCCCAAGTCTTTGCGGGTATCAAGTTCTCAAACTGTGTATTTACAAGACTGGCAAGAGGTTTGGGGTTCTTTTTTTCAATCAAAACCTCAGTTAAAACCTCATTTAAGAGAACATGTGAATAACATCTGCATTGTGCTGTTTTATCGCAGTCACTTGCAAAGCGCTAATACGCAAATGTTTGATGATTTAATCCATTGTTTGTTAGAGCAAGGAATTAACCCCTTGCCTGTGGCAGTGACATCATTAAAAGATGAAAGCTGCTTGATGATGATTAATGAACTCATTACTCAAAGTGGTGCCAAGCTCATTGTGAATACCACGGGATTTTCCAGTAATATTACCGCTAATGCGAATGTGGCATCCCAGCCCACATGTATCAGTTCGCCTTTTGTGCAGGATATTGCCACCTTACAAGTAATTCTGTGTAGTAATACCCAAGAGGATTGGCAAGAGTATTCACAAGGACTGCGCAGCCGAGACATCGCCATGCATGTGGTGTTGCCTGAAATGGATGGCCGTATTATTAGTCGTGCGGTGAGCTTTAAAAGTGAAAGCCATTACAGTGATCGTTGCCAAACCTCAGTGGTGCGGTATGCATTAAAACAAGAACGTGCCGAGTTTGTTGCCAAGCTTGCTAAACGCTATTGCAATCTGGCCAGTAAAGAAAATAAAGATAAACGCATTGCATTTATTTTAGCCAATTATCCCACCAAGGATGGTCGTATTGGAAATGGTGTGGGGTTAGATACCCCAGCCTCTACCATTAATTTATTACAGGCTTTGAAAAATGCCCAGTACCCTGTAGAAAACATTCCTGAAGATGGCACGGCACTCATTAAAGCGCTATTAACGGCGGTAACCAATAACCCCAATACCCTACACTACTTACCCTGTTGGCAAAGCATTGCCATGGATGACTACATGGCACAGTTTAGAAAACTGCCCATAGAAAACCAAAAACAAGTGTGGCAGAAGTGGGGGGCACCTTCACAGGATCCAAAATGCAGAAACGAAAGACTTATGGTGGCGGGCATTCGCTTAGGAAAAACCTTTGTGGGTATTCAACCTGCACGGGGATTTAATTTAGATTTAACCGCCAACTACCATGATCCAGACTTGGTGCCTCCTCACAGTTATTTGGCTTTTTATTTTTGGTTACGAAATTGTTATGGCGTGGATGCCATGGTGCATGTGGGTAAGCATGGCAACTTGGAATGGCTGCCCGGCAAAGGCACGGCAATATCTGAAAATTGTTGGCCTGATATTGCCTTAGGGCCCATGCCTAACTTTTATCCGTTTATTGTTAATGACCCAGGTGAAGGAGCACAAGCCAAACGTCGTACTCAGGCGGTGGTGATTGATCATTTAATGCCTCCCATGACTCGCAGTGAAACCTATGGGGAGTTGGCTGAACTTGAAAATCTTGTGGATGAATATTACCAAGCACTGGGTTTAGATGTGCGTCGTGAAGATTGGTTAAAAGAGCAAATAATTGAATTATTAAAAGCCTCTAACGTACTGCAAGAACTCATAGGCCTTAATAGTGCCATGGGAAATACCACGCAAAGTGATGGTAACAACCAGCTTGAAATTACCCTAGACGAAGAAGTATTAAACCAATTGGATACTTACTTGTGTGAAATTAAAGAAGCGCAAATTCGTCATGGCCTGCATATTCAAGGGCAATTACCAAATACTGATAAATTAGCCGACACGTTAGTGGCGTTACTGCGTTTACCCAGAGGAAAAGATATTCTCGACCAAGGTATTTTGCATAACCTTGCCATGGATTTAGATTTAAAAGTAGCCGATGATTTTTTTGACCCATTAATGGCCAGCGCCTGCGTTTGGCTTGGTGATAAGCCTGACATATTAAAAGCAGTATCAAACGATATTTGGCGCACTGAAATGGACACCCGTGAACGTTTAGAGTGCTTAGCAAAAAACTGGATGAAAGAATTCATTTTAGAAGATGCTGACTTTAGTCATTTACGTTTATCACAACCACGATATTTTGAGCAGCTTCATTATGTAAAAAGTACTTTAATGAATGCCTTAAACGAGAGTGCCCATTTAGAAATACAGTCCTTATTAGATGGCTTAAATGGCAAGTTAGTGCCCCCAGGCCCAAGTGGTGCCCCCACACGGGGACGCTTAGATACCTTGCCCACGGGGCGCAATTTTTTCTCGGTGGATAACCGCGCTATTCCTTCTAAAGCGGCATGGGCTTTGGGAAAAAAATCAGCACAAGCATTAATTGAGCGCCATTTACAAGAACACGGCGATTACCCAAGCCAACTGGGTTTGTCAGTATGGGGTACCGCTACTATGCGCACCGGTGGTGATGATATTGCCCAAGCCTTTGCATTAATGGGAGTTAAACCCATTTGGGCGCAGGGCTCTCAACGGGTGGTGGATTTTGAAATTACTCCCACCATGTTATTGCAACGGCCAAGAGTGGATGTGACGTTACGAGTATCGGGTTTTTTTCGCGATGCCTTTCCTAATGTTATGCGCGTATATGATAGCGCCGTGCAAGCGTTGGCCAAGTTAGAAGAGCCGGGCTTTGGTAATACCATTTATAAAAACGTGCAAAAACGTAAACAGCAATTAATTAATGAAGGCATGGATGAAACAGCTGCTTTTTCCCAAGCCAGCTTTAGAGTGTTTGGTAGTAAACCCGGTGCCTATGGTGCAGGTCTACAAGGCTTAATTGATGAACGCTGTTGGGAAAAAGACTCTGACTTGTCCGATGCCTATTTAAATTGGGGCGGCTATGCCTATGGCAGTGATAAGGATGGAGTGAAAGCAAGAGACGAATTTCAACACCGTTTAAGCCAAGTGCAGGTGGTGGTGCAAAATCAAGACAACCGCGAACACGATTTATTAGACAGTGATGATTATTATCAATTTCAAGGGGGCATGACCAATGCGGTTAATGTGTTGTCTGGAGAAATGCCGGCAGTTTATCATGGGGATCACTCTAACCCCCATGCGCCAAAAATTCGCACCTTAAAAGAAGAACTTAACCGCGTAATTCGCTCGCGGGTGTTAAACCCTAAATGGATTAACGCCATGCGAGAACATGGCTATAAGGGGGCATTTGAAATGGCCGCCAGCGTCGACTATTTATTTGCTTATGATGCCACCACTCAATTAATAGATGACTACCAATATAAACAAGTGGCCGATGCCTTGGTGTTTAATGAAAAGAACCAAGAATTTTTAAAAGAGCATAACTTGCCAGCATTAGAGGAAATGGCAGAACGTTTATTAGAAGCCAAGCAGAGAGGGTTATGGAGTAATGATGCAAGTGGTGATCATAAAGACGACTCTCAACAAGAAGCACAACAAGACAAATACAAAGATGCGTTACAAGATTTGTTATTAGAAATAGACCAAGAAAAAGAGCAATCCTTATGAGTGTTGCATTAGTGGTGATGGTATTGCTGGCTTTTTTATTAGACTACTTATTAGGGGAGGCTAAGCGTTTTCATCCTTTAGTGGGCTTTGGAAACTGGGCTATTGGGCTTGAAAAAGCCTTTAATGGCAAGGTTAAGAATCCGCTGGGAAATAAATTATTTGGAATATTAGCTTGGTTATTCGCAGTAATGCCCATCACGATGTTGTTTTTTTTCATTCAAACATGGTTAGTAAAAACTCTAGGTGTTGGGCACTTACTCGTTATTATGTTTTCGGCTGTTATTTTGTATTTAGCCATAGGTTGGAAAAGCTTGTTAGAGCATGCCATGAATATTGCTACACCACTAAAGAATAGGGATTTAGTAAGCGCCCGTGTTGGTGTGTCTATGATTGTTAGCCGCGATACTCAAAACCTAGATGAAAATGGCATTGCCACGGCGGCCACCGAATCGGTTTTAGAAAATGGCGGCGACGCCATATTTAGTGCGCTGTTTTGGTTTTTATTGTTGGGGGTGCCTGGAGTAGTTATGTATCGTTTAAGTAACACCCTAGATGCCATGTGGGGTTATAAAAACCAACGCTTTTTACACTTTGGTTGGTGTGCTGCCCGCGTTGATGATGTTTTAAATTTTATTCCAGCCCGCTTAACCGCATTAAGTTATGCCTTGGTGGGTAACACCCGTGTGGCCATTCATTGCTGGCGCCAGCAAGGCATGAATTGGAAAAGCCCCAACGCAGGCCCCGTGATGGCAGCCGGCGCTGGAGCGTTAAATGTATCTTTAGGAGGCACGGCTCAATACCATTCTCAAATGCAATACCGGCCTGATTTAGGGCCAAATGATTTAAGTGCCCAGCAAGCCAATGGTCAAAGCATTGTTGAGGCTTGTAAGTTAGTGAATAGAGCCATTTTATTATGGATAGTAGCCTTGGTGTGTATTCTGATAGCGCTGACTGTATTGGATGTGCTGGATGTATTAGTATGATGAGCAGGACGATAGATAGCAGTTTGACTAATAGCGCTTTCAACGTGACAGAATTAAATAGCAAACCCATTCATGGGGGGAATTTATTGGCTGTTAGTGAGCAGTATAAAGTGGATATAAATAATTGGATTGATTTATCCACTGGCTTAAACCCTAATGCTTTTCCTGTGTCCGTTATTCCTTTGGAAATTTTTAGTGCTTTACCCTATGACAATCCCCAGTTTATTGAGGCGGCCATTCATTATTATGGCCAAGCTAATTTATTGCCCCTCAATGGTACGCAAGAAGCCATTCAAGACCTACCAAACATTTTAGCGCCTCACCCTGTTTTATTACCAGAAGTGGGTTATCAAGAACACATACATGGTTGGGGTTTACGGGGGAATGATATTTCTTTATATCCTTCGTGGGATATGAATGCCGCTATTGAAGTAATTGATAGCTGGATAGACAAAAACCCACAGGGGCATGTGGTGGTAATTAACCCGAATAATCCCACAGGTTTAGTTTTTCCTATTGAAATGCTTCAGAAATGGGCAAGTAAAATGGCGCAAGGCAGTTACTTGATTGTGGATGAAGCCTTCATGGATTTAACGCCAGAGCGCAGTCTGCTATGCCATGAACTTAACGATAGAATCATTGTATTGCGCTCATTTGGAAAGTTTTTTGGTTTGGCAGGGCTGCGCTTGGGCTTTGCTTTTGGACATGACACTATATTAAAAGCATTAAAGCATCGACAAGGCTTATGGGCGGTAAATGGGCCGGCGAAATACATCGCCAGCCAGGCCTTTGAAAATGATGCATGGCAAATTAAAGCAAGAGCTCAGATACACACCTTGGCAGAGAATAATCAGCGGCTGTTTAAACGCTTATTTGATGAATTAAATGTAATTAGAAAAAGTACACAAGAATTATTTTCAAGCTATTGGTTGCCTACAGTGCAAGCCCATGGGTTATACGATTTTTTTTGCCAACAAGGCATATTATTGCGGTTTATAAAAGTAAGTGAGACGCAAACCATAATTCGCATAGGCTTATTGGATATGAGCAATGCACAGTATTTGACGAGATTGAATGATACAATTGATCAGTATCTTAGCCATAGAAAGTATTAACCATAGAATGTATGAAGCATAGAATTTATTAGGGATAGAGATTAGTAAAAGGATTTATACATCTTTTTTAGGTGCCCGCTTATTGATGAACATATTCATCTTTAAGGGGGAGAATCGGGAAGGAGGTGCTGGTTAATGTAAATGGCCAGTACAAAGCTCCGCGTGCCCAACGCTGTGAGGCGGATTATTTAAACGCGCTACTTTTGTAAGCGTTACCACTGGGTTAATGAATATCTGGGAAGGGGTTTAAATAAGTTGATGCTCAGTCAGAAGACCGGCCTAAAAAATTTAAAATACGTTTGGACAGGCGTATAAAAAACTGGCTTTAACCCAGTTTAAATTTCCATTAAGGGGACTCATATGGAAGATAACCACGACTCAACTAATCAAAAAACTCAAGAAATGCAAAATCCGCAAGCCATGCAGAGTATTGAGTTTACCCAACAGGATCGAGACGGCCTGTATAAAACCATTTTTAATCGCCGTGATGTGCGCGGCCAGTTTAAACCTGACCCTATTCCCAAAGATGTATTGGCACGGATTCTAACCGCTGCTCACCATGCGCCGTCGGTAGGATTCATGCAACCGTGGAATTTTCTTGTGGTTGAATCCCCTCAGGTTAAACAGCAAATACACCAAGCTTTCACACAGGCCAACGAAGAGGCGGCCGATATGTTTGAAGAAGGAAAACAACAAACCTATCGCTCGCTAAAGCTGGAAGGCATTCGTGAAGCCCCCATTAATATATGTATAACCTGTGATAAAAATAAAGCAGGCCCAGTGGTGATTGGGCGCACGCATATTAAAACCATGGATTTATACAGCAGTGTCTGTGCTGTGCAAAACTTATGGCTGGCCGCTCGTGCAGAAGGGGTGGGGTTAGGTTGGGTTAGTATTATTAAACAACATGCCTTACATAGTATTTTAAAGATACCAAAAGACGTGGTGCCAGTGGCTTATTTGTGTCTGGGTTATGTGAGTGATTTTCATAACGAGCCTGAATTAGAAACCGCAAATTGGCGTAAGCGCTTGCCTTTGGGTGAACAAATATATTTTGATCAATGGCAAAATACTCGCTCTATTAAAGATGATGAATTAATGGCGGCAGTGGAAAAACATCAAGATTTTAGCTTGCAATATAAGTAGAAAATGATTGACCCATACAGGCATGAATGTTCAGGGTAGAAGGTAGAATTAAATAGCGGACGGGGAAGAATAGAGTTATTAGAAGATTGGGCTATGTTGTATAGAGTGGTTTATTATTTTATGAATAGTCTGAGATATGGCATGAAAAATTCATTACATATAACATATACCTATAACCTCCCCGTTTACCTTTTCATTTTATTAATGCTGTTGGTTGCCCATAGCCATGCTTCTACGGAACTTCATTTTTTTCAAACAGATAAACGCTATGATTATCGTATTGCCTTATTATCTTTGGCCATGGAAAAAACTCTAAAAAGCCACGGTCCTTATGCCCTAGTACCCTACAATGAGGCTGTAACTCAGCAACGAGGCCTTCATATATTAAAGAAAAACAAAGGGGTAAATATTGCCTTTTTAGCCTCTAATAGTGATCGTGAAAAAAATTTTCTATCGGTTAAAATTCCCATCTTGCGCGGCATTTTGGGCTATAGAGTATTTTTAATTAAGGATATTAATGAAGGTAAGTTCTCTAATATTCAATCTCTGCAGGAACTTAAAGATACAATGGTGGCTGGCTTTGGTAGCCAGTGGGCGGATATGGCTATATTAACCAGCAACGAAATACCCGTGATGGGTAGCGTTAGATATGAAACCTTATTTGGTATGTTGTCTAAAGGTCGCTTTGATTATTTTCCCCGTGGCATAAATGAGGCTTGGCTAGAAATTGAAAATAAAAACGATAAATACCCAAGGCTAATTGTGGAGCCCACCATGGCGCTTTATTATCCATACCCAGTTTATTTTTATGTTCAAAAACAAAATATAACACTAGCCCAGAGAATTACAGAGGGTTTAGAAACTGCATTGCAAGATGGCTCTTTTAAGAGATTATTTTTAAAATTTCATAAAGCCTTGATTGATCGAGCTGAGCTATCCAACAGGCGTTTTTTTGTTTTAGATAACCCAAACCTAACTCCTGATACCCCCCATCCAGACACCAGTTGGTGGCTGCCTCAAGGTAGATTGTATCAGTAGGATGTAATCTGGCTACAAAGATGCTTAATAGCTTAGAGAGAGTTAATCATTTATTTTATGACTAAGTAGGGTGGTCATGGCTGACTTCATGGTTTTAAAATCCTTTTCCCCCACCTGATTAGACCACTGCGACTCTACTTGTTGGGTATATTTAATGGTGAGTTTTAAAAACTCATTACCCTTTTCACTCATTAATACTAAAGAAGCTCTGCCATCGGTTGGATCGGGTGTTAATTCTAAATAACCCTTTTGCACGAGCTCATCCACTAGCTTACTTACCGCTTGCTTTGTAATGCCCACTTGACGAGCAATATCCACAGCGCGAATGCCTTTGTGGTCAATATAAGGAATGATGACAAAATGGCGCAGGGTAATGTCTTCAATACCATCGGCGGCCAGTTTTTGTAAAACCTGGCGGGTGAAGTGACGCTCTAATTTTAATAACATTCTTCCAAGGTGCACATCACGCACCTTGGACAACAACTGCGACATTTCTTAGCCTTAATCTAGCGTTTTCATTTGGGTGCTATTATGTAGAATTTGCCAGCCAGAGTCCTCTTTTATCAAATCTAAATGATCGTGAAAAATGGCTTTCTCGCCGGTGAGAGTGAGGCTAACTTGAATGACGTTTTCATTTTCAATGGCACTCTTCAATGAAAGTTCTCGTTTGTTACCACCAATTTTTTTAGCTTTTATAAGGGCTAGATAATCTTCGCGGTTAATGACTCTTAGGCCATCTGGTGTGATCGCCACTACTCGAAAGTCCTTATGGAATGCTTTTTCTAACACGCTTACATCTGAATGTTCAGTGCCTTGCGTATATTGCTCTAATACTTCCATGACTGAATCACTGACCAACTGGCTATTGGCATAACTACTGGCTGCGGCTACTAAACTCATGATGATGACTCCTATGGATTTCATTGGTTGTCTCTGTTGGATGCCTTTTTAGTAAACTATATAGACTATATTTAGTCAAGTAAGTTGACTATATGAGTCAGTGTCTTTTTGTTAATAACACCAGATTCTTATTAAGGGTGAAGGGGTACAGACAGGGCATCAGCTCTAGCTATATATGCTCTTAAAAGGACGCGTATTTTTTTAAGCCCATGCACGCAGATAGCTGTTAAAATAACAGAGCATATATTTATCTTAGGTTAGGCAGGACATGGACATTTTAGGTTTACTGGCCAAGGCTTTCTCAAAGCCAAAACTTACCAAGGCATGTGATCGCTGCGGGCTTCACTTTGCTGAAGACGAAGATGATTGCCCCCATTGCAAAGACATTAGCAGTGAGTTTGAGCTGAATTTATTTAAAGAAAAAATAGAGCAAGAAAAGCAGGCTGGTGGCAAGCTTGGGCAGTTGTTTTTCATGGTGGCATTAATCATTGGTGTTTTATTATTGATCTCTATTTTGGAGAACTAACATAACCCTTAATATTTAGGGCTATTTTTTTGGGTGGCGTATTTGGATGAATTTATCGGTATAGAATCGCCATTTTATTGTCTTTAGCAAGCTTCTTCTTCACTTTGGCCAAATAACACCTGTGGCCTTTGTAGATCATCAACTATTACTTGTTTGTTAATCCGCTAAGGTATTAAGCCGATTTCCTGCTTTGCATTCCTAAACACAATAATAAGAGATGACTAT
>OLII01000751.1_pt1 | contig 11907 bp, 12 predicted proteins | sample 1609481 | NCBI WGS metagenome assembly OLII01 (sample SAMN05416859, study PRJEB24817) | seawater metagenome | isolation source: Sea water | place: Canada:Atlantic | collected 2013-11
CACAGAGTAGATCGTCGGCAGCGTCAGATGTGTATAAGAGACAGTTATGAGGCTTGGAGGTGTCTACGAAACCAGGGGCGATTCAGCACTACGCTCACAACGCGTATCTGATTGACGAATAGCATTCAAAAAATTATCACATAATTTAAAATTCACTAATAGTAACTATAAGGAGTTGCATCATGAATATTGAAATATCTGACTGGATAGCTTTGGCTGCTTTGGCAACTTCATTATTTACTTATCTAGAATCAAAGAAAGAACATCGAACAGGCGAAGCTATCAGCGCACTCACAGAAGTAATCAACGCTTCAGAAAGGACACAAACCTATCTGCTAGCTCGGACGGGGGGAATGGAGCGGAATCGAGAGACTGAATGGGATTTGGCAGAACGCTGGTCACGCGCAGCCTTCCTCATTTCACGAGTAAATAAAGATCTATCTGTTCGTTTGGATGGCAAGAGTAGATTCTGGCGCGACCCTGAAACTTGGAGTATAGATCTACGCGCCCACAAAGATATATCACTTGAAAAAGTTGCGATTGATGCAAGAAAACTCATGATTTCATATGCATGAAAACCCCATGAACCATCTCCTGCTTCACTCGATAACTGGCAACAACGAATTCTTTAGGCAGACCTGTAAATAGAGCAAGAGAGCGATAAGGATACTTATCGAGATATAGATAGATTGACTGCCAGCAGAGAAAAATACAAAAAACCATGTGTTTATGTAAGTTTTCGACTCCTGGTGCCACACCATATAAGACGAAGCCCTCGCAGAAATGCAAGGGCTTTGTTGTTTTTGGGTGGTTGTTTTTTCCTGCTACTACACTTAACAAACAGCGTCCATCCAATAACATCCCTTTACAGCTTTGACTAACCAGCGGTTGTCCTTGCTCGCCCTCCCGGCTAACCTTCCTCCGTCGCTACCATATCAGCGACCGGGCGTAGGAACTCGAATCAGTCAAGGTGCGACAGCGCCTACCAACCAGTGCAGGCGCTTCTTTTGTGTAGTCAAGGAGCTAGCCAATGCAGCCGCGCACCCACACCTCCCCGGAGGTGCCCATGCCTGACCTTCATACCCTCACTACTCCCGGCCTTACGACCTTTTCTGGTCAGGGCGAGCAGGCGTTGTTTCGGGTTAATGCCGGTGTACCGATCAGCGAGGCATTGGCCCACGTTTCCGACCTGTTGCACCTGGCCAAGCGACTGGCCGAGGATGCCACGCAAGAGCGCGATACAGGCCGGCATGCCTGGGCTTCGCATTACTTGCAGGAGATAAGTAAGGCTGTGGTCGATGACGTGCTGGTTGCATTGAATGTCTGGGATGGACACTCCAAGTAAGCAACCGCCTTCATGAATGACGGATCCGCTTGTCCAGGCAGTACTTCCAAACAGGGATACCAATCCGCCCGGTTTGGATGCGGCTCGAGCAATGGCCCACTGTTTGCGATGCACAGAAGGGCCTCTTCGCCGGCAAGGCCGGCTCCTACAAAGGGGCACGCCGTCGGTAGGAGCCAGCCTTGCTGGCGAATGGCACCCCACGCTAGTGGGCGCTCTGCCCTTCAAGCAACGCCAGAATCCGCGGCCAACCGGCAATGCCTGCCAACGCCAGCGAAGTCAGGCCGTTGCCGTTTGGCAGCAACGGGTCAGCGCCATGACGCAACAGCGCATCCACCACCGTGTAATTGCCCGCCAGCACCTCGCGGTGCAGCATCAGCCACCCCTCGTCATCCGGGTCTCGGGCCACCTGCGGCTGTGCGCTCACGCCCTCCTCGATCTTGTCGCGCATGTTCAAGGCCATCGGGTGCTCGGTGCATTCCAGCACCGCCAGCGCCTGATGGTCTTGAGCACGGTTCAACGTACGTGAGAGCAGCCAAGGCTGCTGACCTTCTGCAGCCGGGACGACTTCGACCAAACCCGGCTCACCGAAATCCATACCCCAGGCCTCATCGTGCTCCAGGCGCTCGTCTTCGGGCATGGCCGCGCGTATCGCATCGACGGTGAAGCCGCCGTATACATGGCCCTGGCGCACATACATCCAGTCGTTCAGCAAGGCCAACGGCAGCGTCACAGGCTCCCAGGCCTTGAACGAGGTGGCCCAGCTTGGCTCATTCATCAGCACGCCGGTGATGGACTGCCCATCGAACTCGATCTCGCTCACCCACATGTTCTCGACGCTGGGTACCTCGGGGTCGTCGCTCTCGATGGGGAAGGACATTTTCACAGCAGCCATGTCCAGGCCCTTCACGATCCTGCGTGCCTCCCACGACAGCTCTCGCCAGAAGTACTTGAACGTCGCCTGAGCACTGGCCACGGCGGCCTTGAACTCGTCGCTTTCGCCTTCAACACCGTAGATGATCTGTTCGGTCATAGGTAAATCGTTCCATCGCCTGGTTCACTGAAATGCTCAAGCCAGAGCACTTGCGGCCTGTGCCGCCACTTGAAAAACGGGAGCAGGATAACCTGATCCAGCGAACGTGGCAGCCTTGCCCCCAAGCCCCCGTTACGCTAAAAACCTGCACCCTTGGATACCACGCAAAAGGACAGGCCCAATGTTTGAAAACATCACTGTTACCGGCAGCCCGCTGGTGCTGTCCACAGACGCCGAAGTGGACCAGGCACAAGCTGTGTTGGGTACCCGCTTCCCCACCGGCTACCGCGAGTACGTCACGCAGTTCGGCGAAGGCATTCTTGGCGGCGTGTACGTGCGCATCTACCCGCCCCATCAACTGCTGCACGGCGAAAACAGCCAGGCCCAGTGGGTTGAGCGCATCAACCAGTACTGGTTCTGGGACGACGACAAGGAGCTGATGCCCAAGGAAAAGGCCTTGCAGTGCATCATCATTGGCGACACCTACGACGGCGACGAACTCATCATTCACCCCAGCGACCCGGAGCGCATCTATGTGCTGCCACGTCACAGTGAAGCCGCCCTCGTTGCGGGTAACGGGCTGGTGGAAGCGATCGAATGGCTGTGCAGTTCGAATGTGCTGACAGAAGCGTTCACCGAGCGCGACTTCGAACCGTTCGACAGTCGCGTACAGCCCTGACATGAAACGAATACCCAGGCACACCCACGCCGGGTATTCGCTCGAACAATGAAATCCCGGTCGCCATCCAGAAAGATCCAACATCCGGCCATGGCTTGACCGGGCCCTGCACTTCGAATCGCGGGTAGCCGATGGTTTTTCAGTTACCCACAAGCATGGCGCTCGAGTGCAGGCTCAAGGTCAGTCAATTCAACGCCCGCCCCCTCACCGCACCTCGCGACACGCCCCGCGCAATCAAACCACACCTTTATCCCTTGCCCTGTAAGTTGCCCTGGATACTTGCGCAACATCAGCTCGACCTGCGTATCACTCAACCATGCCGCGCGGTCCAGGGACCAGCGCTGGTCCTGGAACTCGAACAGGCAGGCACCCGACACGGCATCGATAATCCGCGGTGGATACACCCAGTGCGAGTTGCCGGCTTCCCACGGCGCCGCCTCGATACGATAGCGGCCGTCGGGTGAGGTGGATTGGGTTTCAAATTGGGTCATCGGCATCGTGCTCCGTGCATGATCGGAAAGTCTGTCACAACAGGGGCTGAACAGGTCGGCCCCTGTCGCTTCCTCTACGCAGTGGCCTTGCGATTGCCCATGCCGTCGAGCACCGCATCCACCAGCACCTTGGCTAATTCCGTCGAATGCAACGAGACCCACAGCAGAACTTTGCTGGTGGAGTCCTCGGGGTGCAAACAGGCTTTCTGGAGGGTGTCGAAGATGCCTCTGAGCAACAGCGAGGCATGCATCAGGGCGTCTTCTTCGGGTATGTCTGTGCGTACCAGGAAGAATGGCGAGTGTTCGATACGAGGATCAACGCTGGGCTCACCCAGCAGAGCAGTCGGCGGATCAGGAACGATTTTTTTCATGGCGATCACTTTTTGTGGAGTGAAGCTGCCACTGCTCGCGACCAAGCAAGTTGGGTGGCAGCTGTACGCGAGTTGGTCGACCGGGACAAAAAGATCAAAACCCGGCAGGCACGAGGCCTCCCGCGTACAACCGCCATAGGCGGCGCCGAAGCGTGATTTTTTGTCAACGGGCGACCAAACCCGATCGCTGATGCTCAGCGACCGCAGGAGCCTAACGGCCTGCCTGAACCCCAGCAAGGCGCACCGCCCACGCAAAATCTGTCCGCATATTACAGTCCTTCAGACGTGTCTGGCCAAGCGTGTGTAAACGCAGCCCTGCGCCGCAGTGGACGGCCTCTTCGCCGGCAAGGCCGGCTCCTGCAGGGTGGCACCCACAAACGTACAAGCCAGCCGAAGGCTGGCCGTTTAACGTCACCTGCACACCACCTACCCACACTCGCAGGGGACACAATGGAAATCTTTCTCTACGCCTTCAGCGTGATGTACAGCCCCGGCCCGGTGAACGTGATGGGCCTGAACGCCGGCCTTACAGGCCAGTTCCGCCGCACCGCAGGCTTCTTCGTCGGCGTGGGCGGCGCAATGTTCGTGCTGTTCATCCTGTTCGGCTACACCGGCGAAGCCATCATCTCCAAGGCCGCGCTGCCCTACCTCGCCCTGGCCGGCGGGCTCTACACCAGCTACCTGGCCTTCAAGGTCTACACCGCCAGGGTCCAGCTCACCCAATCGTCCGATGCCCCCGCCAAGGCGCTGACCTTCTGGAACGGCTTTCTGATCCAGGCCCTCAACCCCAAGGGCATGATGGTGGTGCTGCCGATCACCAGCGTGATGTTCCCCGCCGCGCACCTCAGCGGCGCCAGCATCGCCGCGGTGTCGGCGCTGATAGCCCTGGGCGCTGCCGGCGCGCCGGGCCTCTACGCCTTGCTGGGCGCCGTGCTGGGCAAGCGCATCAGCAAAGAGGTGTACTTCAACCTGTTCAACCGCCTGATGGGCATCGCCCTGGCCGTGTGCGCCGCCTTCATGTTCCACGATTTCTACATTCACATTCAGGCAAACGCCGGCACGCTGTAACCTGTGTTGTCGCCGGCCTGACTCTATCGCTCGAAAGGTGAGCAGAATGCTCGATCTACCGTCACCGCAAGACTGGGTGAAACACGCCCCGCCGTCCCCCAGGGTCGAACGCCTGGAGGCCTTCTTCAGCGCCCACGGTTTCGACCCGCACCGCCACGATACCTATGCCATCGGCCGCACCCTGGCCGGGGTGCAGAGCTTCAGCTACCGCGGCGCCAGCCGGCACAGCCTGCCGGGGGAGATCCTGGTGCTGCACCCGGACGAGGTGCACGACGGGCATGCGGGCTCGGCGTCGGGGTTTCGCTATCGCATGCTCTACCTCACCCCGGCGCTGGTGCAGGAGGTGCTCGGGGGCCAGCCGTTGCCGTTTCTCAAGGGCGGCATCTCCCGCGACCCGCGCCTGGCGGCCGCCACCCACGCGATGCTCGCGAGCATGGACGACAGGCTAGACCCGCTCGAAGAGGACGACGCGCTGCTGGGCCTGGTAAGCGCGCTGCAGGCCGTGTGCGGGCGCCCGGCATCAAGGCAGGCCCACGACTACGCCGCCGCCCGGCGTGCCCGCGAGTACATGGATGACAGCCTGGAGCAGCCCATCACCCTGGATGACCTGGCCGCCTGCGCCAACCGCGACCGCTGGAGCCTGTCCAAGGACTTTCGCGCCTACTTCGGCACCAGCCCCCACCGCTACCTGACCCTGCGTCGCCTCGACCGTTTCAAGGCCTCGGTGTTCGCCGGTCAGTGCCTGGCGGACGCGGCGGTAGAGGCCGGTTTCTTCGACCAGAGCCATATGTCCAGGCACTTCAAGAACGCCTACGGCATCACGCCCTCGCGCTGGTGCAAACCCCTGCTCGGGCGCCTTGATTGAGTTTGCGCGCTGGCGGGTGGTGGGGTCGCCGACCTTGATATCCCCACCCCCATCCGTTATAGATAAAAAGGAAACCATAACGAAAAGAGGCCATTCCAGCCCCCCATGAACGAGATCACACGCATCTTTCGCCCTTCAGGCCCCCATTTTGCGCCCTGCGCTGATGGCTACGGGCCGAACACAGTCACCCCTTCCCCGCTCTCGACACTGTTCCACGCACTGTCGATTCCGCCAGGCAAGATCCTGCTGGCCCAGATGCGCAAGCGCCCCGTCCCTCCACCTGCACCGTAGCGCCTGAATTCCACCACCCTCGGCTTTTGCCGCTCGGGGTTGGGGAGCCTTTGCATTTTTTTCAGCGTTCAACTGTTCAGGAATCTCTATGACTCTTCGTGTAGCCATCATCGGTGCCGGCCCGTCCGGCCTTGCGCAACTGCGTGCCTTCCAATCCGCCCATGCCCAGGGCGCCCCCATGCCCGAAATCGTCTGCTTCGAAAAGCAGGCCGACTGGGGCGGCATGTGGAACTACACCTGGCGCACCGGCCTCGACCAGCACGGCGAACCGGTGCACGGCAGCATGTACCGCTACCTGTGGTCCAACGGCCCCAAGGAATGCCTTGAATTCGCCGACTACAGCTTCGACGAACACTTCGGCCGGCCGATCTCCTCGTACCCGCCGCGCGAAGTGCTGTGGGACTACATCCAGGGCCGCGTAAAAAAGGCCGGGGTGCGCGACTACATCCGCTTCAACACCGCGGTCAAGAACGTCAGCTTCGATGAAACCACCCGCGAGTTCACCGTCAGCGCCTACGACTACAGCGCCGGGCAGGGCATCGAGCAGGTGTTCGATTACGTGGTGGTCGCCAGCGGGCACTTCTCTACGCCGCACGTACCGGAATTCGAAGGGTTCGAGCGCTTCGCCGGGCGCATCCTGCACGCCCACGACTTTCGCGAGGCGATGGAGTTCAAGGGCCAGGACCTGCTCATCGTCGGCAGCAGCTACTCGGCCGAAGACATCGGCTCGCAGTGCTACAAGTACGGCGCGCGCTCGATCACCACGGCCTACCGCACCCAGCCGATGGGCTACAAATGGCCCAAGGGCTGGGAGGAGCGCCCGCAGCTGGTGCGTGTCGAGGGCAACCTGGCGTTCTTCGCCGACGGCTCGAACAAGCGCGTGGATGCGATCATCCTGTGCACCGGCTACCAGCATCACTTCCCGTTCCTGCCCGACGAACTGACCCTCAAGACCAACAACCGCCTGTGGCCAACCGGCCTGTACCAGGGCGTGGTGTGGGAGCAGAACCCGCAACTGATCTACCTGGGCATGCAGGACCTGTGGTACAGCTTCAACCTGTTCGACGCCCAGGCCTGGTTCGCCCGCGACTACATGCTGGGGCGCATCAAGTTGCCGGCCAAGGCCGACATGCAGGCCGACAGTGCCAGCTGGCGCGCCGATGAAGAGGCCCTGGACACCACCGCCTCGATGTACGAATTCCAGGGCCGCTACATCAAGCACCTGATCGCGCAGACCGACTACCCCAGCTTCGATATCGATGCCGTGAACCGCATCTTCCTCAAGTGGAAGAGCGACAAGAAGAGCGACATCATGGGCTATCGCGACAAGTCGTACCGTTCGGTGATCACCGGCACGGCAGCGGTGCCGCACCATACGCGGTGGCTGAAGGCGATGGACGATTCGCTGGCGGAGTACCTGCGCGAAACGGACGGCAAGAAGGGCGAAGTGAAAGCGCTGCGCGGGTAGCCTCGCCGACGCCCGAAACCGGTGCCCCCACAAGACCGGCCCTTGCCGGCGCGGCCTCTACTGCGGGCACTGGTAACCGGTTTGCCCCCGCTGCAGGCCGATGACCTCGCGATGCACCTGGCTGGGCCCGTAGTCGGCATTCCAGCCACGGCGTTCGGCCACCGGCTGCGGCGCATAGCCGTCCTTGCAGGCCAGCAGGTTGAGCATCACGTTCGCCTCGCCCATCAGCGGCTCCAGCTTGAGGGTGCGCCTGGGCGCCAGTTGTACCCTCCCCTGCGCGTCGCTGCGGGCCACCACCACCCCTGCATCAATAATGCTCACCCCGGCCAGTGGTTGCCGGGTGTGCCGATCGACGACCGTGGTGTCGAGCCCGTCGTGCACGATCACCGAGCGCGGCATGCAGCCTTGCAGCAGCAACAGCGCGGGCAAAGCGGTGTACCTCCACCAGCGGAATCGGACTGTCATGGCAAGCTCCTGCAAGGCCTGAAACACGGCAGTCTACTTGCGCGACCGGATTTGTGCAGAAGCGTCGACATCGACACGCAGGTGCCTTTCCGTCGCCCGTGGCGCTCACGTATCATCCGCCCCCTGCCCCGGCCCACATGGACGTCCGATGACCCCCGCCGCCCGCCTGTTCACCCTGCTGGCTTCCAGCACCCTGCTCGCCCTTGCCCTGCACACTCCGGCCGCCGTCGCCGCCGGCTTCGATTGCAGCAAGGCACGCACCCTCATTGAAAAGTCGGTGTGCGACACGCCAACGCTGTCGGCCAAGGACGACCAGCTCAACGCGCTGTACAAGCCACTGATGACCCGGCGCATCTATCGCGAACTGGAAACCCGTTGGGTAAACGAGGTGCGCGACCGCTGCCAGACCGCCACCTGCCTTGAGCGCGCCTACGACCTGCAGATCCGCAACCTGACCGCGCTGCCGCCACCGCCCGTGCCCGGCCTGCGCGACGCGGTGCCGCTGCCCCAGGGCAGCGCCTACCGTACCCTGCAGGACGAGCCGTGGCCGCGCTTTGCGCTGGCGGCTATCCCGGACATGTACCCCGATTCGCTGGCCCAGCTGATCGATGTGGGCATCAAGGACGGCGTGCTGTACGCACTGCTCTACGTGGCAAATTCGTCCGACGGCCCCGGCTACAACCAGGACAACTGGTCGGTGCAGCCGTCTTCGGGCGTGCTGCTCGAATACGCCGACAACCGCCCCGGCCTGCATGTGATCGACCGCGACGTGCGCTTTGCCGGCTGGCGCATCAGCGAGCTGATGGACCAGGGTGAACGCTATGCCGGCATCCAGGACGGCGCGTTCTACTACCGCCAGCGCACCGAGGGCGAGCTGCAGCAGGCCATGGTCTACACCCTGGGCAGCCGCCAGCCGCCGCAGGCCACCACCACGGTGTTCCACGCCCAGTCGCGCACGCTGCGCTTTGCCAAGGCAAGGGTGCTGGGCAACATGAACGACGAGAACAGCGACCTGCGCCTGAACTACGAACACGCCCTGCCGCGCCCCGCCAGCGAAACCGTGCTCGACCCCGAGAGCGGCGGCTGGAGCCTGTCCAACCTGGCCTGGAGCGAGCGCCGCCAGGTGCTGTACTTCGAGAACAGCGGCGCCATGGCCTGCATCTGGCGGGTCGACCTGAGCGGCAAGGTGCTGTCCAAGATCGTGCCCGAACACACGGCCGGGCAACCGCTGGCGGTGGAGCTCGACGGCCGTGAGGCGATCGTGTACGTCGAGCACGACCAGTTGATGTTCGCCCTGTCGCCCGACCTGTAAGGACACCCCCATGCACACCGTGACCCGCCTGCTCACCCTGCCCGCCTTGCTGGCCCTGGCCCTGCACGCGCCGGTGGCCTCGGCCGCCGGTTTCGATTGCAGCAGGGCCAACACGATTCTGGAAACCGCGATTTGCAACACGCCCTCGCTGTCGGCCAAGGACGACCAGCTGAATGCGCTGTACACCCCGCTCAAGGCGCAGAAGATATTCCGCGAGCTGGAAACCGACTGGCTGAAGAACGTGCGCAACCAGTGCAAGACCCCCGAGTGCCTGGAGAGCGCCTACGACCGCCAGATCCGCCGGCTGACCGCCGTGCCGGCACCGGCGCCGGTTGCCTCCGACAGCCTCGCACCGCTGCCCAAGGGCGAGGTGTACGCAAAGGTCGAGGACGCGCCGTGGCAGCGCTTTGCCCTGGCCCCGTTCATCGGCATGAGCGAGGACTCGGTGGCGCAACTGATCGATGTGACCGTCAAGGACGGCGTGCTGCACGCGTTCGTGTACGTCTCCGGCGACCCTGACGGGCCCACCTACGTGCAGGACAAACACCTGACGCTGGCCACCTCCGGTACCCTGCTCGAATACGCCGACGATCACCCCGGCTGGCATGTGATCGCGCGCAACGTGCGCTTTGCCGGCTGGTCCCACAGCGGCTTCAACGACCAGCGCGAGCGCTACGCCGGGGTGCAGGACGGCGCGTTCTACTACCGCCAGCGCAGCAACGGCGAGCTGGAGCAGTCGATGGTGTATGCCGTGGGCAGCCAGCAGCCGCCGCAACCGACCACCCAGGGCTATCACGCCGGCTCCAACACCGTGCGCTTTGCCAAGGCGCGTGTGCTCGAAGACCTCAACGTGGCCAACGACCAGTTGCGCCTGGCCTACGAAAGCGACGGCAACTCGCGCGGCTACGAGAGCGTGATGGCGCCCGACTCCAGTGGCTGGAGCCTGGTCAACCCGACCTGGAGCGAACACCGCCCGGTGCTGTACTTCGACAACAGTGGCGGCATGGCCTGCGTCTGGCGGGTCGACCTGGTGAACAAGGTGCTGTCCAAGGTCGTGCCCGAGCACGAGGCGGTGTCGGCCCGCCCGGTGGACATCAATGGCCGCGAAGCGCTGGTGTATGTGCAGGAGAACCAGCTGATGTTCGCCATCGCCCCGGATCAGTAACCCTGTGGCAACGCTCGGGCCCGCCAGCGCCCGAGCAGCCGGCCCACGCTCACCAGCCAGTTGAGCAGCGCCACGCACAGCACGCTGAGCAGCAGTGCATGCGGGCCGCCCTGCACGATCAGGGTGCCGGCCAGCAGCGGGAAGCCGAACACGCCGATGAAGTACCCCAGGCTGAACAGCAGCAGTGCCTGCGGCGTGTAGCCGGTGGGCGCTTCGTTGGCCGCCAGGCCGTTGATCACCGAATAGTTGAGCCCGTAGCCCACCCCCAGCAACGCCGCCGCCAGCAGGTAGCTGAGGGCGTCCTGCACCCACCAGCCCAGTGCGATGACGGCCAGCACCATCAGCCCGGTCAGCAGGCACGAGGTGCGGTAGGCGTCATGCCGCACCACCCAGCCGGCGATCAGCAGCCGGCAGCCGATGGCGGCAAGCATGAAGCCGACGAAGAACAGCGAATAGTCCAGCCCGCGACTGGCCGCGTAGGTGGTCTGAAAGCTGCCCAGCCCGCCGAACACCGCGCCGCCCAGGCCCACCATCAGGATCGGCCAGCGCGCCGACGAGCGCAGCACCTGGATGCCGGCGTGGCGGCTGATGCGGGCGCTGGCTGCCTGTGCCGGGTGCTGGCGGGCCAGCCAGGCGAAGACCAGCATACCCACAGCGGCGGCCAGGGCGGCGGTGTAGAACGCGGTTTCCAGTGGCAGGTGCAGCAGCGAGGCGAGCTTGCCGGCCAGCGGGCCGGAGCCGATGCCGCTCATCATGCTGCCTGACAGCAGCGCGAAGCAGTGGGTGCGCCGGGCCGGCTCGACCAGCGCGGCAACCAGGATCGGGCCCAGGGTGTAGAACGCGCCCCAGCCCAGGCCCAGCAGCAGGCCGCACAGCCACAGGCTGAAGTCGACGCCAGGTACCAGGGCAAAGCCCAGGCAGGCGCCGATCAGGCACAGCGCCGACTGCGCGATGGCGCGGGCGGTGCCGAGCCAGTCGGCGAGATGGCCGCTGCCGAGCACGGCGATCACGGTGCTGAGCATGGCGATGGCGATGATGCTGCCGGCGTCCTGTTCGTTGCCACCTCGGGAAGTGACCAGCAGCGAGAGCAGAAAGGTCGAGCCGTAGGACAGCGACAGCAGGTAGCTGGCCAGGCACAGCAGGCCGAAATGCGGGGTGGTTGTTTTTGTCATGGTGGGTCCGCCGATGGGTATGGCTGTTTTAGCATGGGGATTGGCGGTGGCAGTTGTGGATGTACCGGAGTTGGGATCTGTGCCGACCGGACTAACGCATCGCGGGTCAAGCCCGCTCCCACAAGGATCCCCGCCTGTCTCTTATACACATCTCCGAGCCCACGAGACCGTACTAGATCTCGTAT
>OLII01000754.1_pt1 | contig 11876 bp, 11 predicted proteins | sample 1609481 | NCBI WGS metagenome assembly OLII01 (sample SAMN05416859, study PRJEB24817) | seawater metagenome | isolation source: Sea water | place: Canada:Atlantic | collected 2013-11
ATCTACACAGAGTAGATCGTCGGCAGCGTCAGATGTGTATAAGAGACAGAAGTACGAAGAGCCCACGTACAGGCTGCCGCCGATCAGGGCCACCAGCAGGATGGCACGCGGGATGGTGCGCTCGGGCTCGACGGTTTCTTCGCTCAGGGTCGACAGCGCGTCGAAGCCCAGGAACGAATAGGCGGCGATCGCGGCCCCGGCCATGGTGGCCGAGAACGGCACGTCGGCATTGAAGAACGGCTTGACCGAGAGCAGACCGCCCGGGCCGTTGATGGCCGACACGTAGTGCCAGCACAGCGCGATGAACACCGCGATGATGGTCAGCTGGATCAGCATCAGGATGATGTTGAAGCGGTTGGCGACCTGGATGCCCAGGATGTTGAGCAAGGTGGTGGAAACGATGAAGCCGGTGATCCAGCACCACTGCGGTACATCCGGGAACGCCAGGCTCAGGTAGCTGGCCCCCAGCAGCCAGATCAGCATCGGGATGAAGAAGTAGTCCAGCAGCGCGGCCCAGCCGACCATGAAGCCGATGCCAGGGTTGAACACCTTGCGGGTGTAGGTGTAGGCGGAACCGGCCGCCGGGAAGATCCGCACCAGGCGCCCGTAGCTCAGGGCGGTGAAGATCACGCCGATGGAGGCCACCACATAGGACAGCGCCACGGTGTTCTGGCTGGCCTGGGCGATCACGCCATAGGTGCCGAACACGATCAGCGGGGCGATGAAGGCCAGGCCGAACAACAGCACGGACACCGGCCCGAGGGTCCGGCGCAGGTGCGCGGAGGAAGTCGATGCGCTCATGGTTAGGGCCTCAGGCTGCGTAGGTGTAGGCGGCGCGGATCACGTCGAGGTAGCTCTCGACTGACATCTCCTTGGCGTTGCTCGCATCGGAAATGTTGCTCTTGGACTTCTCTGCGATGGCCAGGAAGTCCTCCTCGCGCACCCCGGCCACATCGGCGAAACGCGGAATACCCAGCTCGCGGTTCATGCGGAACAACTGCTCCACGCCCGCTTCGGCGGCAGCGCTGGCGCCAAGATTGGGGTCGATGCCCAGGGCATAGGCGACATCGGCATGGCGGCGCAGGTCGGCGTCGCGGTTATGGCTGAACACGAACGGCAGGAAGATCGCGTTGCCCACCCCGTGCGGGGTGTCGTACATGCCGCCGATGGCTTCGGAGATGCAGTGCACGCTGGCGATGTCGGCATTGCCGAAGGCCATGCCGGCAATCAGGCTGGCGATCAGCATCTGTTCGCGGGCCTCGCGGTTGTCCGGCTCCTGCACGGCGGGCTTGAGGTACTGCGCGATCAGGCGAATGGCATGCAGGGCCAGGCCGTCGCTGATCGGGTTGGCCGGCTTGCCGGTGTAGGCCTCGATGGCGTGGGTCAGCGCGTCCATGCCGGTGGCGGCGGCGATGTGCGGCGGCAGCGTGGCGGTGATGTCCGAGTCGAGCAGCGCCAGAACCGGGCCGATGCGGTAGTCCAGGATGCTCATCTTGAACTGGCGGCGGGTGTCGGTGATCACCGAGAAGAACGTGACCTCGCTGCCGGTGCCTGCGGTGGTCGGGATCGCCACGATTGGTAGCACCGGGCCCTTGAGGGTGAAGGCACCTTCGTAGTCCTCGACCTTGCCGTCGTGGGTCAGCAGTACGCTGATCGCCTTGGCCGCGTCCATCGCACTGCCGCCACCCACTGCCAGCACGCCGTCGATGCCCTTGCCGCGATACAGCTCGGCGGCGCGGTTGACGTCTTCGCTGCGCGGGTTGGGCTTGACGTCGACGATCTCGTCATAACGCACGCCGGCCTTGTCCAGGCTGGTATAGATGCTGTCGAGCAGGCCGGCGTTCTTCACGCCCGGGTCGGTGACCAGCAGCACGTGGCGCAGGCCCAGGTCGGTCAGGTGCTCGCCGGTACGCTGGCGCAGGCCAGGTTCCATGACGATCTTGGTAGGTAACAGAAACTGGAATTGCATCGGTAGGTTCCTCTCGCACTGGGGCGCACTTGCAATGTTGTAGTTATGGCAGACGAGTCAGAGGGGCCGCCTGGGCGGTGGGTGTCTGGTTATTGTTGTGGCGGTAGCCGATCGCCGAAGCCGATGGACCGCTTGTCCAGGCGCTGCACGGTGGGCACAGGCCGGTATGGGGCCAGACACTAAGACACGGGTAGCGGATCGACAATTACTAAAAACTCAAGGGAGCATTCGATTAAATCGAATGCTCCCTTGCACCGGGGGTAGCGGCCTACAGGTGCTGCCCGTGGCGCGCCATGATGTGCCGCACCACGCTGTAGTCCTGCAGCGAGTCGCTGGACAGGTCCTTGCCGTAGCCCGAGCGCTTGAGCCCGCCGTGGGGCATCTCGCTGACCAGCATGAAATGGCTGTTGATCCAGGTGCAGCCGTACTGCAGGCGCGCCGCCACCTGCATGGCCTTGTCCAGGTTCTGGGTCCACACCGACGAGGCCAGGCCATATTCGGAGTCGTTGGCCCAATCCACGGCCTGGGCCAGCTCGTCGAAACGGGTCACGGTGACCACCGGGCCGAATACCTCGCGCTGGACGATCTCGTCGGTTTGCCGGCAGCCTGCCAGCAGTGTCGGCTGGTAGTAGAACCCGGGCCCGGCATGCATCGCCGCACCCGTGACGCACTCCACGTGCGGCTGGCTGAGGGCGCGCTCGACGAAGCTGGACACCCGGTCGCGCTGGCGCGTGCTGATCAGCGGGCCGATCTCGTTGTCGGCATCGTGCGCGCCGGCATAGCGAATGCTGCTGACTGCAGCCCCGAGTTCGGCTACCAGCCGGTCGTGGATGCCGGCCTGGGCGTAGACCCGGCACGCCGAGGTACAGTCCTGCCCGGCGTTGTAGTAGCCATAGGCACGCACGCCCTCGACCACCGCCTGCAGGTCGGCATCGTCGCAGACGATCACCGGGGCCTTGCCGCCCAGTTCCAGGTGGGTGCGCTTGAGGGTTTTGGCCGCTGTGGAGAGGATCTTCTGCCCGGTGACGATATCGCCGGTCAGCGAGACCATGCGTACCTTGGGGTGGCCGACCAGGTGAGCGCCGACGTTCTCGCCACCGCCGCAGATGATGTTGATCACCCCGCGCGGCAGGATCCGCGCCAGCGCCGGCGCCAGGGCCAGGATCGACAGCGGGGTGTGTTCGGACGGCTTGAACACCAGGGTGTTGCCTGCGGCCAGGGCCGGCGCGATCTTCCAGGCGGCCATCATGATCGGGTAGTTCCACGGCGCGATCGATGCCACCACCCCGATCGGGTCGCGGCGCACCATGCTGGTGTAGCCGGGTACGTATTCGCCGCTGAGCTGACCGGTCTGGCAGCGCACCGCGCCGGCGAAGAAGCGGAACACATCGACGGTGGCGCTCAGATCGTCCTTGCGCGCCAGGTGCAGCGGCTTGCCGCAGTTCAGCGCTTCGAGCCGGGCGAAGGCGTCGGCGTGCTGCTCGATGGTACTGGCGATCTCCAGCAGCAGGTTGGAGCGCTGCTGCGGCGTGGTGCGGGCCCAGCCGGCGAACGCGCGGTGGGCGGCCAGGATCGCGGCCTCGGTCTGCTCGGCGCTGGCTTCGGCGATAGGGGTCAGCACCTGGCCGGTGGCCGGGTTGAGGATCGGCTCGACGACGCCCTCGCCTGCGACTAGTTCGCCATCGATCAGGAGTGCGGTGGACAACGGGGTCTGCGCGACTGGCATGTGCAGGGTTCCTTCTTGTGGTGTGGCCATGCGGCTAAAGGGATGACTTGCGCCCGCCGTGGGGCTGCTCGCGGGCGACCGTCAGAAACGGGTCGACCAGCGCCGGGCGCGCCGTGCCGCGGCGCCAGGCCAGGCCCACGTCGAGGGTCTGGGTCAGGTCGGCAATCGGGCGGGCCTCGATGATGTCGCCTTCCAGCGACCACGGGCGGTAGGTCATGTCAGGCTGTATCGACACCCCCAGGCCCGCTGCCACCAGGCTGCGCACCGCCTCGGTGGAGGCCGTGCGCAGGGTGATGCGCGGCTGCAGCCCGGCCTGCGCCCACTGGCGCTGGGCGGTGTGGTCCATCTCGTCGACGTTCAGCTGGATCAGCGACTCCCGGGCCACGTCGCCCAGGTTGATGCTGTCGTGTTCGAGCAACGGGTGCTGGGCCGGTAGCCACAGCCGGTAGGGCGAGTGGGTCAGCACCTCCGATTGCAGGGCGTGACGGTCTTCGAGGTTGGAGAGTATCAGCACGCCCACATCGATTTCGCCGCTGACCAGCAGGTGCTCGATGTACGGTCGCTCGTCTTCCATCACGCGGATTTCGACGTTGGGGTAGGCACGCTGGAAGCGCGTGAGCAGGTCGGCCAGGTAGTAACCCGCCACCAGGCTGGTCACCCCCACCACCAGCTGGCCGGCGACCTGGTCGGTGCTCTGCTGCAGGCTGCGCTTGGCGTTGTCCACCGTGGCCAGGATCAGGTGCGCCTGGCGCAGGAACTGATGGCCCTGGTGGGTCAGGTGCATGCCCTTGGCGTGGCGATTGAACAGGCTCACGCCGATTTCCTGTTCCAGCTGCTGGATGGCCAGGGTCAGGGTGGACTGGGAGATGTACACCGCCTGGGCCGCAGCCGAGATCGAACCGGTCTCGGCCACGGCAATGAAGTGGCGGATCTGACGCAGAGTCATCATGGGCATTACCCGGTACGTTGTTTTTATAGATGCAGGCGAGTGTATATCTTTTTTATCGATGGCTTGGTGAAAACCGCCGCGCCTGCGGTTCAACGTGAAACCGCGTGGGCGGCCCCGGGTGGTTACAAAAAGGTGCGTACTTGTGGGGATCTGGCGCCCGCCCTAGATTGCCCGCCTCAATCAATGGAGTCCCGAGCCATGCGCACCCTGATCATTCTCGCCCACCCCAACCTGGAAAAATCCGTCGTCAACCAGGCCTGGCTGAAAGCCCTTGAAGCCAGCGACATGAACGTGACCCTGCACCGCCTGTACGAGGTGTATCCCCAGGGCGGCGCGCTGGACGTGGAAGCCGAGCAGGCACTGGTTCGCGCCCATGACAGCATCGTGTGGCAGTTCCCGTTCTACTGGTTCAGCACCCCGCCGCTGCTCAAGCAATGGCAGGACGAAGTGCTCACCCACGACTTTGCCTACGGCCACGGCGAAGGGCAGCGCCAGCTGGCGGGCAAACGCATTGGCATGGCGATTTCTGCCGGCATCAGGCAAGACGATTACAGGGCCGGCGGGCGTTACAGCTACAGCCTGGACGAACTGCTGCGCCCGCTGGAAGTCACCCTCCGCTACATCGAAGCACTGCCGGTAAGCCCATGGGTGTTCTATGGCGCCGAGTACGCCATCGACCCGGCGGAGCTGGAGGCCAACGCCGAAGGTTACCTGGATTACCTGCGCCAATTTGCCCAGGCGACCTGAGTTCAGCCTTCGGCGGGCGCCGGCGGTGTCTCGGTGGCCAGCGCATTACCTGAATGCAGGGCACCCCACTGGCACATCGCATCGATGATCGGCTGCAAGGTGCGGCCGTGCTCGGTCACCCGATACAGCACCTTGGGCACCTTGCCAGGGAAGGCTTCGCGCTCGACCAGCAGATCGCCCTGCAACTCCTTGAGTTGCTCGGTGAGCACCTTCGACGACAAGGGGCGCATCAGGCGCAGCAGCTCGCCTGTGCGCTTGGGGCCTTCCATCAGGTGGCACAGGATGGAGCACTTCCAGCGCCCGCCGATGGCCTCGATGGTAGCGTCGATGGGAAAGTTGAACACGCGGTTGACCATGTACTTCTCCTGACAAAAGGCGCGTAGCAAAAAGCCCGCAGTTACGCGGGCTTTCGGCTGTAGGTCGCTAGCGGGTTCCGGCGGATGCCGGACGCCCGATCATTCCCACTCGATCGTCGCAGGCGGCTTGCTCGATACGTCGTAGGTGACGCGCGAGATGCCTTCGATCTCGTTGATGATGCGGCCGCTGACGGTTTCCAGCAGTTCGTATGGCAGGTGCGCCCAACGCGCGGTCATGAAGTCGATGGTCTCGACCGCACGCAGCGCCACCACCCAGGCGTAACGACGGCCGTCACCGACCACGCCCACCGATTTCACCGGCTGGAATACCACGAAGGCCTGGCTGACCTTGTGGTACCAGTCGGCCTTGCGCAGCTCTTCGATGAAGATGTGGTCGGCACGACGCAGCAGGTCGGCGTACTCCTTCTTCACTTCACCCAGGATGCGCACACCCAGGCCCGGGCCCGGGAACGGGTGACGGTAGACCATGTCGTACGGCAGGCCCAGCTCCAGGCCCAGACGACGGACTTCGTCCTTGAACAGTTCGCGCAGCGGCTCGACCAGCTTGAGGTTCATTTCCTCCGGCAGGCCACCGACGTTGTGGTGCGACTTGATCACGTGGGCCTTGCCGCTCTTGGCACCGGCCGACTCGATCACGTCGGGGTAGATGGTGCCCTGGGCCAGGTACTTGATGTTGTGCAGCTTGTTCGACTCGGCATCGAACACGTCGATGAAGGTACGACCAATGATCTTGCGCTTCTTCTCGGGGTCCGCTTCGCCGGCCAGGTTGTTCAGGAACTGGTCCTCGGCGTTGGCACGGATCACCTTGACGCCCATGTTCTCGGCGAACATGGCCATCACCTGCTCGCCTTCGTGCAGGCGCAGCAGGCCGTTGTCGACGAACACGCAGGTCAGCTGGTCACCGATGGCCTTGTGCAGCAGCGCCGCAACCACCGAGGAGTCCACGCCGCCGGACAGGCCCAGCAGCACGTTGTCGGTGCCGACCTGGGCGCGCACCTGGGCAATTGCGTCTTCGGCGATCTTCGACGGGGTCCACAGTGCTTCGCAGCCGCAGATGTCGAGGATGAAGCGCGACAGGATGCGACCGCCCTGCTTGGTGTGGGTCACTTCCGGGTGGAACTGCACGCCGTAGTAGCCGCGATCATCGTTGAACATGCCGGCGATCGGGCAGCTTGGGGTGCTGGCCAGGATGTGGAAGTCTTCCGGGATGCGGGTGACCTTGTCACCGTGGCTCATCCACACGTCCAGGCCGAATACGCCGTCAGCGTCGACGTGGTCTTCGATGCCGTCGAGCAGGCGGCTCTTGCCGACCACATCGACACGGGCGTAGCCGAACTCGCGCAGCTCGGAACCTTCAACCTTGCCGCCCAGTTGCTCGGCCATGGTCTGCATGCCGTAGCAGATACCGAATACCGGTACGCCCAGGTCCCATACGGCCTGTGGCGCGCGCGGGCTGTCGGCTTCGTGCACCGACTCGGGGCCGCCGGCGAGGATGATCCCGCGGGGGGCGAATTCGCGAATCGCCTCGTCGTCCATGTCGAACGGGTGCAGTTCGCAGTACACGCCGATTTCGCGCACGCGGCGGGCGATCAGCTGGGTGTACTGGGAACCGAAGTCGAGGATCAGGATACGGTGAGCGTGAATGTCGAGGGCCATGACTCAATCTCGTCAGTGGTAATCGGAAACGACGCGGGGCTGTCGTGAACAGCCCCGCTTACAGGTATTGCCAGGAGCATCAACCTACGCGGTAGTTTGGCGCTTCCTTGGTGATCTGCACGTCATGCACGTGGGACTCGGCCATGCCGGCACCGGTGATGCGCACGAACTCGGGCTTGGTACGCATTTCTTCGATGTTGGCGCTGCCGGTGTAACCCATCGAGGAACGCAGGCCGCCCATCAGCTGGTGGATGATCGCGGTCAGGGTGCCCTTGTACGGCACGCGACCTTCGATACCTTCCGGTACCAGCTTCTCGGCACCGGCCGAGGAGTCCTGGAAGTAGCGGTCCGAGGAACCCTGGGCCTGGGACATCGCACCCAGCGAGCCCATGCCGCGGTAGGCCTTGTAGGAACGACCCTGGAACAGCTCGATCTCGCCCGGGGCCTCTTCGGTACCGGCGAACATCGAACCCATCATCACGGCGCTGGCGCCGGCGACGATGGCCTTGGACAGGTCACCGGAGAAGCGGATGCCACCGTCGGCGATCAGCGGTACGCCGGTGCCTTCCAGCGCGGCAGCCACATTGGCGATGGCGCTGATCTGCGGCACGCCGACGCCAGCGACGATACGGGTGGTGCAGATCGAGCCAGGGCCGATACCGACCTTGACCGCGTCGGCGCCGGCTTCGGCCAGGGCCTTGGCGGCTGCGCCGGTGGCGATGTTGCCGCCGATCACCTGTACGTCGGGGAAGTTCTGCTTGACCCAGCGCACGCGGTCGATAACGCCCTTGGAGTGGCCGTGGGCGGTGTCGACCACCACCACGTCGACGCCGGCAGCAACCAGTGCGGTCACACGGTCGCCGGTGTCCTTGCCGGTACCCACTGCAGCACCGACGCGCAGGCGACCCTGGTCGTCCTTGCTGGCCAGCGGGTAGGCCTTGGCTTTCTCGATGTCGTTGACGGTCATCATGCCCTTGAGGGCGAACTTGTCGTCGACGATCAGAACGCGCTCGATGCGGTGCTTGTGCAGCAGCTCGCGGGCCTCGTTCTTGTCGGCGCCTTCGCTGACCGTGACCAGACGCTCTTTGGGCGTCATCACTTCACGCACGGTGGCGTCGAGGCGGTTTTCGAAGCGCACGTCACGGGAGGTGACGATGCCGACCAGGTCGCCGTTGTGCAGCACCGGCACGCCGGAGATGTTGTGCAGGCGGGTCAGTTCGAACAGGTCGCGTACGGTGGCGTCGGCCTCGATGGTGATCGGGTCCTTGACCACGCCGGCCTCGAACTTCTTGACCTTGCGCACTTCGGCAGCCTGCTGCTCGATGGTCATGTTCTTGTGGATGATGCCGATGCCGCCTTCCTGGGCCATGGCAATGGCCAGACGGGCTTCGGTCACGGTATCCATGGCGGCGGAAACCAGTGGAATGTTCAGCTCGATGCCACGGGTCAAACGGGTCTTGAGACTGACTTCGTTAGGTAGCACCTCGGAGTAACCGGGTACTAGGAGAATGTCGTCGAAGGTCAGGGCTTCTTGGCTGATACGCAGCATCGCGGGGGCTCCCGGGCGGGAAAATGGAAGCGCGCCATTATACTCATGCGCGCCGTGTGACTCAATGTAAAGATGGGCCTTCGGTCAGTTGTCTTGCAGCTTTACCTGCACCACTGCCACCGGCTGGTCGAGCCAGTCGGCAAAGGCATCGATGAAAGACGGCTTGAAACCGGCCTCGCCCCAGTTGTTGAAGATGAACCCCAGGTTGGAAAAGGCACAGGGCTGCAGGTAAAGGAAGCCGTTGATGTCGTCTTCATGGCCGCAGCGCGGGCAGGTGAAGTTGTCGCTGATGCCGGGCATCCACTCTTCCAGGCTGGCGAACAGCTCCACCCCCACCTCCCGGCGGCACTCGGCGCAGCCGGCTTCTTCGAGAAAGCCTTCGGTGGGCGTATAGATGCAGCGCTTGTAGATGACTTCCAGGCCATTGACGGGCTGGCCGTACGGCAGCAGCTGCGGCCGCTCGACCACCTTGCGCGCACCCTCGGCGATGGCATAGCCCATGCGGTTGCCGGTGCGCCCGCAGGTGCTGAGCTGTTCCTCGATCACCTTTTCGCGTACCAGCCAACGCAGGATCGCGCGGGCGCGCGGCTCGTGCACCGGCACGGTGGAGATCTTGGGGACGATGATGCTCTGGAATGTCATGAAGGCGGCCGAACAGGTTAAAGGTGCCAGTTTACCTCACTCAGGTAGCGCGCGATCAGCGCGATGCCGCTGGCCAGCACCAGCCAGGTGACCAGCCGCACGAAGGTTTCGCGGGACATCTTCAGGGTCAGCCGGCGCCCCACCCACAGGCCGGCGAACATCATCGGCAGCAGGCACAGGGCAAGCAGCAGCAACGGCAGGTCGGCGTACACCCCGGCAATCAGGAACAGGCTCAGGCGCACCACGGTGCTGCAACTGATCAGCGCGCTCTGGGTCGCGCGCACCTGCTCCTTGGCGTCGAGCCGGGCATTGAGGTAGATGGCATAGAGGAAGCCGCCGCTGCCGAACAGCGCACCGAACAGGCCGCCGGTGATACCCATCGGCACCGACCAGCCGGCATTCAGGCGCGCCGGCTTGACCTTCACCGCCAGGCTGTAGAGCGCATAGGCGCTGATGAACAGGCCCATCAGCAACAGCAGCAGGTCGGACTTGAGGTTGAGCAGGAACACCACGCCCAGGGTGCAGCCGATGGCCATGCACGGCAGCAGGCGCAGCAGTTCGCCGCGCACCACGGCCTTGCGCGCCGGCAGCCAGTTGCCGAAGGCAGCGACGAAGTCCAGCAGCACCAGCAACGGGATGATGCGCGACAGCGGCATGAAGTTGATCAGGACCGGCCCGGCGACCAGCGCGGTGCCGAAGCCGGCGATGCCGAACACGATGTAGGCGACGCCGATGCCAAGCAGTATCGGCAACCATTGGAGCGCAGTGAAAGGGAGCGAGTCGAGCAGTGTGGAGAGCATGGTGTATGCCTGAGTCGTGAGTGAGGCAGCGTTCAGACGAACTTTAGCCATTGGCCAGCCATGCCGACTAATATGCAATTGCGCCATCAGCCATCTCGAAAAGGCATCCCTCATGATCTCTACCCGACAGTTGCGCTACTTCGTCGAGATTGCCGAGTCCGGCAGTTTCAGTGCTGCCGCCGAGCGCCTGTTCGTCGCGCAGTCGGCGCTGAGCCGGCAGATAAAGGAGCTGGAGAGTCAGCTGGCCACCCCGCTGTTCGAACGCACCGCCCGCCAGCCGCGCCTGACCGCAGCGGGCCTGGCGTTTCTGCCGCGGGCCCGCAACCTGCTGGGCGAGCTGGAGAAGGCCTGCCGCCTGGCCACCGAAATCGGTCAAGGCCTGCGCGGCAGCCTGCGCCTGAGCCATTCGAGCACGGTGCCGCTGACCGGCGCGTTGCTGGATCGGCTCACGGGCTACCTGCAGCACAACCCCGGCGTGTCGATGGACATCGCGCAGCTGTCTTCCGAGGCGCAACTGGAGGAACTGGCCGAAGGTCGCCTGGAGTTCGGCCTGCTGCGCCTGCCGGTGCTGCGCCAGCACGAAGGGCTGTGCGTGCAGCCGCTGTTCGACGAGCCGCTGCTGCTGGCGGTGGCCGCAGACCACCCGCTGGCCGATGAGCCCAGCGTGTACCTGGCGCAGTTACGCGACGAGGCGTTCATTTCCATCCCGCACCGCCAGCGCGGTGGCTTGAGCTACCTGTCGGCCGAGCTGTGCATGCGTGAAGGGTTCTTCCCTCGGGCTGCGCGGGTGGTGTCGCGCAAGACCACGCAGTTGCAGTTGATCCAGGCCGGGTTCGGGGTGGCCTTGCTGCCACGGTGCATGCGCGATATCGCGCCGGCGACGCTGCGCTTCGTGCCGCTGGCCGACGCGGGGTGCGTGAGTACGGTGGCGCTGGCCTATCGACGTGATGCCGGGCCGTTGGTGCATCAGTTTGTGGAGCACATGCAGGGCTGAGCCGGCAAGCAGCGCCGCCACCTGCCGGGACTGCAAAGACCGCACGATTCCCTTTATGATGCCCCGCATGATCAGAGACCCTTTCGAAAGACTCGGCCTGGACCGCGAGGTCCTTACCGTCAGCCAGCTCAACGGCCGCGCCCGCGTGCTGCTCGAGGACGTGTTCAGCAACATCTGGGTCGAGGGCGAAATCTCCAACCTCGCCCGGCCCGCCTCCGGCCACGTCTACTTCACCCTCAAGGACAGCGGCGCCCAGGTGCGCTGTGCACTGTTTCGCAACAACGCCGCCCGCGTGCGCCAGGCATTGCGCGACGGCCTGGCGGTCAAGGTGCGTGGCAAGGTCTCGCTGTTCGAGGGGCGCGGCGACTATCAGCTGATCCTCGACACCGTCGAACCGGCCGGTGACGGCGCCCTGCGCCTGTCTCTTATACACATCTCCGAGCCCACGAGACCGTACTAGATCTCGT